>Ga0255040_10000355_pt1 | contig 11749 bp, 3 predicted proteins | sample BC1_12_2_MG_FD_181711 | JGI IMG/M metagenome (GOLD analysis project Ga0255040, IMG submission 181711) | Seawater microbial communities from Strait of Georgia, British Columbia, Canada - BC1_12_2 | ecosystem: Environmental > Aquatic > Marine > Strait | place: Canada: British Columbia | collected... | reverse complement strand
GAGTTTTCTAATGGCAGTAGTCGCCTCATACCCATCCTGTACCGGCATCTGACAGTCCATCAGGACGATGTCATAGGGCTCACCGGCCTCAGCCATCTCGACGGCGGATTTTCCGTTTTCCACCAGGTCCGCCCTGCAGCCGAAAAGTTCCAGCATGCTCAGGACCACCTCCTGATTGACCGGGTTGTCTTCAGCGACCAGCACACGTGCATCGATGGGGGGCTTGTTCCTGGCGTCAAGCGTCTCCGAGTTCTCGGGGCTGGGTTTGGAATCCAGGCGGTTGCCCAGTATTCCGACGAGGCAGTTGTAAAGCTGGGACTGGCGTGCGGGTTTGCTCAGGTATTGCAGGATGCCCACATCACGCATCTGGTCGGAATCGAAATCAAGAATCGCGGACGTCAACATCATCAGTTTTACCGATGATATGGACGAGTCTCCCTTGATGTTGCGGGCAAGCTGCAGCCCGTCCATGTTCGGCATGTGCATGTCGAGGATTGCGGCGTCGTAAGGTTTGCCTTCGGCAACTGCCTTGTGCAGCATCTCGAGCGCCCTCTCGCCGCTTTCCGCGGAATGGTTTGTGATGCCCCAGGCAGTCAGCTGATGATCGAGAATGCTGCGGTTGGTTTCGTTGTCGTCTACTGTAAGAATGCGTACATCGTAGACGACAGAGCCTCTCTCGTCGAAAACCTGGTCCTTTTCCGCCTGAAAGCCTATCCTTGCGGTGAATTCGAATTTGGAGCCTTTGCCAAGCCGGCTCTCCACGTTGATATCGCCGCCCATCAGACTGACCAGTTCCTTTGATATGGTAAGGCCAAGTCCGGTGCCGCCGTAACGGCGGGTGGTCGACCCGTCTCCCTGGGAGAATGATTCAAAAATCTTTGCCTGGAGTTCGGGCGTGATGCCCGTCCCGGTGTCGGTAACCTCGAATAAAAACAGGGCATTGTTATCGGTCTCTTCCTGGGTCGTGACCCTTACCAGTACCTCACCCTCGCTGGTGAACTTGACGGCGTTACCGATAATATTGGTCAGCACCTGGCGGAGCCGGCCCGGATCACCCGTGACGCGGGTGTTCAGATTGCCCGATATATAGCATGCCAGTTCGATGCCCTTTTGCTCAGCTGGCTCCGCAAGCAGTTCCACGACATCTTCAACCGTTTCCCGTAGATTGAAATCGACATGCTCTAGATTGAGTTTTCCCGATTCCATCCTGGAAAAATCAAGGATATCGTTGATGATGCTCAAAAGTGCTTCCGCGGAGCGGCGGATGGTCTGGCCGAAGCGCCTTTGCTTGATGTTCAGCTCTGTACCGAGCAGCAGTTCCGTCATGCCCAGAACACCGTTCATGGGCGTGCGTATTTCGTGACTCATGTTGGCCAGGAACTGGCTTTTGGTGCGCAGCGTCGATGCCGCCTCTTCCCTTGAGGTCTCCAGTTCTCCCGTGGCGCGTCTCAAGCCGCCGCGGGCTTCTGAGAGATCGGAGGTGAGCGTGATGATCTGCTCCTCGAGATGATTGCGATTATCCGCGACCTTGATTTCGGAGGCCTCGATCCTCTGCATCAGTTCGTTGAACATGCTGAAAACATTATCGGCCTGTGGGTCGGGTCCATGATCGATGCGCTTGGAGTAATCTCCAGACTCGAGGACGGACTGCATGGCATCCGTAAGCGTCATTAGGTGGGTGATCTGGGACTGATAAAGCTTGCGACCGATAATAAGGGCAATAAGCAGCCCCACAAGAATCAGGGACTCAAAACCCAGGGAGCCCTTAGTGGGATACATAACTGTCCAGGTATTTACAGCCAGCCCGGTGCAGGTAATTAACAACATTGTGTCTATCGTGCGTTTCATGTTCGACGCGACTTGAATGGGATCCATATTCTCGTTACCTGGTTCTGGCTTGATGTCGGAGGCAAAAAATACCTGCCAATACAGTAGCCCTTTTTGCGGCAAATCGGCTCCAAACTTTAATCTGCCCAACGGTATCCCCATGCGCCTGTGAACGCTGATGAAACAGCTGATCGGATCGCCTCAACAGCACCTTGTAGGGTATCAATGACGCCGAATAAGGGGATTCTTTTTCCCTTTATGAGCGAATTAAAGAATTGTGTTACTGATGTCGATTAAGAAGCCGTGCACTTAAACAAAACTAAGGCGAGGCAGCCCCGGACTGTGCGGCCGTCGGTTTATATGAACCCCAGCCAGGGTGCGTTAGAGGACAGGATAGTGCAGAGATCTCAAAGGAGAACCCAGATTATGAAAATGAAGCTACTCGCCGCACTGACCTGTGCAATAGGGCTTGCCGGTTTTCCGGTGGCATCTTTGGCGGTCCAGAACTTGAGTTTCGGTGTATACACCTCCAACAAGCCGACGGCCATGGTGAAGAAGTTCAAGCCCATGCTCAAAGCCATCGAGAAAGATCTCGAAGCACGTCTCGGCGAACCCGTCAAAATACGTATTCAGGTTGCCAAAGACTATACGCAGGGCATCCAGCATCTTGCCAACGGAAAGGTCGACTTTTCCCGCTTCGGACCCGCCTCCTATGTCGAGGCAAAGCGGACCAATCCTGATCTCAGGATACTCGCCCTGGAAAGCAGCAAGGGGGAGAAGGTCTTCTACGGAATTATATGCGTCAAGGACGACAGCGAGATAAGCGATGTAAAACAGCTTGCGGGCAAGAGCTTCGCATTCGGCGATAAGCTGTCCACTATCGGTCGTTTCCTGTCACAGCAGTATCTGGTCAACCACGGCATCTACTCCTCCAGCCTGAGTCGCTTCGATTATCTGGAGCGTCACGACAAGGTGGGCACGAGCGTGGGTGCCGGACATTTCGATGCCGGTGCACTCAATGAGGGGACATTCAACAAGCTGGTGAAAAAAGATGTTCCCATACGGGAGCTGGCCAGATTTCCCAACGTACAGAAACCCTGGATCGCCCGCAGCGGCCTGTCCGATAAACTCTATGAGGCGCTTCGTGCAAGCCTTCTGGAAATGGAGAATAAAAAGGCCTTGGCATCACTGAAAAAAGATGGATTTGTCGAAGGCGATGACACTGATTTTGCCTCAATTCGAGATGCCATCGACAACAATGCCGTCTTTTTCTCAGAGGTCGGGTCCAGTGATGAGATCGCGGGCGGTATGGCCCCGCAGGACTCCGCCATCGAAGTGTCCGGGGAAACCTCGAATTCGATGTAGGCGTAAGCCGGGACTGGTTCACCGAGACGGTTGAGCACGCCGGCGCGCTGCTGCCGGGGGCCTCAAGCCGTCAAACGGCGATCTGTGGATGAGACCCCTTAACAGACTGGAGACTCTGGATGGACAATGGTTTTTTCTGGCGCTGGCCGCTACGCCGTCAGCTCATTCTTGCCCTCGGCGGCACGATCCTGCTCGTGGGTATGCTTACCGGGGAGCTGGTGCGCACCCTGGAGACCAATTACCTTCAAGAGAGTTTCGAGCAGCAGAGCAGAAAGACATTTTTCATTCTTTCGGCCACCTCCATTGACGCAGTGGTCAGCGAGGATCAGCCGCTCCTGGACACGATCGTCACCCAAACCGTCTCCTTTGATCCCGACATCTATTCGTTGTCCATAGAGAACGAAGTCGGCGAAAGTCTGGTGGACTGGCAAAACGACAAGATGTCTGCGTCTGAGCCGCTTATGAGCTTTTCCGAGGATATCGTCTACGAAGAGGAATCTTTCGGGCGCATGAACATTTCCTGGAATGTGTCCGGCCTGATTGCGGAAATCGAGGCGCATGTGCTGAAGATGCGCGTCTTCTCGATGGGGATCACCCTGCTGTTGGCCCTTATGATAATCCTCTGGGTCAACGGGCTTGTGATCAAGCCTGTGAGAAAAATCCATCAACGCCTGAGTGAGCTTGGCCGGGGCGAGCTGAGCTCGGAATTGAAACTGCGGGCTGCGAAGGAGTTGGTGCTCCTGGGTAAGTCCACCAACGTCATCGGTGAAAACCTGCTGCTGAAGAAGCAGAGGGAAGAGGAACTGGAGCAGACCTCCCGCGCAAAATCCGAATTTATGGCCAATATGAGCCACGAGCTGCGCACGCCCCTGAACGGGGTGCTGGGCATGATGAGCCTGTTGCGTGATACGGATCTGGAGAATGAACAGAGAGATTATGTCAACGTGGCGGCAAACTCGGGCCGGGCGCTGTTGACGCTGATTAACGATATTCTTGATTTTTCCAAGATTGAGGCCGGTAAACTGGAGCTTGAGTCGATCGACTTCGACGTGCGCAATCTCGTGGAGGACAGCACCGAGCCCCTCGCGGAGCAGGCTCACACGAAAGGTGTGGAACTGGCCAATCTGGTCAACACGGATGTGCCTGCCGTTGTGTGTGGGGATCCCACGCGCCTGCGTCAGATCGTCACCAACCTGGTCTCCAATGCAATCAAGTTCACCGAAGAAGGCGAAGTGGTCGTCCGTGTCAGCGTGCAGGGGCAGGATGAAGGCAACTGCCTCCTGAGGTTTGAAGTACAGGATACGGGGGTGGGGATCTCGAAGATGGCCAAATCCCGAATCTTCGATTCATTCACCCAGGCGGACGGTTCGACCACGCGAAAATTTGGCGGCACCGGTCTTGGGCTGGCGATCAGCCGTCAGCTGGTTGAACGTATGGAAGGTGAGATAGGCGTCGAATCCGTGCCCGGTCAAGGCAGCACCTTCTGGTTCACGGTCCGGATGCATGAGTCGAAAGACAGTGCCCCAGCGTTTTCGCCCCTGGAAGACCTGGGTGATGTGCGGGTGCTCATAGTGGATGACAATGCCACCAATCGCCAGGTGCTCGAGTATCAAACCAGATTCTGGTGCATGGATCCGCAGACAGCCGGCAGCGGCAACAGGGCATTGCATCTGCTTAAAGAGGCGGCCAGGACCGGGAATCCCTTCGGGCTGGTGTTGATAGACATGCTGATGCCGGAGATGAATGGCCTGGAGTTGTCCAGGCAGATCAAGGCCGACAGCAGGATCTCCGCCGTGCGGCGGGTGCTGCTGACCTCTTTGACGGAACGGGGGCAGGCCGCGGAGGCCCGCTCTGCCGGTATTCACGGTTACCTTTCGAAGCCGGTTCGCCGCTCTCAATTGCACAATTGTATTGCCACCGTACTTGGGCTTAAAACTATCGACGAAAGCACCATGGTGACCCGCCACAGCATGGCCGATGACGAGGTCAAGGTGAGGCGCAATCAGCATATCCTGGTGGTTGACGACAACGATGTGAACCAGGTCGTTGCCCAGGGCATGCTCGAGAAGCTGGCCTATAACGTGGAACTGGTCGGAAATGGAGAGCAGGCGATCCAGGCCCTGGAACATGGCCGCTATGACCTGATCCTGATGGACTGCCAGATGCCGGTGTTGGATGGCTACGAGGCCACCCGGCGTATCAGGGCTGCCGAGAATGGCGGTCAGCACATACCCATCGTCGCCCTTACTGCCAATGCCATGGCGGGTGACGCGGAAAAATGCTTCGCCGCTGGCATGGACGATTACCTGGCCAAGCCCTTCGAATATGAAGCCCTCTGCGAAAAGCTGTCGAAGTGGCTTTCAGACAATCCCCCGGACCAAGATGATGATCTTGGCGAGCCTTCCTATGCCACTGTCTGACTACAGACCGGATAAAAGAGAGTTTTTCTTTCGTCCGGTGTGGTCGATGGCGCTTCTGCTATGCGCTGCATCGCCGGCCTGGTCCATTCCCTCCCCGGATCTTGTCATCGGTTTGTCGGCCAGCGTTGCCCAGGTGCTGGGTCTGGTCAGTGTTCTGTTTACCGGACTCGCGATCTCGGGTCGGGGCAAGGCCGGGCGGATGGCCGTTGAAAAGCGCTCCACCCGTTCCAGGTTCTGGCGCTGGTCCTTCCGCCTTTTTATTGTGCTGCTGTTCGTATCCATCGGTGCAAACCTGTTGCAGCACACGTCCGCCATCGATGAAAAGAACCGGCGTCTCCAGACCAACCTGGTTCGAAGTTCCGTGGAAGCCGGCAAATCGGTGGGGGATACCTCACTCAAGACCCTTAAACTGAGCGACCAGATCGGTCATCCGCTGGGCATTGAAAACACCCAGCTTGCGAAGTGGATTGAAGAAGGGCAGCCCCTGAACCTGATCGATGTGCGCGAGCCCGAAGAGGTTGCCATGGGCCGCATTGAGGGCGCCTGGCATCGCCGCTATCCCGATCTTCGTGAAAACTCCGCCAACCTGATTCAAAATGGCAAAAAGACGGTTCTGCTCTGCTATTCGGGCAATCGCAGCTCCGAGCTCTGTAACGAGTTCTCCAAAGAGGGAAAGGCCTGTAATTTTGTTGTCGGCGGCTACGAAAAATGGCTTGCCGACGGTTATCCCCTGAAATTCTCACGGGACGAGAACGTCGAGGAACTACGTGACCTGCTGGACTACCCCAACAGGGATGTCCTGCTGGACACCACCGAAGTCCAGGAGCTGGTCAAGGAACGTGATATTCAGTTCGTGGATGTCCGCTATCCGGCGGATTTCGCCCTTGACCATCTTCCCGGCGCAATCAACCTGCCGGTGCGAAAGCTGCCGTCCGCCGAGCTGATCGAGGGACTGACCAGCCTCCCGTCGAAACCGGTGGTAGCCCCCTGTTACGATAAACGCAGCTGTTTCTACGGTAAGATTCTGGGCTCGCGATTGACGGAGCTGGGATATGAATATCTCGGGCGCTACACCGTGCCCCATGAGTTTTTCCTGCCCGTCTCCGGAGAGGCGCCCGAAGATTTCACCGTGCTCGGTATGATTTCGGCGCCCCTGACAGCCGGTCTTCAATACCTGACTGAGACCACGGGACGGTTCTCGGTGGCAATCCTTTTGCTGGTCATGGTCCTTCGCCTGGTCACTTTGCCGCTTACCTGGAAGTCTGAACGGGACCGACTGGTACAGCGTGCCCTCAAGCCGCATATCGAGAAACTCAAACAGCGTATAACGGATGATCCGCCGCGCCTGTCCAAGGCGACCGTCAAACTCTACAGGCGCAAGAAACTGACGCCGGTGCGAAACCTCATCGGCTCCATAGCGCAGCTGACGTTGTTTCTGGTCTTTTTCTCCGTGGTCAATACCAGCGCCGCAAACTGGGATTCACCCTTCCTGTGGCTGGCCAATGCGTCGAGCGAGGATCCGAGCTATGTGCTGCCGGCACTGGTCACCATGCTGTTTGCAGCCTATATGGTTTTCACCGCATCAAGACGCAGCGGCAAGTTCCTGTTGATGTATGCCGCCGGTGGCGGTTTGATCTGGTTGCTTACCCATCAGTTGAATGCGGCGGTAAACCTTTATCTGGTGATCAACGTCTCGTTGTTGTTCTTTCAGAGTCTGATGTTCAAGCTGCTCTGGCGGGAGGCACCGGATCAGACGATGCCCCCCGTGGCTCAGGTCGCGGAGACGGGACTGATTGATCCGGGTGTGATAAGTCTCGCTGAGGCGCACAGTTACCCGTCCGCGGGACACAAGGCAACCAGGCTCAGCCTCCTCATGCAGAACGGTCTTCCGGTGCCCGATGGCTTCGTGGTTACCAGCAAGGTCCTGACACGGCCCAACCCCGAAGGTGTCGAGGAGCAATTCTCAATGACCTCCGATGAGCGTTCTTTGCTGTCACAGCATTGGAAACGGCTCGGCTCCGATTCCGTGGCGGTAAGAAGCTCGGGCCTGAACGAGGATGGGGCATCCCAGAGCTATGCCGGCGTGTTCGAATCCATACTCAATGTCTCCCAGCAGGGGCTGGTCGAGGCACTGTTGAAGGTTCGCCTGTCCATGTGCTCCCAGCGCAGCAGCGCCTATTCCGGCGAAACAGAGGAAAAAGGCGGTGCCCTGGTTCAGACCATGGTGAATGCCAGCTATGCGGGGGTTCTGTTTACCGAAGACCCGAATTCGGCGGGCTGCTCCATGGTGGAGATGGTGTCCGGCCTGGGAGAGTCGCTGGTCAGCGGAAAGGTCACCCCCGAATCCTACACCTTCGGTGTGCGCAGCCGCCGGTCGATGGATGGCAAAACCGCACCCATCGATCTGACGCCCCTTCTGGAAATGGGGCAGCGTGTGGAGCATTTGTTCGGCAAGCCGCAGGACATCGAGTGGGTCTATGTCGACGGCAGGTTCCTGCTCGTACAGGCACGCGATATCACGACCTCGGTGCACAACAGGCCGGGCATCGACGCGGCGTTCGAACGGGAAAGAATCAGGCTGCTGAAACTGGCTCCGAAAAACACGTCCATGAGTGACGTATTTCTTGCACAGAACGAGTTGTCTGAACTCTTGCCCAGGCCGACACCTCTGAGCAGCTCTCTGATGGAGCGGTTGTGGTGCTCCGGCGGCAGCACCGACCTGGCCTGCCGGTCCCTGGGTATTCCCTACGACGTGGAAGATGATTCCGCGCCCTACGTCAATCCCGTCTTCGGCGCCCTTTACGTAAACCGCTTCGAGGAGCGGTCGCGTTTGCGTCGCCCGCCCGGCGCCATGTCCGCTTTCTGGCTGGCGCGCAACGGCGAGACCATCGAGTCGGACTTCAGGGAAGGCTTTCTGCCCGGATTCCTCAACGAGATGCGCCTCCAGGAGGTCCTGGATTTCGAACAGCTTTCGACCGAGCAGTTGATTGCACTGAACCGGGATTGGACTCTGAGTTTCATAAAGGGGACATACGTACAGGCCGAAGTGATCAATGTGGCCACGGAGTTCTACTGGAAAACAGCCTGTGCCAAGCTCGAACGAAAGAGCATAGATCCGGCCCAGTACCTGGGCCAGATACCGGCTACCGTCGTGCAGCAGGCCATGTCACTTCTGACCCGTCGCGAGAACCGGGAAGAGGCCATCAGGGAGTTTCTGGATCTTTTCGGCCACCGGGCGCCCCAGGATTACGAGCTGTCCCAGCCCAGATACCGGGAGAACCCTCAGCTGGTGATCAAACAGATGATGTGTACACCCGCCTCCAGCGTAACTCATAGTGCCGGCGGTTCCATGCCTTCCGATCCTGTGCTGCGGCTCGCGGTCGACCGGGCCAGGCGTTTTCAGGTGCTCAAAGAGGAAGCGAAGCACCAGTGCCTGAGGCAGTTGGCGTTGATCCGCAAGCTGCTGCTGGCACTGGACCGGCGCCTGGAATTGTATGAGGGCATCTTCTACCTGAACCTGGATGAGCTCCTGGAGATGCATGAGAAGCCCATGACGGAGACACTGCGCCTGCAGATTGCCGCCCGCATGGACGAAGCGAAGGCCTGGCGGGAACTCCACCTGCCCAGCGAACTAAGTGTTGTAGACCTGGAGGGGCTCACCATGGCCGGGGGTGTTAAGGACTCCGGTGAACAGAGCACGGGGGCCTTGCAAGGCAAGCGGGTTGCCGGTACGGGGGACGTGGTCGGCAAGGTCCATGTCATCCACAGCGCGGAAGAGATCGAGCATTTCAAGAAGGGGGACATCGTCGTTGCGCGGTTTACGGATCCCACCTGGTACCCGTTGTTCCCAATCGCCGGCGGCATCATCACCGAGGTGGGCGGCTGGCTGAGTCATGCCGCCATCGTGGCCCGTGAACAAAATCTGACGGCCATCGTCGGCGTCAAGGCAGCGTCGGCCAGGCTCAAGACCGGGCAACTGGTCAAGCTCTGCATCGACGGAACCGTTGAGGTTCTGGAGGAGAAACGCGCCTGCGATTCCCCCCTGCGTGTCCCCAAGCGGGTAGATCCCATTGAATCGCTGGAGTTGGGTAAACAAGCCGTGGGATTCGACGCCATGGTCACTCAGACGGCCTCTGGTGGAAGTGTTGAATGATCGCTGTTGTCCGGGGTTTTGGGTAATGATCCCATCTCTATGAATTACACAATTAAAATGCTGTAAGTTCGATCTTTTCGAACACTTGGCGATAGAATGAATGTCTTGCCGTCGTGCTCCCGCTCTACCCCAGATCCTGTGTTTCCTGTATATTTGCCCACCGTTGAATTAGAGAATGCATAGGAACTAAAAGACTTTTTGGGCGTTTTTTGTTGGTCTGAACAACAATTCTCCAGTATCCTGCAAGGTTCGCCTCGGCCGATTTCCGATCCAGGACATGCGGCCGGCAAATTTGAACGGCACCCCGAGACCAATCTAGCGGGTTTGTCGGTCCCGATAACTATAGCCGGATTCAAGGTCTTTACTGGAATCTTTTCTGTCCGGGTTTATAACGAGGTTTGCGATGACTCATAGGGCATTGCCGCCAAAGCAGGGGCTTTACGATCCCCGGAATGAACACGACGCCTGCGGCGTGGGTTTTGTAGCGGATATCAAGGGGCGCAAGAGCCACACGATCATTGTGCAGGGCCTGAAGATCCTGGACCGCCTGACCCATCGAGGCGCCGTGGGCGCAGATCCCCGTGCGGGTGATGGGGCGGGCATCCTGTTGCAGCTGCCTGACGATTTTTTCCGGGCCGTGGTGGATTTCGAACTCCCGGAGTCCGGAAGTTATGCGGTCGGCATGCTGTATCTGCCCCAGGAAGATGAGGCGCGGACGGATGCCGAGGCCACGATTCTGCGCTTCGTGGAGTCGGAGGGCCAGCAGCTTATAGGCTGGCGCGACGTTCCAGTGAACAACAAGGGCCTGGGCGTCAGTGTCCGGCCCACGGAGCCGGTAATTCGCCAGGTATTCATCGGCTGCGGCGGTGTGTGCCCCGATCAGACCGCTTTCGAGCGCAAGCTGTTCGTGATCCGCAAGCAGATCGATAATTTCATCCGTGAGTCCGCTCAACCGGGCAGGCACCAGTTCTATTTCTCGTCCCTCTCTTCCCGCACCATTACCTACAAGGGCATGCTGCTGGCGGAACAGGTGGGCGAGTTCTATCCGGATCTCCTGGACGAAAAGATCAAATCCGCCCTGGCGCTGGTGCACCAGCGGTTTTCCACCAACACCTTCCCCACATGGGATCTGGCTCATCCGTTCCGCATGATCGCCCATAACGGCGAAATCAACACCCTGCGGGGCAACGTCAACTGGATGGCGGCACGCAAGAACTCCATGGCCTCGGAGATCCTCGGGGAAGACCTGGAAAAGGTCTGGCCGCTGATCCCGGAGGGGCAGTCCGACTCGGCCTGTTTCGACAACGCCCTGGAACTGCTGGTGCAGGGCGGCTATTCCCTGTCCCACGCCATGATGATGCTGATTCCGGAGGCCTGGTTCGGCAACCCGCTGATGGATGAGAAGCGCCGCGCCTTCTACGAATATCACGCGGCGCTGATGGAGCCCTGGGACGGGCCCGCCGCGGTGGCCTTTACCGACGGACGCCAGATCGGGGCCACCCTGGACCGAAACGGCCTGCGGCCGGCGCGCTACCTGATTACCGACGACGACATGGTGGTCATGGCATCCGAGATGGGGGTGTTGGACATCCCGGAAGAGAAGATCATCAAGAAGTGGCGCCTGCAGCCCGGAAAGATGTTTCTGATCGACATGGAGCAGGGGCGCATCATCGACGATGTGGAGATCAAGGAGAGCCTGGCCTCCGCGCAGCCCTACCAGAAATGGCTGGACGAAACCCAGATCAATCTGGATGAGCTGCCCCGCGTGGTGGGTGCCATGTCCCCGGATCCCGAGACCCTGCGGGACACCCAGCAGACCTTCGGTTACACCCAGGAGGACCTGAAGTTCCTGCTTACCCCCATGGTCCTGACCGGCCAGGAGGGCACCGGCTCCATGGGTGCCGACAACCCGCCATCGGTGCTTTCCCGCCGGGCAAAGCATCTGTCGACCTATTTCAAGCAGAACTTTGCCCAGGTGACCAAC
>Ga0255040_10000354_pt1 | contig 11775 bp, 7 predicted proteins | sample BC1_12_2_MG_FD_181711 | JGI IMG/M metagenome (GOLD analysis project Ga0255040, IMG submission 181711) | Seawater microbial communities from Strait of Georgia, British Columbia, Canada - BC1_12_2 | ecosystem: Environmental > Aquatic > Marine > Strait | place: Canada: British Columbia | collected... | reverse complement strand
TACCTGATCCCCTACTTCATCGCAGCACACCCCGGCACCACGGATGAGGACATGGTGAACCTGGCGTTGTGGCTCAAGAAGAACAATTTTCGCGCCGACCAGGTGCAGGCCTTTTACCCGTCACCGATGGCGACCGCGACAGCCATGTACCACTCTCGAAAAAATCCGCTGCGCAAGGTGACCTACAAGAGCGACAACGTCGAGACCGTCAAGAGCCCTGAGAAACGACGACTGCACAAAGCACTCCTTCGCTATCACGATCCGAACAACTGGCCACTCATTCGGGAGACGCTAAAAGAAATGAGCCTGGGGCACCTGATTGGGTCAAATACGGATCAACTTGTGCCGCTGAACCAGCCGAGCAAAAAAGATACGCGTGGTTCAGCACGCCGAAAGAATCAAAGCAAGGCGCATGAGAAACGAATTCAGAAAGGTCGGGCATTGTCGCAACACACGGGCTTGCCGCCACGAGTGAAACACTGAGAGTCACTGCAGCAGGTAATGAATCATTACGACAATCCAAATGCACAGGCGTGCTTCTCTTCGGCTACACGAATACGAACGGTGGCGGACTCAGCCATAGGCTCCGAGCTTCGATACCATTAGATAAAAAATGACTATCACGGAGCCGAAGGCTGGCACGCCCAGCGCCATCCAAACTCGCATTAATTGCCGGTAGTCGTCTCGAGCGGATCCACCGGCAATCAAATCTCTGATACGAATTTGAATCCATACAACTGGAATCCAGCAAAGGCCGACCAGCGCGTAAAGAGATATGACGGCGACAAACCATGAAGAGTCATACGCAATATTCAATTTCGAGGTCAGCCAAAGGCCTGTCGCGAGCTGAATGACAACAGCGGGCGTGGTAAATACCCAGTCGGCCATTACGACGGTATTGGTCGTAATCTTCATCGCCTGGTCGTTCTGACTGAGATAGGCCTTGAGCATGAAAAAGGCTGTCCCCATTCCTGTGCCGAACAATACCGTCGCACTCAAGATATGAACCAGTTTGATCCAAAGATAGAGATTCATCAGTTACCAGGCCTCGCTGACATTCCATTGCACGTCAAATTCGGATAATTCGCTTCGCAAATCAGACATTGAAAACATGCCGAGGCAGGGTAACGCACCTCGAGTATCGATCGTATTGGCAGCTAACTTCCTTGCAAGAATCAAAGCGGGGCTACAGGGTATTTCCGGGCCGTGATTCTGACGTGCGACGAGGTTCCAGGTAACAGACTTGAATTGGTCATTATTCGACGTTCCGGACATCGTTATGTTCATCCCGCCTACATCCGACCCGAAACCAATAAGACGATCACTAATTGTCTGGAAAGTCGGAACAAATCGATCCCATTTTTTAACGATACCGGCGCGTGTTATCCATCCCATATTCCAAAGTGAAAGTTGTTCCCACCTCGCCTCCAACGCAGCGTGAAACGTTACTGTTTCGACACCATCGACGTAATCTGGCAACAACCCAAGGTCCGGCACATCACATGCACCACTGAGCCGCACGCCGAAGTCAGGGTAGCGATACCGTTTCAGATTTTGCCATCCGTACATCTTCACCCATTCTCCGTCGACCCATACTTGAAAGGGCATTCCGCAATAACTTAATACCGCGGCAATTGTACTTTTACCCCGCGGGGTTTGATGCGCCGGCGCAATTGATATCTCGATCTTTTGAATCTCTTTGAATTCACCGCGCAAGGAATCAACGACAACGCTGGACAGGCCAGGCAGCGTGCTGGCACCGGAAACCAGCAACAAATCGAAGCGAAGGGCCTCCTCGTGAAGTGAATCAAAGCGCTGCACGAATTCTCTTCCGTCAGCCAGATCGATGTAGTGACTGCCCGCCTGAATGCAGGCTCTTGCCACTCGGTAATCCTGGCCCTGATAGGGCCCTGCCGTGTGAATAACAATGTCAGGATGCAGTGCTAACAGGTCTGATTCGAATTCTTGCGCTGACTGATCAAGCCTGGCCGCACTGACAACCGCCATAGAGTTCAGCGCACGCAATTCATCAACGATTGTCTGGGCGCTAGCCTGACTTCGGCTGCTAACGACCAGCTCTGTATTGGGCTCTCCGATAATTCGACGACAAATCCTGCCGCCGAAATGTCCGGTTCCGCCAATGATGACAATTTGCTTCACGCCGGCGATTTTTCTCTCCGAGGACCATCCATACGGCATCATAGCAATGAATGCGGTTACACTATTCGTTAAGCAAGCATTCGGCGAATCAGAATAGTGACTGAGAAATTGACTGTACCGCCCGGAAACAAAGGCGGAACATTTCTGGACTTTCCATTGGCTTCGAATCTCGATGATTTGCAGGCGCATTTCGCGATCCTCGGGATCCCCTTCGGCATGCCCTACGACGCCTCTTCAATGGCAAATGACCAGAGCACCGCGCCCGATATCATTCGACAAGCGCCGACGAAGGCCGATATCGAGTACACAAAAAACCACTACGACTGGGACCTCGGCGGCCACTTGTTCGCTGGCAAGGATATTAAGGTTGTCGACTGTGGCAACGTATGCGCGGACTCCTCCGACCACAATACGCATTACCGCTACGCCGAGCTCGTGGCGCGCAAGATTTTCTCAAGCGGTGTCATCCTGATTTCCCTGGGCGGCGACCACGGCGTTCCGATTCCCGTGATGCGTGCGCTTGAAGTGTTGGGCGAGCCGATCACGCTGGTGCACGTCGATGCACATCTTGACTGGCGCCATGAGGTCAACGGCGAAACTGAAGGATATTCGAGCCCGATCCGACGAGCGTCCGAGATGCCGTGGATCAAAGAAATAGTACAAATCGGTATGCGTGGAATTGGCAGTGCGCGAGAAAGGGAAGTTGAAGACGCACGTCAGTACGGGGCAGATCTGATTTCCGCGTATGAAATGCACGAGATCGGCATGGACGCGGTGCTCGAGCGTATACCCAATGGTGGGCCGTATTATTTGACGATCGACGCCGACGGCATCGACCCGACAATTATGCCCGCGGTGATGGCACAGACACCCGGTGGTCTGAATTGGGTTCAAACCAGAAGACTCATACACGGCCTCGTACGCAAAGGTCGCGTGGTCGGCATGGATTTGGTCGAGATTGCACCGAAGAATGACGTCGGCAATACATCGGTCATTCATGCAGAGAGATTAATCTGCAATTTTATCGGTGCATCGATACGGGCCGGGCACTGCTTTGAGTAAGCGAACTGACAATATTCGGCACTGGGTCATTATGGCGGTCCTTAGCATATCCGGCGGCGTCATTTTTTATTTGCCGTTCCTGCAAGAGGTGTACTACAAGCCACTGGCCGATGCTCTGGCACTCGACAACGCCCAGGTTGGGTCCTTACTGAGCGTATTCGGTGTAACCGCAATGCTTTCCTACGTACCGGGTGGTTGGTTGGCCGATCGGGTTTCGCCACGCATTTTGCTGACATCCTCATTGTTGCTGACCGGGAGCACAGGATTCTACTTCGCCACGTTTCCGAGCTATGCAATTAGTCTGGCCCTGCACGCACTTTGGGGCATCACCATCACCTTACTATTTTGGGGCTCGATGATTCGGGTCACCCGGAACTGGGCGCCGCCCGAGGAGCAAGGCAAGGCGTTTGGCATTCTTGAGACCGGACGTGGATTGGGTGAAGTACTCAGTATGATGGCTTTTCTAACCGTTTTCGGCTTGCTCGGGAGTAATCAATTCGCGCTTTCGATGGTGATCGTGCAATTTTCGGCTCTGATTTTCATCCTCGGTGTCCTGGCATGGTTCACGATTGACGACCAGGCAGGTGGTCAGAATGTCGCAGACGACCAACCTAAAGTCGGCATGAAGGAAATCGTCGCGGTGCTGAAGATGCCGACGGTCTGGTTGATCGCCACTGTGATACTCACCGGATATTGTGCTTTATGGGGCACGTTTCGTTTTACGTCGTATTCGTCTGACATTTTCTTGATGAGCGTAACGATGGCCGCAGCACTAAGCGTTGGGAAGCTTTGGATGAAACCGATAGCGGCTTTGAGCGCCGGCTTTATTTCTGACAAGTTCGGCATCGCAAAATCGGTTGCCTTCCTGTTTGTTGTGCTCATCGCCTCGTTCACCCTTTTCGCGCTGATGCCTGGAACGCCGTCCTTATTGGCAGTGATGGTCGTCAATGTAGCGGTCGCATCACTGGCCGTTTTCGCAATGCGCGGCATTTACTTTGCGCTGCTTGAAGAGGGGGGCATTCCCCTTGTAGTAACGGGAACGGCGACTGGAATAATTTCGGTGATTGGGTACACGCCCGACATATTCATGCCGCTCCTGGGCGGAGTACTACTGGACCGATATCCCGGTCCGGAGGGTTACCGGCTCTTCTTTTTGACGGTAGCCGGGATATGTACGATCGGTTTAGTCGCGACAATGCTCTTGTATCGAATAATTGCCGCCAGGGAGGATTGATTGAACGGCAACTGCGCTGCCTCACCTACGGCGCCTGGAACGCTGACGCGTTTCATCGAACAGTAGGTCTCATCTGCATCCAGGACACACAAAATAAAAAAGGGGCCGCTCAAATCACGTGTATCAGTCACTAAATGCCAAGGAAGTGATGATCGGCTCGAAAGCCTGTTGAAAGGCCGTGTCATCCTCAGTATATAGTCATGGAACGCAGCTCGAACGAGCGTATCTTGACGCGCAATGTACTTTTCCACAATCGATATGTGCGGTCAGCAGATTGGTAGTCGACAACAAGCTGTGCTACGTCAGTATTGTCGCTAGATCGTCTGTCGACTTCGCTCCGAGAGTGCCCCTCCATCCGATCGAGCGGTTCCCGATTGCGGTAATTAGTACTGCAGAGCCAACGACAGATAGTAGCTGCGACCGAAGATGTCATACATCTTTGTGTCGGTATTGTTCGCCTTCGCGGAGTCGGCCATGAACGGTGGGTCCGTATCGAACAGGTTTGAAATATTGAGCTTCGCGCTGATGTTGTCTGAAAACCTGTAGCCGAAGCCGAGGTCGAAATAGTTCTTCGAGCCGATACTCGGGATTTGCAGGATAGGGTCCGGAAAGCCGCGCGATGCTGACTGCTGGCGCGCGGGATTGTCCGTGCCGTCGATCCAGCGCCAGGTCAGGTGAATATTGAGCTCACCCGAGTTATAGCTGGCATTGGTCGTTACTCGGTTATTCGGAAATGTTTCGCCGCTATTGTCCACATTGCAGGGCCAACCGAATTTGCCCCTGCAGTCCAGAGGTGTTGCAACAGGATTCTCCTGGGTGGACTTTTCGCGCAGATATGTCCAGATCAAATTAACGTTTAGGTCCGAGTAGCTGTCGCCGATCGCCATCCACTCGGGCAAGTCTGTTTGATAAGTAACCTGGGTGTCGACTCCGCTCGCCTTCAACTTGCCGCGGTTACTCGTGGGTTCGAACACCTCATTGACATTGTAGGTGAGAGGATCGCGTTTCAGGTTACTGCAAAACAGGTTTGCAGTATTAGCCGGGTCAAAACAAATGGCGGCGGCGTCAATCTGGCCAATCGTTTCAATTACCTCGAGATCAAAATAGTCCACCGCGAATTGCCAGTTGGGCGCTGCCTCGAAGTTTAATACGACGCCAGCCGTAAACGTCTCCGCCTCTTCAGGAACCAACTCCGAATTGCCACCGAGAGTGTAGTCCGTCGGAAACCCTACCGAGGCTTCAAAGATGCCGACCTGGTCTGCAGGCATGCCCTGGAGGATGCACTTCTCGGCATTACCGCTGGCGGCCGGATCATTCGACGCCGAGCACGGGTCGTTGGCCGAATTATTAAAAACGAAACTGCCTGTTTCAATAAACTGCTCCTCGAACGCCTCACTCAGATTCGGGGCGCGGACGCTGCGCTGGAACATCGTGCGCAAACGCACGCTCTCAACGACCTGCCACTCGCCGCCGATCTTATAACTGTCGACACTACCCGCGTTGTCGTAGTCCGAGTAGCGGGCACCGATTTCGAGTCCGAGGTATTCAGCGAATCTGGCATCTCGCGCGAGCGGTACAATCGCCTCGCCGTAGATCTCGAAGACTTCTTCGGTGCCGTTGATGCCCGAAGCACCGCGATAGCCGAGTCCGTCGCCGGTAAACAACGCGTCATCCGCGGCAAAATTACCGTCGTCGTTGCGCCATTCGATCCCGATAGCCGTATCAACCGGACCCGCCCACGAGTCGAATGGCGAACCTGTAACAAAAGCGCTGAACAGTTTTTGAACTCTCGACGTCGAATTGACGAGTGGATCAAGCCGGATAAAGTCCACAGCTTCAGCGGAAAGCTTGTTCTCGCCGAAAGGGTCGACCGGCGCACAGCCATTCGACGGGTCCGTACATTGTCCGGTAACGGGGTCGACCAGCAGGCCCTGCTGGATCCTGGAAAATGATACGTCGTTCAACAGCAGCTCTTCCTCGTCGCCGTCGGTATAGGTAAACCAGACATCATAGTCCCAGTTGTCATTGATCTGGCCGCGCAGACCTGCGACCAATCTCGCATAGTCTCGGTTGCTTTCGACGATGCGCAGGCCCACTTCAAGCATGCGACGATTAAATCCAAATTCGACCAGGTTTGGACCTGCCGGAAAAAACTGGTCGCGAGCGATCTGTTGCATCTGCGCAGAAAGTGTGGGGCTATCCGGATTTATTAGAAAAAAACCAAAGGCCGGAACAGGTGCCAGGGATGCAGTCGGTTCTTTTCTCGTGAAGGAAGCCTCGATGTATGTCTCGACACGATCACTGATGTCGTAGTTAAGAAACAGTCCGCCCGAGTAACGCCGCAACGGTGTCTGAAGATAATTGACAGGCGCGTAGTTGTATAGGTCATCGGGATCTACGAACTCAACCGGATCACCATTGGTATCGAAGCGAATAAACACCGGGCCGTCGCCAAGATCGACTTGGGGCGCGAAAACGCCGCCTGCCGGTATGGCGTAACTTCCGCCCTGCTGGAGGCTTCCCTGCCAGTCGTCAGATATGGGGAATTCGGAAATCTTGCGATCCCCAGCGAATGAAGCCTCACGATCGAGAACACTCCCAAACAAGCGGATGTTGCCACGCCCCCCGGCGAAGTCGCGACCGTACGAAATATTGAGATCGCTGGATTCGGAATCGCCTTTCTCGGTCACGTAGGTGCTGACGTCGAGGGCGAAGCCCACGAAATCGTCTCGGGTTATGAAATTGACAACGCCGGCGATTGCATCAGAACCGTAGACGGTCGATGCACCACCGGTAATTATCTCGACCCGTTCGATCAATGCTTGTGGCAGGTTGTTGACATCGATGGCACTGCCAACGCCGGAAGGCGCCAGGCGACGGCCATTGAGCATGACAAGTGTCCGTGCCGATCCAAGACCACGCAGATTGAGACGCGACGTGCCATTCCCCGGGTTGTTTGATGTGCGACCAAAATCCGGCTGCACCTGCGGCATCTGATTCAGGGCCTCTTCGATCGTCGCCTGTCCTGAGTACGCGAGGGTTTGTTTGTCAATGGACGAAATCGGGCTGGGTGATGTGAAGTCCCGGCGCTTGATGCGCGATCCCGTGACAACAATTTCTTCGATTTGATCCTCGTCCACCAGAGCATCTTGCTGTGCCAATGATTCTGCCGGTAATGCGAGGCAGAGAAGCAAAAAAGAGATACAGATAAATCGTCCAACGAATGCGCTTGTACTGGCTGCGTCCATTTTGACCTTTCTTATCAGTCTGGTATCACCTGAGTATAGAACAATCTCAACATTAGTCTGCGATCGGTCAGTTTCCAATGGTCGCCGCAAACTGTTCGCAGGTCCCTTCTTCGGGTTGCCAAACAGTTGCGTAGGGATTGTCGGTGCAAACAATGTCGAGGAACCTGTCTCTTTCACGCTTCTGACGGGCCTCTTGGCTTGCCTTGATGGGAGCAAAACCCGGATCGTCATACAGCACTTGCAGATAGGCCTCCCTGGGCGGAATGAAATACCCGTCTTCCAGCCCCTTGGCGATTAGCGCCAGGCTTCTTTCACGTTCACCCGCCAGATAGGCGGCAAGGCCCTCTTCATAGTCAACGCTGCAGCACTGGCGCTTTCTGATGATTCCGGCCTCGCGAAAGCGGCGCACATCGTCATTTATCGCCGCAATGAGTTCGCCGACTTTGGCCTCTTCACCGGCAGCCCGGCGGATGTCGATCAATGCTGCTGCGTGATCGAATTTAAACAGGCGGTTGACCCGACCACCACTTCGTTGCCACGCCTGCTCCAGAATTGGCCGGGCCCGAACATAATCGCCAGCGCTGGCGAGCGCCAGCCCCAGTTCTCTGCGGGCATTAAACGACTCCGGTTCCTCGGCAAGGCGCGCCTGTGCGGTCGTGATCGCGTCTTCGGGTTTGCCCAATGCCCTCAAAACTGCGAGCTGCGGCGACTTTGAAAAGGCAAGAGCTTCTTTTTCGAGGCCAATGACCGCGAAATGCCAGGCTGCGGCATTCGTGGCAATTGGATGCTCCATATCCAAAAGGAGGCCATCCAGGACGCCCGGAATGAAATTGGCCCATTTCCCACCCATGGAGATGCGGTAGAAACGCGCAAGCCCGGCAGCTCCCGGGTTTATGGAAGCAAACGTTTCTATTTCCCGGTCAGCCTCGTCCAGCCGGTTTCTGTAGATCAGCGACATAATGTAGTTGTAATTGGCAGGGCCCGATAACGGATCGAGCCGCAGCGCAGTCTCCGACGCGATAAGGCCCTCTTTATAGCGTCCAAAGTCGCGTTCGAGGAGACCTCCCATCCAGGTATGGACGATGGAGTAGTTTGGGTTAATCTGGATGGCCTGCTCAAATTGTGCCAGGGCTTCTTCCAGATTCTCACGGTCCATGGTCCACAAGACAAAACCGGTGGCCGCGTGGGCTTCGGCGAGGCTCGAATCAAGAGCCATCGCGAGCTCCGCATGGGGTGCTGCCCAGGCAACGGATTCGGTTACGGTCAGGTCGTCGTCAAACCCAGTCAGCAAGCGGACGGCCATAGCCAACTCCGCATGAGCAAGCGCATATTCGGGGTCGAGCGTAATCGCCTTTTCGAACTCGCGAATCGCGCCCGCAATGCTAGCCCCGTTGCGCTGAACCACCAGGTACCGGCCCCTCAAGTAAGCTTCGTGAGCCTCGGTAATTGCTGTTGCAATCACCCGGGGCGCCGCCGCAACCTGCAGCCCCAGATGTTCCTTCAGGGCGTTGACTATAGCCGCCGAAATTTCGTCCTGCACCGCGAAGATATTCGCCAGTTCCCGATCATAGTTATCCGACCAAAGACGGAAGCCGTTGCTGGCATCGATAAGCTGGGCGGTGATGCGTAATTGACTGCCCGCCTTGCGGACGCTGCCTTCCAGAACGTGGGTCACATTTAGTTGTTGGCCGATGTCGATGATGTCTCGGTTTTCGTCCTTGAACAGAAACGATGAGGTGCGCGCCGCCACCCGGAGGCTAGGTATCCTGGACAGGACGTTCAGAAGTTCTTCCGAGATGCCATCGGAGAAATACCCCTGATCCCCCTCGGGACTCAAATCAGCAAAAGCAAGAACGGCGATCGATTTATCAACAGTCTCTGATTTGCCATGCTCGATTAGGGCCTCGGTCGTGGCCTGTACCAGTTCTAAATCCCGCGACGGGCCGAGTACGAACTTGTCGAAAGCGAAATATCCCAAGGCAAGTACCAATCCCACGATGATCGTGCGGTCAAGGCGCTTTGCGGTCCGCGGGGTGATGGTCTGATCCGGAGCGATCTCATCCTCACGCATCAATCCTTGCGCTGTGAATTCGAATACCCACGAAATAATCAACGTTGGCACAAAACCGATCGCAAGTATTATGACGACCAGCCGGGCTGGTCCATCGCCAAGAGCAAACAACGGAAAGATGGTTTCAGCAACCTGGATAATCAACCACGCTACAACCATGTAGGCAGCGCCTACACGGATTACATTGCGTCGTTTGAGCTCACTGAATAGCGACATTTTTGATTAATCCTACCAGTAGCCCGATCAATCATGGGGCTGTCCGTCTTCAAACTGTCCGTCTTCGAACAAATGGAACTGACGTAACGTTTGGCTAACGGAGGGTTTTGTTCCTCATTGTCATATTACGCGGCGTGCTGTTGATAGTGCAAACGGCGCTTCGCGATGGTCTTCTTCTTAGTCCTTTCTCTCTTTGCCAGTATTGGATGGCCGAGAGCGGTCCCGGAGAGATGGATTCAGATCGGCTTGGGCCGATCTTCACCCCTGCGGGGCGCTTACAGCGTCTAAAACGCTGGCGCGCATCAGGGCCGTACGCCTTACGAATCACTCAGAGAAAAGTTAACATGACGGGCGAGTGTCCCGGCGGCCCGCACCTACTACAGTTCGTGTTGGTGTAAGCCCACTGCTTTGCCGCATCGGTCACGAGTCGAATGGTGCCGTCCGGGAAGACAATGGCATCGGGAAATGTTGTATGAATGTGCTTCCTGACAGATAGCTTACAGATTATTCTGGACACATGGTTTACACATTGATGCATTTGGGGAGAACCCGGATGCCATGGAATGAGTGTAAGCCGATGGATGAACGACTCCGATTTATTGCCCGTTTACTTGAGGGCGAGAAGATGTCTCCGCTGTGCCGTGAGTTCGGTATCTCCCGTGTTACTGGCTACAAGATCTTCAACCGCTACAAAGACTGTGGTTTGGACGGCCTCAACGACCGCAGCCGAAGACCGTACCGACAGGCCAACAAGCTGCCCTTTCAGGTTGAGCGCACTATTTTGGGTATCAAGAAGAAGCACCCGTCCTGGGGTGCGCCCAAGATCCGCGACAAGCTGATCCGGGCATACCCCATGATCAAGCCACCCGCGATCAGCACCATACACGCGGTACTGGACCGTAATGGCCTGGTTAAGCGCAGGAAGCGCAGGCGTTACAAGGCTGAAGGCACCACACTCGTGGGAGCCCACGATCCCAACGGTCTCTGGTGTGCCGACTACAAAGGCGAGTTCATGCTCGGCAACAAGCAGTACTGCTACCCGCTGACGATCACCGACTATCGATCACGCTACCTGCTGACCTGCGAGGGTCTGACGTCCACACGTACGGACTTTGCCTTTTCGGTTTTTGAGAGGGCTTTCAAGGACTTCGGTCTGCCCAACGCTATCCGCACTGATAACGGCGTGCCCTTCGCCTCTGGCAATGCTCTGTTCGGTTTATCAAAGCTCTCAGTCTGGTGGTTGCGCCTGGGCATCAACCTGCAACGCATCAAGCCAGGACACCCCGAACAGAATGGCCGTCACGAACGCATGCACCTGACGCTCAAAAAGGAGGCCACCAAGCCCGCTTCGTTCAACTTCCTGCAACAGCAGGAACGCTTTGATGACTTCATCGGGGTTTACAACAACGAGCGCCCACATCAGGGACTCAACGGCGCCTACCCCGGCGATATCTATACACCTTCAGCCCGCGCATACGAACCACCGCCCGAGCTCGAATACCCCTATCATGATCGTACCGCACGGGTGACTCGCTGCGGCCGCATCTGCTTTGGCCGACGTAAAATCAACATCAGCACCGTGTTCGGTGGCCAAATAGTGGGCATCAGAGAGGTCGCCGACAAAATCTGGCTGGTCAGCTTCATGCATTATGATTTAGGATTCTTCGATAAAGATGAGGGCCGGATAGAACCGGCCCCCAACCCTTTCGCACCGGAGACAGTGTTAACCATGTCTCCGGTATAAGGTGTAAACCATGTGACCGGAATACACCTTTCGTCATTTG
>Ga0255040_10000352_pt1 | contig 11778 bp, 10 predicted proteins | sample BC1_12_2_MG_FD_181711 | JGI IMG/M metagenome (GOLD analysis project Ga0255040, IMG submission 181711) | Seawater microbial communities from Strait of Georgia, British Columbia, Canada - BC1_12_2 | ecosystem: Environmental > Aquatic > Marine > Strait | place: Canada: British Columbia | collected... | reverse complement strand
CGACGGACCACGGACTTTGAAATTTCAATCCTCCCACACTTCCCGGTAGCCCTTGCCAAGATAGGCTCGTTTTACTTCGTTGTGTTCGAGCAGCATCTGGCATTTTCCTTGGAGAACGATTTTCCCTGTTTCCACTACGTAGCCACGGTCTGCTATGTGCAGGGCGGCTCGGGCGTTCTGCTCAATCAGTAAAATAGTGGTTCCCTCCTCGCGCAATGTTTTAATGATTTTAAAGGTTTCCTTCACAAGCAACGGCGAAAGCCCCATGGAAGGCTCGTCAAGAATAAGAAGCTTGGGCCGAGCCATAAGGGCTCGAGTGATTGCCAACACTTGCTGTTCGCCACCGCTCAGCGTACCAGCCATTTGATTCCAGCGACCCTCAAGAATGGGAAATTTTTCTTTGAAATACGCCATATCTGCTAATACCTCTCCCCTGTTCCGACGGATAAAGCCACCCATCTCAAGGTTGTCTCGCAAGCTGAGGGTAGCGAAAACCTTTCGTCCCTCGGGTACATGCGAAATACCTCTGCGGACGATTTGCTCGGCTGGTATCCGAGTAATGTCCTGACCTTCAAAAGCAATGGAGCCCCGACTGGCGGGAGTAATTCCAGAAATTGTATTCAAAACCGTGGTTTTACCGGCGCCGTTGGCGCCTATTAGGGTCACTATTTCGCCTTGGTTCACATGAAGAGACACGCCCTTCAGGGCGTGGATGTTACCGTAGTAGGTATGGATACTCTTTAGGGTTAACATCTATCAATCCACACGGTTTGCAGAGCACAAGTAAGACTAGGCACTAGTGGGTAAAAGCAAGAAGTCAGGTGTCAGGAGTTAGAAAGGATATTTCTTTCTTTTTTTCCTGGATTCGGGATTCTGACTCCTATTTTCTTACTGACGAACGGCCGCCTGCTGCCTGCTGTCTGCTGCTAGCTAACACAGGCCCTGCGCCTGGTGCCCAGCGCGAAGCGCAATGCGCTTCGTGCTAGAGATCGGAGTAATCTACCTCTTCCCCCAGATAAGCCTCAATCACCAGAGGATCATTCTTTATCTGTTTCGGTTTGCCCTCCGCAATCTTCTCACCAAAATTCATGACCATAATCTCATCAGAAATATCCATTACCAAATTCATGTCGTGTTCAACCAGCACAACTGTAATCCCCTGTTCGAGAATTCGGTGGATCAAAGCCGCCAACCCCTCAGTCTCCCTGGTATTGAGTCCTCCAGCAGGCTCATCCAGCAACAGTATTTTGGGGTCAGTGGCAAGCGCCCGCGCCACCTCAAGTAGCTTTTGTTCCCCCAGTGGCAGATTACCAGACAACTCCGTTGCTCTCTTCTCCAGCCCGACGAATGCGAGATGTTGCATCGCGCTTTCCCGGATCTGTCGCTCTTCCCGACGCATCCCTACCAGTCTAAGACCGGTGCTGATAATTCCGGCTCGACTCTGAATGTGCCTTCCCACCATTACATTTTCTAGAACAGTCATGCGACCAAACACTTCAACGTTTTGAAAGGTGCGGGATACGCCCAGGCGAGCGATCTCTCGAGCCTTGCGGCCTTCAATGGACATACCATTCAGGGCAATAGCTCCACCATTTGGGGGGAAAATACCGGTGATCACATTGAAAAGCGTGGTCTTCCCTGCCCCATTAGGTCCAATGATCGCCTTGATGATTCCAGAAGGCACCTTGAAGCTGAGGCCCTTCAAGGCCTGGACGCCGCCAAAAGACTTTTGCAGGTTCTCTACGTGGAGGAAAACAGGGGAACTTTCGGTATTCATCTATTTTTCTTATCAGTGGACGGTTTAAAGACTCAGTGCCTCAACCTCGTTTCCAGACACGGGACATGCGTGGTACCAGGTGAACCAGTCCATCGGGTAAAAACATTACAACAGCGAGAAGAATAGCACCATAAACAAGAATATCAAAATCATGGAACACATGAAGCCATTCGTTACCCAGAAAAGTCAGTAGCCAGGTGCCGAGCAGTGCTCCCCAGATGTTGTGCATGCCGCCCACCACAACCATCATTACCAATTTTATCGAAAGAAAGAAATCAAAAGAACTGGGGCTCAAGAAACCCACATAGTGAGTGTAGAGACTGCCGGCAATAGAAGCATACGCAGCACTCAATACAAAAATGATGACCTTGTACCTTGAGGTTTCAACACCCATGGCATCCGCAGCCACTTCACTGTCGTGCAAAGAGCGCAGGGCTCGACCAACGCGGGAGTGGATCACATTGAGAGAAAAGATTAAGGTCAGCAGCACCAGAAACCACACGAGTATGTAGTAATAGAGGTCATTGTTGAGGCTAAACCCCAGGATGGACAATCCTGGAATGTCCGAAAATCCAGAAGGCCCACCGGTAAGGCTCACTTCCTCATTGAAAAAGATCTGGACGATAACCCCAAAACCCAGGGTTGCCATGGCCAAATAGTGTCCTTTCAATTTCAGGGACGGCACCCCCACAATGTAGGCCACCAGCGCTGTAATTCCTACGCCCGCAACCATTGCCAGCCAAGGCGACATGGCGAACTTTGTACAGAGTATTCCCGAAGTATAGGCTCCCAGACCGAAAAAGGCCGCGTGCCCAAGAGAGATCTGGCCGGCGTAGCCCATGAGCAAACTGAGGCCCATGTTTATCAGACAGTAGATCCCCACAAATATCATGATGTCCAGATAGTGGCCGATTGCCGTCACATTCATGGCCACCACCGGAAACAGGATAAGAAAGATAGTCAGCCCGAGAAGGGCTTTTCGATTGGATGATTGCATGTCCAACGTGTCAAATTAGGGATTTAGCCGCTCTAGCCGGTAATGAACCGGTCAACCGGCTAAATAATCTCAAAACTCTTTTATCTTGCTGGCTTCCACATTGCCAAACAAACCACTGGGACGGACATAGAGCACCAAAAGCAGTAAAATAAGCGCCACCGCATCCTTGTAGCCGGAAGACACCAAGCCAGCACACATGGATTCAATAATTCCCAGAAAAATACCAGCCACCACGGCCCCGTAAAAACTCCCCAAACCACCCAACACCGCAGCGCCAAAACCTTTTAAGGCTAGGAGTGCGCCCCGGTCATACTCCATCAGAGATATGGGGGTAATGACGGCTCCAGCAACTGCACCTATGGCCGCGCTCAGGGCAAAAGAGATTAAGATCATGACGCTAACTTTAATGCCTACCAAGCGGGCTGCTTCCGGATTGTCGGCACACGCCAACATGGCCTTACCATATCGTGTCTTCTTGTAAAAGATGGTCATCAGCACAACCATCACTGCTGTCATAAACAGGACCCAGAGAGTCTGGGTTTGAATGGCAGCTCCGTAGAAGAACAATGGTTTGCTTCCGCTGAAGGGCGGAAAAATATAGGGATCCTTGCCCCAGATGAACATGGCAATCCCTTTAAAAAGGATGGAAACAGCAATGGTGACGATGATCATTGTCAATACGGAGGCATTCTTAAGTGGGTTAATGGTAAAGCGCTCCATCAGCGCCCCCACGCCAGTGACCGCCGCAACTGTTAAGACAAAAGCCAATGGGAGTGGTAGTTTCGCGGTAACCGTGAAAAAGACCATGATGAGTCCGCCCAACATGACAAATTCACCCTGGGCGAAGTTGATTATTTCTGTAACGTTATAGATGATATTAAAACCCACAGCTACCATGGCGTAAATGCTTCCCACGGTGACCCCGGTGAAAAGGTACTGAATGAGCTGCCCTGTAAGCGTAATCTTTGTCATGACCAAAAAAATCTCACACCATTATGGAGATCGAAGCGAGCGTCAACAGAAAGCCTCCCCGGGTAGAACCACCGGAGAGGCTTTCATTGTGATAACAACAGTGACAGAATCTACGGAGCTAAGGCCCAATCGCCGTCCTTCACCACCACCATTTCAAATGCCTCTTTGGTGAGTCCATTGTGATCGGTAGGGGAGAAATTGAAAACACCATGTTGACCGATAAAGTTGGTACGGGTTTCGATGTAGTCCCTTATTTTGGCTGAATCCGGTCCTACAGCTTTCAAGGCATCGATCACCAGGTTAAGGGCATCCCAGCCATGGCCACCAAACGAAGACAGGGGCTCTTTGTACTTCTCCTGGTAGGCCGCATTGTATATCTCAATGATTTTTTTCTGGGGATTGTCAGCCGGGACCAGATCCGGGATATTAACGCGTCCCAGAGGACAGAAAACACCTTCAGCGGCACCAGCTGCCAATGTAATGTTCTTGCGACTACCAAAGCCATGGCTCTGATAGAATGGCATCTTCGTCATCCCTAGATCATGCCAGTTTTTCACGGCCAGAACCTGGGTTGGTCCCACGGACCAGTTGACAATGGCCTGAGCGTCTGTGCCGCGAATACGGGTGAGTTGGGCGGTGATGTCGGTGTCTTTGGGGCCATAGCGCTCGTCGGCCAATATTTCGATACCCACCTGAGGAGCCAAACGCAGCAACTCTTCCCGCCCGCTAGCACCGAATCCGGTGGAAACGCTCATGATGGCAATCTTCTTAATCCCATTCTTCAATAGATAGTCATAAATCTTTTCAACCGCATGGGTATCTGACTGCGGTACCTTGAAGATCCAATGGCGATCCACCACCGGGGTTACAATCTTGTTGCTGGCGGCACAGGAGACCAACGGCACTTTTGCATCGTTCATAACCTTGACCACCGCCAAAGTGTTCCCACTGAGGCTGGGACCGATGATTACCGGCACCTTGTCTTTTTTGAGTAGCCGTTTTACTGCAAGTACGGCTTTGGTCTCGTCGCTCTCGTCATCATAGATCACGAGCTCCAGAGGATGTCCATTGATCCCACCGACTTTGTTTATTGCCTCGGCGATCATCACGGCTGTCTTTTTTTCAGGCTCACCCAGGAATGAAGTCCGACCGGTGACTGAAAAAACGGCACCCACCTTGTACGGCTCTTTTTCCTTAGTGCACGAAAATACCAAAGCAAGTGAGACTATCAATGTCAGCGCTATCCATATCGCTCTTCCCTTGATCTTCATAAACCTTCCCTCCTTTTAGATCAAACTATATCCTTCTATATCCTTGTCTCTCACCCCAAAACTCTAATTGAGGTGTCACCTCCTTTCTCCCTTTTGTTGATTTTTGTCAATAGCAAATATTCGGTTCTTGGCACATATGACTCTTAGCTCCAGAAAAAACACCCCTAGCTACAACACCCCAACGAAAAAAGCCGCTTCCTCGTTGCGGCCTTTTTAGTAAAGAAAAAAACCGCAGGCAGTTGAGTCTGCCCACGGCCTTGATTCTATTGGCTGAACAGGGCTAGTGGACAGACCCCTCCCCACTATAATAGTAATAATAGTAGTAGCTCCGGGAGGCTGTCTGTTTGGAAAAGAAGGCCATGAAGTACTCTCGACTCCTTGCCCTTGGGATAAATGATCTTATACCATAGATAATAGCCGTCATTGTGTCAAGAATAAAAGGTGTGTATGCTAGCGAAAACTGGCCGGTTTCTGGTTAGAGATAATGCTGAGGCTGACGGTGAAAAAGTACCAATCCAAAGAACTGGGAAAACTCATCGAGTATATTCTCTTTCATCGACCCGACGAATTCGGTCTATTTTTGGACGATGATGACTCGCTCCCAATAAAAGAACTCATGTGGGCCCTTCATGAGGAAACTGGATGGAAGCATATCCGTCTCGGCCATTTAAAGGAATTAGCTTATTCCGGTCTTGAGCTTGCCTTTACCCTTGAAGAGACACAGATACGGCCCAAACGTGAGGTCAGCAAGACAGCTTCAGATACCCTGCCACCACAACTGCTCTTCTTTGGGGCAAGACGCAAGGCTTACCCTGTGATCCTGAAACACGGACTCAGGCCCGGAAGTCGTCTTTACGTGCCATTGGCAACCACAGAAGAAATGGCTTTGCGTATAGGTAAACGGCGTGACCCCAAGCCAATTCTTTTGACCGTGCATGCGGCTCAGGCCCACGATAGTGGCCACCCGTTCTCCACATGCGGTGATTTACTCTATCTGGTGAAGACTCTACCTGCCCCCTTCCTCAGTGGGCCACCTCTGCGGGAGCCCCCACCATCCCGCAAAATCCCCAAGAAAGAACCTCCCAAACCGCTGAAACCTGAGGTCCCCGAGATGACTGGCTCTTTTTTGCTGGATCCCGAAAGGGACCCTGACCCAATGAGAAGGCAGCGGAGAAAACGGGAGAAAGAGCAAAAACGCCAGAGAACCAAGGAAAGACGTGATAAGAAGCGACGCCGGTCCTAGGGCAGAGGGCAGAGAACAGAGAACAGAAGGCAGCTGGCAGCTAGCAGCAGGCAGAGGAAAGAGGAAAGGGATTCTCCTGTGGGAGCGGCTTTCAGCCGCGATCTTGCGTTTTGAACGATTTCTACGATTTGACGAATCGACTAGATCCACACCAATAAAAAGCGGGGCCGAAGCCCCGCTGGAAAACTCCCACGAACTGAACCAGCTCCACCCACAGAACTCGCTTTCGTTGCTAATAACCTACTTGCGAAGGGAAGCGATAGCCAACGCTTGCGGCCGACAGGTATATGCGACCGCAGCCGGAGAGCCCATGGGAGTTACTTGTAGTTTACAGCCCGCCTCTCCACTGCGTCAAGCATTTTTGATATCTGAATACCCTTATTTCGCACAGTGCATAGTTTCAATGGTTCAAGGCGCAGGGCATAAGGTTCAAGGCTAAGATTTACGCCAATTTGTTGGTGGGCAGTGCTCACAATACATTCTGGTGCCTAGTGCTTAGTCCCTAGTTCCCTTCAACCACCTGCCCGCCTGTCCTGAGCTTGCCTGCCCTGAGCCTGTCGAATGGGTCGAAGGGCCGCCCACTACCTCATCCACCCGGTTCGTCGCTCTCACCTTCTTGGCGTGGCTTCAACTCCGCCACCGTGGCCCCCCAGCCGCCAGATTTCCGAGGAGCATCATAAAAAGAAAGTACACGTGGATCGCGTGCCAAAAAACTCCGTACATGACGGCGGAGGGTGCCGATACCTTTCCCGTGGATGATATTGACGAGGTTAATGTTAGCCTGCTGAGACAGGTGGATGAACTCGTCCAGAAGCGAGGAGACATCCTTGGGTGAAAAGGTGTGTAGATCAAGAGTGTCGCCTGGCTCTATAATCTCCGGCTCACTTTGGGAAGCGCCTTCCCCATGTCCGTTGCTAATTCCCGGATCTGGATGAGAGAAGGTTTCCTCACATGCTGGGCAGTGAAAACTGGCTCGCCGCCGACCTTGTATTGTATGACCACAAAACGGACAGGGTCCCTCCAGATTCTCAAAGCTCTCCAAAGGATTGTCCAAAACAAACCAAAGCCCGACCAACAGGAGAAAAATCCCAATACCTTTACTTTTACCACTCAATAAGAGGAATCCACCTGCACTGAGGCAGACCAGTAGCAGAAACCATCGACAGACTTGCAGAATTCGCCGGTTGGTAATCTCCATTACTCCACTCTCATTGTAGATCGTAGAAATCGTTAATTAGTTGATTAGAGAATTAGGGAATTAGTTGATTTGTTGATTTGTTGAAGGCGTTAAAGGTTATGAAATTGCAGGATCGCGGCTGCCTGCCCGCCATCGCTCTCGCTCAGGCGAGGCGGGCGGGAAAGCCACTCCCACAGGATAATCCCTTTCTTCTTTCCTTTGTCTTCTGTCCTCTGACCTCTTTGACTAATTTTCTAATTTTCTAATTCTCTAATAAACCTATCCTGTCCTCCCCACTGAAGGCATTACTTGTAATTCTTAGACCTGAAACGTAGAATGGATTCCGAGAAGCTGGCTGGCGTAAGGCCCAGCAATGCTAAAGCATGCTAATATAACTTACCAACAGGCGACTCAGGACGAGAGCGTCGCCGGCTGGTTCGAGCTTTCTACCGTCAGGAGTTGGTTTGGTCCGCCTGAGATCTATGGGTAACTCTAGTTGCATTCCTTGAGCCGGTGGGAGATTGACTATATTATTAGGATTTTGGCCCCTTATTTCCGGGGGAATGCTCTCCGGATCAAAAATCCACTCATAGTGGCAAAGAGCTGCCTGGGCGACTTCGACGAATTGGTGCACCATGGCTTGGTGCAACCCGCCCACATAGGCGCATCTCTCATTGCGACCATGACCATGGATCGAAATGGCCATATTCACATGATTGAGGAATTGCATGACAAGAAGACGGTCTTCAAGTTTCATGCGGTGGCTTGGTCGGTGCAAGGAAAGATTACCCGTGGACCGCCGACCAGCGTACACGTAGAGGCTGGCCCCGCTGTGATAGGCTACGAAACGCGCTATCTCCTCAGTACCTGGTTCGATGCCTCCCCCGTGTATAGCCACCAGACCCAAGGAGCTCCCCAGGTGAAGGTGTTCACTGGTGTCGCTACTTCCAGCCATAAGGATCAGCTCCTGCAGCGTTTTCAGCTCATAAATAACCAGTTTCAGCACTATAGCAGAGAAGGAAAAGCGATCAAACTGGAATCCGTTTGTTGGTCTCAATGAGGGATCATGTTTCGTTTAGATTCACTGTTGGATAATCCCACTCTACCTCTCACCTACACGGTCTATAATGAGCACCAGAAATATTAATGTATAATATTAATAAAAGTATATAATTTATTGTAATTACAATCTAATAGAAATATATGAAAAAGAAAACTTATCGATCCAGATCAGTCCGACGCACTCCAAAACGCGGCCGCCCGAAAAGGGGTAGAATTCAGCAGCATCCGCCCCGATTTCGACCTCAAGCCTCCCGCCAGCTCAAGCCATTGCTCGAGCGAATCGGCGTCCCCAAAGCTGCGCCCTTTGTTCCCGACCCCTTCCAACGAGAGGCCGTGCTCGCTATCGACAAGAGTGATGTGCTCGTTACCGCCGCAACCGGATCGGGCAAGACCTGGATTGCCCTCCAGGCTATGGAGAAGTTGCTGGTCAACAAGGGGCGAAGCTGGTATGCCTCTCCCCTCAAAGCGCTGTCCAATTCCAAGTATACCGAGTTCAGCCAGCACTTTGGTGCAGAAAATGTGGGGATTCTCACCGGAGATCGCAAGGAGAATCATCAGGCACCAATTATCGTGGGTACCACCGAAATCCTCCGCAACCAGCTCTACGATGCCATGTATCGGGGAGAGGACCTTGGGGTCGAACTAGTCATTCTCGATGAGGCCCATTACCTGGGAGACGAGGATCGTGGTGTAGTCTGGGAAGAAGTAATGATTTATCTCCCGGCTCGAACACGTTTGTTACTTCTATCTGCTACCATTTCCAATGCGGCTGAAATTGCCGGTTGGCTGGAATGGCTTCGACAGGTCGATTGTCAAATCGTGACCGCGCACAAACGTCCCGTCCCCATTCATCCGCTTTTCATGTTTCCCAGCGGCGAAGTGACTCCCCTTGGCCAACGGCGAGAAATGACCGGTAAAGTTCGCCATTTCCTTCGAAGCAGTCCTCGAGCCGGTCTGACTCCGAGACGGGGGGTTGCCAATTTTTCCCAGATAATCGCCGCACTTCGTCACCTCAATCTGTTGCCTGCCGTCTTTTTTCTTAAATCAAGGGCGGACTGTAACCTTGCCTTGCTTGCAGCGCTTCCCCGGCTGAGTCCCGATGAGAGCGACGAGGAACACCGTCGTTTTAATAAACGATTCCGCCAACTTCTAGAAAATCATCCATACCTTAGAAACCATCGGCAGCTTTCTTCTCTCCGCAACGGGCGGGTGGCCGCCCACCACGGCGGCCAATTGCCCCAGTGGAAGGTGCTGGTGGAGACTCTGATGAAAGAAGGAGAGCTCGAGGCCATTTTCTCTACCTCAACAGTGGCTGCCGGTGTCAATTTCCCAGCCCGCAGTGTGGTACTTTCCCAGAGTGATCGCTTCAACGGACGCGAGTTCGTTCCGCTTAGTGCCACTGATTTACTCCAGATGACTGGTAGGGCCGGCCGTCGCGGCATGGACAAAGTGGGCTTCGTTCTTGTTCTCCCCGGACCATATCAGGACCCACGACTCATCTTCGACCTCCTGCACTCTACACCTGAGAGCGTGGATAGCCAAATACAGATAACCTTCTCTATGGTCCTCAACTTACTGCTTTCCCATAGATCTGAAGAAGTGCGGGATCTATTTGCTCGCTCCTTTGCAACCTTTCAGAATCTGGAAAAATATCGAGAACTGGTTGAGGATCTACGGGGACTCGAAGAAGATGTGGCCACTGAACTGGAGGCAGCTGGATGTGGTGATTTGAATACAGTTCTGCACACTCTGTCTAGAAAGCGCCAACTGGAGCAGCAGCTCAAGCAGGCGCAACTGGAGCAGCGCCGGAGTTGGGACGCTCTCTGCAAACAGGCCTACCTTACTCCTGGAAGGCTATTGCGTAGCAAGAAAAGAGAGCTTTTCGTGGTATTGACCCGAGAGAGTCGAGGCGGAGCAGAGGGCGTTACCGCCATTCGGGTATGGCCACAGCATCGATTGCGCCGTGGTCGTTTGCGTAAGCGCTGGCTGCGTTTTGCAAAAGTCGCCTCTGTGTTGGACGCTTGCTTTGACCTTGCTGCCCTGGACACTCCGGAGCAGTGGCTAGAGTCTGTCCTCAGCATCCCGCTCGACACCTATCCAAAGCTTGAAATGAAAGAGCCCCTGCCCTACCCAGAGCAAGAAGTCTGGGAGACTCTGAAATCACGAGTACAAGAGGCCACGGCAGCAATTGCTGTACTCCCATGCGGGCAATGTCCCCATTTGAGCAAATGTGAACCAAAAAAACAGAGTAAGTTCAGAGAAAAAATAAATAAAGTCCTCAGTCTTCGCCAACGCGTTGATGACGTCACCAATCGGCTTTGGCACGAGTTCAATCGCCACTTTCACTTTCTGCAAGAAGAGGGCTACATGGACGAGGCAGGCCGACCGAGCGCTGACGGGATCTGGGCATCACAGCTCCGGCTCGATCAACCCTTACTGGTAGCCGAGTCTATCCGCCTCGATGTTTTCCCTCATAATGATCCAAGAATGCTGGCCGGCCTAATGGCCCCTTTTGTCACTGATCGGGAAAGTCAGAGCGAATCCTTAGAGCTGCTGAGCCTTAAAAACCCGAAGCTGGGCCAAGCGTTTGCCAAGATGGTTTCGGCCTTGCATCCATTGCGCCGACGCCTGCGGCAGAGCGGCTTTGCGGCAAACCCTTTATCCTTCTGGCCAGCGGCCGCCATTTACTTCTGGATTGCAGGAGCTAAATGGGAGGAATTAATAGACATTTCCGGTCTTGACGAAGGTGATCTGGCCATGCTCATTTATCGCACCGCAGATAGCCTCCGTCAGCTGGAAGGGCTTACCCAGTCACACCCACACCTTGCAGCTAGTGCCACTGAGGCAATCCAACGCTTGTTACGAGAACCGGTACAGGTTCCCAACTGATACTGAGTCACAATTGTTGTAATCGGTAGAAGTCAAAGGAAAGAAGAAAGGGATTCTCCTGTGGGAGCGGCTTTCAGCCGCGATCTTGCGCTTTGAACGATTTCTACGACTTTTACGACTTCTAGGATTTACACAACTTCAACGATCTACCGCTTATCGCTGACGGTAGAAAGGCTGTCCTGCTCACCTTTCTCGCTTTTCTCGCCTTTCCCGCCTACCCTAGACTAGCTCCAGAATCTTCTCCAGCTTGTAGTAATCCTCTTCTTTCAGAGCCAGAAATTTCAGACCCATGCCTGTTGGGTGGAACGTAGCCTCCAGGGGATCAACCCAGACTACTTCGGCCAATGCAGTAACCGTTTCCAGTGCCTCGGGCAGTTCGATAGAAACAAA
>Ga0255040_10000351_pt1 | contig 11808 bp, 9 predicted proteins | sample BC1_12_2_MG_FD_181711 | JGI IMG/M metagenome (GOLD analysis project Ga0255040, IMG submission 181711) | Seawater microbial communities from Strait of Georgia, British Columbia, Canada - BC1_12_2 | ecosystem: Environmental > Aquatic > Marine > Strait | place: Canada: British Columbia | collected... | reverse complement strand
CGAGTATCTGCGCCGTCACGGCAGTCCGATACGGCCAGAAGATTTGTCGGCACATGTGTTGATTAATTCCAGTGCCGTCAGCGATCTGCCGAACTGGCAATTCAACACCGCGCAGGGTATGCGCAACCAACGCATCAAACCGCGCCTGGTGGTTACTTCAAACGCCGCTGCGGTCGAAGCTGCGCTGGCGGATTTTGGTATTACCCGTTTACTGTCTTACCAGGTCGCACCGCAGCTTGCCGTCGGCAAGCTACAGCTTGTGCTCGAAGAGTTCGAACTCGAGCCCAGGCCGATTCATATCGTGCATCGCGAAGGGCGTTTTGCCTCGGCGACGGTACGCAGCTTCATCGATTTTATCGCCGCTCGATTGCGCGGTGACAGCTTGCTTAATTAACGTCAGCGACCGCGCGCCTCGATTGAAACATTGAACACGCTCTTGACCGAGACAGGATGACTCAATATAGTTGTATTAGACAACTATATTGAGTGAAATTAACATGCACCAGGCAAATTCACCCTTAGTCTCCGAGATTCGAGTGGCTTCCCGAGACCTCGTCCGCCAGTTTGGTCTTATGAATCAAAACGTCGCTGGAACCCACCTCTCGTTATCCGCCGTTCACGCAATCATCGAAATTGGTCGGGCCAAGGCGCTTTCCTCGAAAGAGTTGAGCGAAAAACTGTTACTGGAAAAATCGACCATTAGTCGAATAGTGAGAACCCTTGTTAACCGAGGGGAAATTCGTGAAGTGCGATCGGAGAACGATCTCAGGATGAAACATCTGCATTTAACCCAACAAGGAAAAAAAACACTACGCGCGATTGATGCGTTCGCGGAGGCACAGGTATCGGGCGCTCTCAGCCAACTGGATGATCTTTCCCAACAACGTGTTATCACGGGACTCAGGGATTACTCGACTGCGCTGAAAAATGCCTCGTCGGGAGAGGCCTCTGTCAGTTCGCTCGAGAGTATCAAGATCGAAACAGGGTATGTGCCGACAATCATAGGGCGCGTTATTGAAATACTCCAGTCGCACATGACCAAACACTATGGATTCGGCGCGGCTTTCGAGTCGAGGATAGCCGGGGATTTGGCAGATTTCGTTGCGCGGCTCGACTCACCGCAGAACGGAATTTGGCGAGCTGAGTCGGGAGGCAGAATCGTTGGTAGCATCTCGATAGACGGGGAAGACCTGGATAATGGTCTTGCACATCTGCGTTGGTTCATTGTCAGCGAAGAGATTCGTGGCGGCGGGATAGGTCATGCGCTGCTTTCACGGGCAATCGACTTTTGTGATAAGCATGGATTTTGCGAAATTCATCTTTGGACGGTAAAAGGACTCGATGCAGCTCGTAAGCTCTATGAGAACCATGGATTTAAGCTGGTGGAAGAGTATTACGGCGATCAGTGGGGTGCGGAAGTTATCGAACACAAGTATGTCAGGAATCGGTCTAAGCGCATAAATTAAGTTAGCTATATCTGAACCCAATGGCACTTACTTAAGTTCGCAACTATGGTTGTACCAAACCAGAAATGGCCGGATAATCGGTGAAAGTTTTCGCGAATGCCTCGGCGGCTACGCCGCCTGCGGTTTACTTCGCGAAAACTTTCACCGATTATCCGGCCATAAGATTTATCTGGCATTTATATATTGGATTTGTTCCGATAAACCATATTTTCGAACTTAAGTAAGTGCCATTGATATCTGAACCTGTATGTATCAGATAGTCTAATTCTTACAAGGACTCCGATATGAGACAAACTTGCCCAATTTCTTTCAGGGGAATTTTATCTTGTTTCTATTGTCCTAAGAGCTACATACTTTGTGGAGGTTTCCTTATGGAAAGACGACTATTTATCACCAGTGCGATCACTTCTGTCCTGGCAATTGGCGTATTTAGGGGCGTTACTGCATCTACAGATTCTTCAACGTTGAAAGTGGATTTCCCGCCCATCAACAAGACCAAAGAAGAGTGGCAGGAATTATTGGACGTACAGCAATACAAGGTGTTATTTGAAGAGGCAACAGAGCGCCCCTGGAGTAGTCATCTGAATGATGAAAAGCGCGCAGGTACCTATATCTGCACCGCCTGCTATCTGCCGTTGTTTCTCTCCGAAACCAAGTTTGACAGTGGCACGGGTTGGCCTAGCTTCTACCAGGCTATCGAGGGGAACGCCGCAACCAAACGGGACTGGAAGCTGCTGTTTCCTCGCACTGAATATCATTGCGCCCGCTGTGGTGGCCATCAGGGACATGTGTTCGATGATGGTCCCGAACCTACCGGAGATAGGTGGTGTAATAACGGTGTGGGACTGCGTTTTATTCCTTCTTCAGAGTCGTTGCCGGTTTTACGAGTATAGAATCTTCAAGACAGGTAGTACTGTCGTTGCGAGCTGAGTTATCACCTGGCCTCGGTCCGAAGCGGGCCTTTACCTGCGGGGCGAATCAGTCCGCCGGCATCGGTTAGCGCAAATGTTAAAGGGATCGGTGACAATTTCTGCCAATTAACGGGTCGATCGACACGCTGTCTTTATCCCGCCGACTATTTTCCTATCGAAAAATTAATTGAGTACACTGGTGCGTTGAGATAGTTTTAAGTAAATCATATCCGGTAACCCGACATGAATGACAAGTTAATCATCACAGCGGCTGGCCTGACGCTACAGGACGTGGTTGATGTCGCCCGTGATGACCGCGAAGTATCGATCAGCCCGGTGCTGCTGGCACAGTTCGACACCACCAGGGCCTATATTGCCGAGCACTGGATGCATGACGATGCACCGTTGATTTACTCGTTGAACACCGGCGTCGGCGCGTTTAAGGATCGCCGGATCGAGGTCTCGGACATAGAGCAGTATCAGAGAAACATGATTCTCTCCCATGCAACCGGAGTGGGTAATGCATTTGCGCGTGACGTGGTGCGTGCAACCCTGCTGTTAAGGCTGAATGCGTTTGCAGCCGATGTTTCGGGTATTTCGTCGCTGCTCGCGCAACGCTTTGTCGATTTTCTGAACGCGGGTCTGACCCCGGTAATGCCGTGCCAGGGGTCTGTCGGAGCCTCGGGTGATCTCGCGCCGCTGGCACATCTTTCGGGTGCCTTGTGTGGTTTTGCAGAAGCCGAGATTGACTACCAGGGGAAGCGTCTTACCGCCAGGGAGGCCATAACGCAGGCCGGTCTGGAAGTTAACCCGGCGCTCGGCGCCAAGGACGCGTCGGCCATGCTCAACGGCTCCACGGTATCGCTGGCAGTTGCAGCGCTGGCAGTGGCTGATGCCGAAAACCTTACAAGACATGCTGACCTGGGTCTTGCTTTGTCTCTGGAGGCGATGCGTGGGGAGAAAGACGCGTTTGATCCTGCGCTGCATGCAACCCGACCACATAAAGGTCAGGCGCTGGTAGCGCGTAATATCATGGCACTGGTTGGACAATCCCGGCGCATGACGCCAGCTGCACGCGATCTGATTTTCCCCGGAGAAGAACGTGTGCCGGGCCTGCCGGCATCTCAACGGGTGCAGGATCCCTATTCGATGCGCTGCGCCCCGCAGGTACATGGACCTGCGAGGGATGCGCTGGCTTATGTTCGCGGCGTGATAGAAACCGAGATAAATTCTGCAACTGACAATCCGTTAATACTTCACGACGGCGAAAATCGGCGCGCTATTTCCGGCGGTCATTTTCATGGCCAGTACATAGCGCAGGCGATGGATTTCCTGGCCATTGCTTTATCTGACCTGGCATCAATTTGCGAGCGTCGTGTTGCCCGCCTGATTGATCCGGTGATGAGTTTTGGCCTGATGCGTAACCTGGCATCGGGCGTCCCGGGTCTCAATACCGGGTATGCGACAGTACAGTGCTCGCTATCTTCGTTAGTGATGGAAAATCGCTCCCTGGCCACTCCCGGTTCGGTAGATTCGATTCCCGGCAAAGGCAATGCCGAGGACCATGTTTCCAATTCCACCTGGTGTGCCCGCAAGGCAGCGATGGTGACTGTAAATACCAGCACGGTAGTCGCAGGCGAAATACTGGTTGCCGCGCAGGCACTGTCGATGGTGGATGATGCTGCTGCCAAATTTCCGCTTGCTGATCCGACGCGAGCGATTGTTGGGGCGTTACGCGAAGTAATTCCGCAACGTCAGGACGGGGATGTATGGTTTGCCGCCGACATCAATTGTGCACGGGCGCTGATCGAAAGCGCGAGTCTGCTCGGTGCCCTCGATAGTGCCGGCGTGAAGATTGAATAGCCATGCTGGCTAAATACCGACTGTATATATCAGCTTCGTACAAGGGTGACTAAGTCGCAGCAAGGCGGCAGCTTATGTACTAATATGTGCGCCCATGGCATCCAGATATTCCTCCAGAAAAGGTTCGAAATTCCGCTTTTCATCGCTGCGGCGGGCCCTGCGATGGGGCTCGCTTTTACTGCTGCTGCTGATACTCATAGACGTCGGTTACCTGGTCGGGATATGGCCTCAATGGGAATCATACCGCAAGGGTCCGATACAGCGTTCCAGCTTTATTCACGATTACCACTCAGAGCGCCAAAATCATCCAGACTGGCCCAAACTCCGCTGGAACCCGGTGTCGATTGAGGACATTCCGCAAGCCATGATCCGGGCCGTCATCGCCGCCGAAGACAGCCGCTTTTACGAGCACGATGGAGTCGACCTCGAGGCATTCAAGGAAGCGATGCAGTACAACCTGTCGGAAAAGCGCATGGTTTACGGCGCCAGCACCATTTCCCAGCAAACGGTGAAGAATATATTCCTCACCCCCTCGCGGAATCCGTTGCGCAAATGGCATGAACTCTGGTTGACCATAGGCATGGAAAGAAATCTTTCCAAAAAGCGTATTCTTGAGCATTACCTGAATGTTGCTGAATTCGGCCGGGGCATTTACGGCGTCGATGCCGCGGCGCGATATTACTGGGGAATCCCCGTTTATCGACTCACCAGTCGTCAGGCAATCGAACTCGCGGCGACCTTGCCATCGCCGGTGAAAAATAATCCGCGAACTGCAACAAAGTCGTTCCGCAAACGCGTGAAGAAGATTCGACGTTACTTTTAGCAAACGATATAAAAGGATCGATTCCAGTTTTTCAAACGGCCTTTTGACGATCCGGGCAATCAGGGTATTTGTACTGGCCAGACCGCTCGCTACTGTCGAAGAAGCGCTTCCTTGAAGTCCGCGTATCCGTTTTCGCCCCAGTCACCTTCGCAACGCGCGGCGCGCTCGAACAACCAGCCTTCGGGGTTCTCGTGGGTAAGCAGGTCGACACCGAAATCCTCTCCTACCACTGCCGGCGTGCCGGGTGGGTATTGGCGGTCGAACATGCTGGCCGCCATCAGCGCGCCCATGGTCGGACGTGGATGGCCGTCGGGTCGGTAATACTCGCTGGAGGTGACCGGGGTGAGCACTCCTTCGAGGGTGACGGCATTCGGATAGGAAAAGTCGAAGTAGCTTATGCGTGCGTCGCAGGTGGTTTGCTTGTGTCGTAGAAATTCGAGTGTCGCGAGTTTCTCGGTGGCTTGCAGGTCACAGCTCTGCTGGCGTACATGAGATGGCGTGTAATAGGCGTAAACGTCGACCCCGTGCGCACAGAATCCTTCGATCATCGCGTCGAGTTCTTCCAGCGCCGCGAAACTATGGCTGGGGGGCGTATCAGGCTGGGACGACTCTGCCGTGTGACCAGGCCCCGGGAAGATACGCTGCCTGGTTATTTCCAATTTGCTGCTACGACGGGTGTGGTCCGCTTGCTGGTAGGCCTTCAGGTAGTCGGATCGGGGCACGCCATCATCACGCGCCATTATGGTTGAGATGAGTTTCATATTAGCGCCTGCCGCCCAGCCTGTGAGGGCCAGCGAGTAGGTTCGTTTCAGTGCTACCCAACGGTTGGGTTTATGTTCGGGATCCACATCCAGAATGGATTCATCGAAACCGTATCTGACGCGCGCACCGGCCTCGGAACGATAAAAGGTGTTGAGATTGATGATGGCTGCCTGTAGATCGGGATTGTCTAGCGAAGAATCTGCGAACCTGCGGGTTTCGTAGGGGGTGCCGCCGGATACGGCATGATTGAATACTTTGAGCCCGATGATTCGACCCGTCGCGTCCGGATCGAAGGCGTCCCTGGCCCATGAAGCACCGTAGACGGCTACGTTCGGTTTTGCCTCATCGTAGAGAATCGGTTTGTACATCCTGCCCCAGCCCGCCAGCAGTTGCACGATGGTCTGGTTGTTTTCACGCAGCATATAGTTGTAAGCGACCAGGTTGACCGAGGCGACGAGGAGCGCGGTTACCGACACGCACCAGGCGAAGATGCGCAGGAAACGGCGCGCCAGAGCGAGGCTGTGATTATCATGCAGGCTGGGATTTGAATGTTCGTCCATGGCCAATCAGAACTGAAAATAAATGAACGGGCTCAGGTTCGACAACGCGAACCAGGCGCAAATAAAAATGATTGCGGTGATGACGGCCCAGCGCGGCGACAATTCGAACGACAGCCAGCCCGGCAGCGGTGAAACCTTGTCGTCCCTGTACTCCTCGACATGCAGAGCCGCTCTGGTAGCCTGGAACAGTTCCATCGTATTTGGCATCACCCAGACTATGAACAGATAGAGCGGAAACAGTGGCACGATACCCCGCGTCAGGTGTGCGACTTCGTGCCAGCTGGAGAATCCAAACATGGCGGTGGCGAGACGCATGGCGCTATCGAGATCTGGTGAACGGAAGAATACCCAGGCGAAACTCACCGCAAGGAAGGTTAATCCGATTGATAATACTCGCGCCGCCCACGACAGGCCGATCGAACGACGTACGCGGTCGCGGGGACCAGGCAGCCATTTCGACACCAGCGCGCGCCATAGATGGTTACCCGACAGATACGCGCCGTGCAGCAATCCCCAGATGACGAAGGTCCAGCCCGCGCCGTGCCAGAGCCCCCCCAGGCCCATGGTAACCACCAGTGCAGCAACCGTGCGTGCCAGGCCGTGGCGGCTGCCGCCCAGCGGAATAAACAGGTAATCGCGCAGGAAGCGAGACAGGGATATGTGCCAGCACCGCCAGAAAGTACTAATGCTGGCGGCCTTGTAAGGCGAAAAGAAATTGATCGGCAGGCGTAGGCCGAACATGAAGCCGAGGCCGATGGCCATGTCCGAATACGCCGAGAAATCGAAATAGACCTGAAAGCCGTAACCGATGCCGGCTACCCAACCATCGACAAATCCTACCGCGCCACCCGATGCGGCGGTCTGGTACACGAGGTCGAGGTAGGGCACGAATGGATCGATCAGCACCGTCTTCTTGAACAGCCCGAAAGCAAACAGCGCAATCCCGATAGCGAGGTAGTCCGCGCGCAGACGCCAGTTCCGGCGCACCGCCAGCTGCGGCAGCATGTCGTGCTGCCTGACGATCGGGCCGGCGATCAGTTGCGGGAAGAAGCAGATGAATAACACATGATCCCAGAAGCGCAGGCGCTCGACCCGTCCCTGGTAGGCATCGACGAGCAGGCTTATTTGCTGGAAGGTAAAAAACGAAATGCCGATGGGCAGGATAATATCGGGCACGGAAAACTGGGTTTGCATAGTCCAGTTCAACGACTCGACCAGGAAGGCTGCGTACTTATAGAAACCGATCAGTGCCAGGTTGAGCACGACGCCGAGTATCATGAGCGCGCGGCGCAGAGCCGCTGAGGGTCCGCTCAAAATAGCACGCGCGATCACATGATTGAACAGGATCGACGTACTCAACAGTAGCAGGTAGGCGGGGATCCAGTAACCGTAGAAAACGAACGAGGCGATAATCAGAATTGGTTTGCCCAGGAATTCGTCGCGTCGCCCGACGAGCCAGTAGGCGGCCAACACGATTGCCAGGAAGGCGAGGAAAGAATGTGATGCGAAAACCATTGGGTGCAGAATCAGTCCAGGTTGCCCGTGCCACAACGCATTCTTCGTCGACGCGCTTCGCTAAGCACAGGCCGAAGGCTTCCCCGACGATGCCTGCTTATCCCGCTCACGTGGACGCTTCAGGATCTGAGTTTTAAGTGGCTTACTTGAGTTTGCTATCGTAGTTTATGGATAACCGATAATCAATCCTTGAGCCGCTGAAGCCCTATTAATCTGGGTCAGAGAGCAATTGTTTCTAATATTAGAAACAATTGCTCTCTGACCCAGATTAATGAAGATTCTCCTTTGTTGCTCTCTGATCCGTGTTCTCCTAGACTGTTCATCTAATCATCTACTCATGCAGACAAGGAGGTTCAGCATGCCACGAAAACCACGATTTAATCTACCTGGGTTACCACAACATATTATTCAACGCGGTAATAATCGCTCGCCATGCTTTTTTTGCGAAGCAGATTACTTGCAATACACCAAAGATCTGTTTGTTGCTGCCGATAACTACCAGTGCCAAATCCATGCCTACGTGCTGATGAGCAATCACGCGCATCTCCTGGTCACACCACTTATCGCAGACGGTATCTCGCAAATGATGCAATCCCTTGGAAGACGTTATGTTTATTACATAAATAAATTGTATGACCGTAGCGGAACGTTGTGGGAAGGCCGCTACAAATCGAGCCTGATAGATTCTGATCGCTATTTGCTGACCTGTATGCGTTACATTGAACTGAACCCCGTTCGAGCGAACATGGTGGAGCATCCCGGTGAGTACAAATGGTCTAGCTATCACGCCAATGCAAATGCCGATGAAGATAAGCTGGTTGTTTGCCATCCGGTTTATACGGCACTAGGCTCGAATCATGCTAAAAGAGGACTCGCTTATCGAGGCTTGTTTCTGCAGCATATTGACAGGGATACGGTCCACCAAATACGCGAAACGTTGAATCACGAGCTGGTATTTGGCAGGTCATATTTCAAGGACAAGATTGAACAGATGACGCAGCGGCAAACCAGGTTAGGCAAACCCGGAAGGCCATGCGTTAGAAAGGAGGGTGCTATTTAGTGCGTGGTCAGGGGTATATTAGAAACAATTGCTCTCTGACCCCCATTGAGCCTGTGCTTTACTCTTTTCGATTTGTGGCTAAGCGACCTTGAAAGTTTCCATCTGGCTGGCGAGGTACTCGTCATAACTACCCTGGAAATTCACCATTTCCTGATCCTTGATTTCAATCACGCGGGTCGCCAGCGAGGATACAAATTCACGGTCGTGACTGACAAAAATTAACGTACCGTCGTATTTGGCGAGCGCCTGGTTGAGGGCTTCGATCGATTCCATATCCAGGTGATTGGTGGGTTCGTCGAGGATTAGGACATTGGCATCCGACATCATTAACTTGCCGAATAACAGCCGGTTTTTCTCGCCTCCTGAGCAAACCTTGACCTTCTTTTTATTGTCATCGGCGTGAAACAGCAAACGCCCGAGCATGCCGCGCACCATCAATTCATCGTGCTTTGGTTTACGCCACTGCGACATCCAGTCGAACAGGCTCAACTCGCAATCAAAGTCGGCGGTACTGTCCTGCGGGCAGTAGGCGAGCGTGGCATTCTCCGACCATTTTATGTCGCCCTGACTGGCATTGAGTTCGCCCATCAGGCAGCGCAGAAAGGTGGTTTTTCCGGTGCCGTTTTCGCCGATAACGGCCACTCGAGCACCGGCCTCCAAAATCAGGTTGCCATCGCTGAACAGGGTTTCATCTTCGAATCCATGGGCCAGGTTTTCCAGCACCAGTGCCTGACGATGCAGTTTCTTTTCCTGCTGGTAAGTAAGGTATGGCGCCCTACGACTGGACGGTTTGACTTCGTCCAGTTTGATTTTTTCCATCTTCTTCGCACGCGAGCTCGCCTGCTTGGCTTTAGACGCATTGGCCGAAAATCGATCGACAAATTGCTGTAACTCGGCGAGTTCGGAGCTCTTCTTGGAATTTGCGGTTTGCAGTTGTTCACGGATCAGCGAGGACGCGGCCATGAAGGCTTCATAATTACCCGGGTAGATGCGCAACTCGCCATAGTCGATATCGGCCATGTGGGTGCATACCGAGTTCAGAAAATGCCGGTCGTGAGAAATTATAATCATCGTTGACTTGCGCTGGTTGAGAACGGTTACGAGCCAGGAGATGGTGTGAATGTCAAGGTTGTTGGTCGGTTCGTCCAGCAGCAATATATCCGGGTTGGCGAATAGCGCCTGTGCCAGTAATACGCGAAGTTTCCAGCCGGGTGCCACCTGGCTCATCGAGCCGAAGTGAAACGCTTCCTCGATACCCGCCTGCAGCAGTATTTCACCGGCGCGACTTTCGGCGCTGTAACCATCCATTTCCGCAAACTGGACTTCGAGGTCGGCAACTTTCATGCCTTCCTCTTCGGACATTTCAGGCAATGAGTAAATGCGGTCTCGTTCCTGTTTCACCTGCCATAAATCGGCATCGCCCATAATGACCGTGTTGATGACACTATATTCTTCGAATGCAAACTGGTCCTGGCTTAGCGTGCCGACCTTGCTTCCCGGGGTAATCGAAACATTACCGGAAGAGGGCGCCAGCTCTCCGCTGAGGATTTTCATCAGGGTCGATTTACCACAACCATTCGCGCCAATCAGGCCATAGCGGTTACCGTCGCCGAATTTTGCGGAAATATTTTCAAACAAGGGCTTGGCGCCAAATTGCATGGTGATGTTCGCGGTGGAAATCAATGGAGTCGTTCCTGGAATTTACCGTAAGGGGTTAATCGATAATATGCGCCCGAGCGCACACAAACGGAGCGCACTTTAATCAGTTGTGGCCCGAATGTCGAGCCCGTTGGCGAATTAGTCGGTTAAAAAGGGGGTATTCGGGTTTTTCGAACAGGTACAGACACTTATCGCCCAATTACCGCCTGGTCCGACGGCTCAAGCGGGTGTAGTGGCAGTCGCCGGTGGCGTCAGGTCCTCTCCGCCCAGCGCGCCCACCAAAGCCTTGAAAAAAGCCGACAATTCCAGTGCCATGATGGAGAAATCTACATCAAACTGTGTCGCCACATCCTCGGCTTCGATTTCACTGGCCTGTTCCTGTACCAGGTCGGAAAAGCGCAGGCGCCGGATGATTAACTTTTCATCGAGTACGCATTCGATGCGCTCCTGCCAGCGCAGAGCCAGCTTGCTCACGTGCATACCCGTTTTCAGATGGCTGACGATTTCCGCGGCCCCCAGGTTCTGGTTTTTACAGCGAATCACGCAGCTGATATCGGTATTGTCCCGCAGCTCGCATTCTTCACCCAGGACAAACCCCTGGGCGGGTTGGCCACTGTCGACCCAGCGCGTCATCACGTCAATCGGCTGGCTTTTTGAAGCCAGTGGGACCACCGATAACGAACCCAGGGCCTGGCGTAAATCATTGAGCAGTTCCTCGGCACGTTTGGCGGACGAAGCATCTACTATCAGCAGATTGTCACGCGGAGAAATATACGCGAATTGCAATGATGAACGGACGAAGGCCCTGGGTAGCAGGCTGAAGATTATCTCGTCGCGCAAAGAGCGGCGTTCTTTACCCGGCAAGTTGCGTGCCTCGCGCTCTTCGATTTGCAGCACTTTTTCTTCCAGTGCCTCGTTGATCACCGCGGCCGGCAACAGCTTGTCCTGGCGTTTGGCACAAACCATAAGATAACCATTGGTGGCATGAACAAACTCGCTGCCATGACGACCCAGCGGTGGCGCCCAGCCCGAACGGGCCAGATCCTGGCTGCCACAGGGCACAAAACTGTATTGCTCGAGCTGCTGGCCGAGGGTTGCGGCGTCCAGTTCGAACGGTTTGGTGAAGCGGTAGAGCTGTAAGTTTTTAAACCACATGGATGAGACTTCTGCTTAGGCCGAGGACAGGGGA
>Ga0255040_10000350_pt1 | contig 11811 bp, 4 predicted proteins | sample BC1_12_2_MG_FD_181711 | JGI IMG/M metagenome (GOLD analysis project Ga0255040, IMG submission 181711) | Seawater microbial communities from Strait of Georgia, British Columbia, Canada - BC1_12_2 | ecosystem: Environmental > Aquatic > Marine > Strait | place: Canada: British Columbia | collected... | reverse complement strand
CGATGGGCCCACCGCTGAAGGCCGGCTGGCCTTGAAAGCCTTGAAACTTGTTACGCGAAAACATCCAGCCATCGGAGACGTTGGAATTGTGCGGGATGGCGAATACGTCGATGCCCTGCGCCCGCTGGATCTCAAGATAAGTCCATAGATCTTCAGGTTGCACCGAGTCGAAGGATGAGAACGGCACCGCCGCCGCCTTGTCCTTGAAGAACACGTTGCGATGCATGTTCGCGCCGTTCGGGATCGAGGTCCACTCATAGGCATAAAGCGCGGTAAACTTGCCCGGTTCATTATGCGCATCTGCGGTCTTGATGAACTTCCCCCACATATCCTTGCGCAGTTCCGGCGTGACGTACTCCGACAAGGGCTCGGATTTCACCAGGGTCTGGATCAGCTTCTGCACCGCAGGGCCGGCTTTCGAGGGATCAGCGACGCCGGCGACCACCTGCTTCGCAAAATCCGACTTTGAGAGGTCGCTCTTTGGATCATTGAACTCCTTTAAGACGCCGTAATACTCCGAGTGATCTGTGATGGCGACAAAATCATAGGGTGTCTTGCGCTTTATCGGCGTGCCGTTAGTGGAGAGCTTGATTTCTTCGCCCTTGGCAAATTTGTACGCGTCATCCCAGGTTGCGCTGACGCCGAGAGTGAAGGCGTCGAACGAGTTACGCGTATGCATGTGCTGCTCGCCAAAATAAACATTCTTCAGTGGATTCTTGCCGCCGGCACTGCGGCCAGGTTCGCCAGCCGAGTCGGCTGCGAACGCGTTAGCGCTAAGCAGTGCCGAACATAAAATTGAAAGCGTTAATGCGCCTGCCTTGTTCCTCATGGTTTTGTTTCTCATGGTCTTATTCCTCAGGGTCTTGAAGCCTAATCTGCCGCGTAAACCGTATGCCCGCGTAACACGGTCTTGAGCACTTTGGTCTCGTGGATCTTCTCTACTGGAACTTCGAGAATATTCTGGTTGAGCACGATAAAGTCTGCCGACTTGCCGGGTTCGATGGTGCCAGTTTCGTCTTCTTTCTCCATCGCCATGGCGCCATTTCGGGTAAATACCTGAATCGCCGTATGGATATCGATTCGCTCATCGGGGTTCAGCTCGCCGTACTCGGGATGTCCGGGGTACTGGCGCGTAATCATACCTTCCATCGCAAACCAGGGATCTGGCTCGGGAATATTGTCCCAGTCGCTACCGTAGGTCACGACAGCACCCGCATCGATGATGGTCTTGAGCGGGGTAAAGGTCAGGTCGAAGCGATCACGACCGATGATTTCAGGCCAGCTGCGAATGGCAGGGTCCGGAACCCATAGCTGGTAAGGCGACACTTCAGTCACAAAATTAGACGTCTCAAAGTTAAAGCGATCTACCTCGCTGGGGTAAATCAGCATCGAGTGCGCCATGTGGTGTCGCGGCCCTTTGCCGTTGGCCCGGCGCGTTGCCTCAACGGCGTTCAGGAAATGGCGCACCGAAAGACTGCCGGTAGCGTGCGCCATGACTTTTATGCCTTCCTTGTCGAAGCGCATCATCCAGGTACTGAAGGTCGCTTCATCGATGCTCGGGGTGCCGAAGGATGGCGCGGACACATAGCTGTCGATCATCGGTGAGCCGCCGTCGCCATCGTTGGGTACGCCGTCCATGTAAACCTTGACGCCATCGACATTAATGAGTGCTGAGTTCGGGCCGCGTTTGGCACGCGTCATGAAGGTTTTTGCCTGCTCTTCGAGCGTCGTGGTCACGTAGCGGGTATTAAAATCCCAACTGCCCTGAATGCGCAGCGTTAGTTCATTTTTGGATTCCAGATCGCGATAGGTCTTGATACGCAAGGGATCGAGCTGGGGAGTAACAATAGCGCCGATGCCAAACTTGTTGAGTTTATCGAATATCCAGACCGCCTGCTTCTCCGCCACTTCGGGTTCAGGGGCAGGCATCACGGCAGTAATCAGGCCCAGTGCCTTGTCGTGCAGTGTGCCCGTCGGGTTGCCCGAACTGTCGCGATCGATGACACCCGCTGCCGGGTCGGCTGTATCTTTGCTGATCTTGGCGGCTTTTAGTGCAGCGCTGTTAACCCACGCAAGATGATTGGTCCAGTCATGCAGGAACACCGGGTTATCGGGTGACACCTCGTCCAGCATTTTGGCGGTGAGTTTCTTGTAGTCGAGGTCCCACTTGGCGCCTTCAATCCAGTCGCCTTTCTTCAACTTCTTGTCGGTAATATATTTTTTGATGGCCTGCTTGATATCGTCGACCGATGAAGTCACGGGAAACGCAAGTCCGAGCGCTGTCAATGCTCCCCGCATCACATGAATATGCGTATCCACCAGGCTCGGCATCACCATTTTGCCCTTCAGATTTACCACCCGGGTGTCATTCCCGGTGAAGGCTTTCATATCATCGTTCGATCCAACCGCGAGAATCTTGCCGTCTCGCACTGCGAACGCCTGCACTGTTGTTTTAAATGCGTCCACGGTATAGACGAAGCCGTTTTTGTACACCGCGTCTGCTTCGTTGACTTTTTGTGCGGCAATTACCGGTTGCCCGGCAACGACCATAGCCAACAGGACGGCAAACAAGCCAGGTTTGAAAATAGTTCTAGTCCTCATAAATATCAATAGTTGGTACATCTGCCTGATTCCCTTTTCCATTGACTCAGAAAACAAAACATATCACGCACCGATTTATCTTTGCGCGCCATAAACAAAAAAGTTACATTGCATTGAACAAACCCGTTTCAGGTAAAGATACTGCACGAACATGGCAAATTTAACGCTGGTCAAAAGCAAACATTTGCACCCTTTCGCAGCCGTTTTGTGCCAGCACGGGTCAAAAGTGCGTCGTTTGTTAAAAAAAGCCAAATTGCCGCTCAGCTGTCTCGACGATCCAGAAGCATTTATTCCAGACGTACGCCTGGGGGATTTTCGTGAACTGGTGGCGCAAGAAACCGGCTTCCCTAACATCTCTCTTGAGGCGACCCGGCATCTTGAATTCGAACACTTGGGTGACTTTGGCCGGGCATTGGGAATGGAACCTACCTTACGGGGAGCACTGAACAAGTTTAGTCGATTGGTCGTTACCGAGACCTCGAATGTGATCATCGAGTTACATTTACAACCCAATGGCGACCTCTGGTTCAGTCATCGAGTACTGTCACAAGCCGAATCAGGTGAATGGCACAATGACCTGTACCGGATTATCTGGATGTTAAAAATCGTCCGGCTCGTTGACCCCGCATGGTCACCAGCAGAAATTTTGATAAACGCGAATGCCACGCAGGAGCGTTTTGAAGCGATCGAAATGCTTGGGTCTACAGCTCGCTTCCAGCAAACTGCTACGGGATTTCTGGTGCCAGCTTCCATGCTCGCCCTGCCAGTAAGGAAAAATTCAGCACAGGAAGGAGATATAGGTGTCGATTTGTGGTCGACTGTACCCGCCCAGACCTATGCTGGATCGATCAAGCAAATAATCCACTCCTATGCCACTGATGATTGGCTGAGCATCGACCAGTTCAGCGAGGTGGCTGACATAAGCGTGCGTACCATACAGCGACGATTGTCAACGGAGCAAAAATCCTGGTCGAACCTGATCCAGCAATGTCGTGCGGAAATGGCAGCTGACCTGCTCGAAAAAACCGACGCGACTATTGCAGATATCGCCAGCCAGCTAGGCTACGGTAATCAGGGCAATTTCACCCGCGCCTTTTATCGTTGGGCCAAAGTATCACCCAGCGAATTCCGCAAACAGCGATCGCATCTACACTGAGTCCGTAAGACCGTAAAGGGGTTGGTGACAAATGATTCCTATTCGCATTTGTCCCCGACCTGTGTGTGGCGAATTCCGATTTATGCAGCAATGGGTGTCTGAAAATGATCGTTGCAATGAGATTGCCACGAATAGTTACTGAGATTTGCGCATAAGGGCTGGGGGTCACCACTTACAACCGCTGGTGTTTCTCCGCCTGGCGACTGATGAGTTCGGTACCGATTGTAGTATTGTCTGTAATCACCGAGTTTCCGTTCAAGATCCTGAGCATTCCAGAAGAAAACGTGGTCAAGGTATTCACGACGAATCGTTCCGATCAGTCGTTCAATGAAAGGATGCGATAACGGTGTGTACGGGATTCTTTTAATTTCTACAACATCGCTGGAATGCACACCAAAACCGATGATACGCCGGGTGAATTGATCAAAGATGACAAGCACCCAGTGGCTCTTCAATAGCCGGGACGCCGGACCGAGCGATTCACACCGAAACAGGTCAATGCTTCAGTTCTACAATGGCTTTAATGAGTTCCCCAGACGGTCCTTTAGGCCCGGGCTTACCAAGACAATTTGATGAAAACAAAAGGCGGTATTTGCGTCTTACAAGTGCTTTATGAAAATTCAGTAGAGTGGACGGCCGGATAATGATCGCAGCCCGCAGAATACGGCGTGGGGTAAGAAACAGTGACCAGAGACCGAGCAGGAAGCGGTCATGCGCCAAAAGATTAGGTGAGCGTCGCCGAGATCGGTTGATGATGAGGAGTTGTTGTTTTAAAAGCAGGCTATCGGCGACAATGGTTCTTGCACCACCGGGTCCGGGTAGTTTGGCAATTGTAGTCAACAGATGTACGAGCAATAGCAACATGTCCTTCATGGCAGGGAATCGTAGACGCGATTATCGTCAAAAACAAGATTGTCTAAATGATGGCTAACAAGTGATAGTTACGAATTCGCCACACACAACGTTAGAGCCCTTACAAACCGTGGGCTCAGGAATAGGGTGATTTACGTAAGAATAAGTCTGTCTAAGGATTCCACCTTAGACCAGAAAATAATTTAGTAAGACCAGACAAAAATCCAGCCAATCTTCCTCTAACTGATTGATTTAAAAGGGGTGGTGGGCCCGGTAGGACTTGAACCTACGACCAATGGATTATGAGTCCACTGCTCTAACCAGCTGAGCTACAGGCCCCCTTAGACTAACTTTTCCAACTGTACTACTTGTACCTGTAAATTATGAGTCCACTGCTCTAACCAGCTGAGCTACAGGCCCTCTGACTTGTCTTTTTGCCGGCAGGCGGCGTTGGATTTGTCGGTCGCTTGGTCACATGGCATTCAGCCATGCTCCCGGCGCGTCCGCCAAATCCACCTTGTCTGGCGCGAAAAATCCTGCGTCAGTGTTTAGACGCTGGATTATTGATGTCATCCCCGCGCAGGCGGGGATCTTGCAAAGGCGGCATTCTATAAGATTCCCGCTTGCGCGGGAATGACTTTTGGTTAATTTGTGCTCTCGCCCGGGTTTTTTAAGGTTGAGTCGGGATGATTCCAGAATTAGGAGATCCCCGCTTTCGCGGGGATGACATTTTTTACTGGGTCCCGCGGTCAAGCCGCGGGATGACAACAGGCGCCGCGGGATGACAGGGGCTAGTCGGCGTCAATGAAACTGCGTAGCTGCTCGGAGCGGCTGGGGTGACGCAGCTTGCGTAACGCCTTGGCTTCGATCTGACGTATGCGTTCACGTGTGACGTCGAATTGCTTGCCGACTTCTTCCAGCGTGTGATCGGTATTCATGTCGATACCGAAACGCATGCGCAGCACCTTGGCTTCACGCGGGGTCAGGCTCGACAGGATTTCCCGGGTCGATTCTGACAGACCGGCGTTGGTCGCGGTGTCGGCCGGCAACAGCACGTTGGTGTCTTCGATGAAATCACCGAGGTTCGAGTCTTCGTCATCACCGATTGGGGTCGCCATCGAAATCGGTTCCTTGGATATCTTCAGCACCTTGCGCACCTTGTCTTCCGGCAGGTCCATACGCTCGGCCAGTTCTTCCGGCTGCGGGTCGCGGCCGAGTTCCTGCAGCATCTGGCGTGAAATTCGATTCAGTTTATTGATGGTTTCGATCATGTGCACCGGGATGCGGATGGTACGCGCCTGGTCCGCGATCGAACGCGTGATCGCCTGGCGAATCCACCAGGTCGCATAGGTCGAAAACTTGTAACCGCGGCGATACTCGAATTTATCCACCGCTTTCATCAGGCCAATGTTGCCTTCCTGGATCAGGTCGAGAAACTGCAGCCCGCGGTTGGTGTACTTCTTTGCGATCGAAATCACCAGCCGCAGGTTGGCCTCGATCATTTCTTTCTTCGCGCGTCTCGCCTTGGCTTCACCGATCGACATCTTGCGATTGATTTCCTTGATTTCGTGAATCGACAGGTTGGACACTTTTTCGATGTTCTTCAGCCGCTTTTGGTAACGCAGAATTTCATCCTTGCATTCTTCCAGGGTTTTGGCGTACTTCTCGTTAGATTTCAGGTGGTTGTTAATCCAGTTCAGGTTGGTCTCGTTCGCCTTGAAAGTTTCGATGAAGGTCTTACGCGGCATACTGGCCTGTTTCACACAGATATCGAGAATAGTGCGCTCGTTGCTACGGATACGGTTAATGATGTCTTTCAGGTTCGCGCTGAGCTTGTCGATGAACAACGGCAACAGTTTGATTTCCATCAAATCATTGACCGCGCGACTCATATTACGATCGTAGCCCTTGACGTCGTCCTTGGCGATACAGTTCATGGCGCGGTTGAAGGTACGTTCGATAGTGGTAAAGCGCTTTGCAGCTTCTTCCGGATCGGGGCCGGTGTCTTCGACTTCGGCGTCTTCATCGTCATCACTGACTTGCGCCGCAGCCGGCAACGGAATCGAATTCGGATCTTCGTTGGGATCGACAAAGCCCACCATCAAGTCGCTGAGCTTGGCTTCATCTTCACGTACTTCGTTATAGCGCTCAAAAATCATGCGCATCGTATCGGGATAGCGTGCCAGTGAACTAATCGCCTGGTTGAGGCCATTTTCGATGCGGCGGGCAATCTTGATTTCACCTTCACGGGTCAACAGCTCGACCGTGCCCATTTCACGCATATACATGCGCACCGGGTCGGTGGTGCGTCCAAACTCACTATCCAGCGAGGCTAGTGCTGCGGCCGCTTCTTCGGCTGCGTCCTCGTCTGGTTCGGTTTCGGTGTCGCTAAGAATGTCAGTAGCTTCGGCAGGCGCAGACTCATGGACTTTGATGCCCATGTCATTGATCATGCGGATAATATCTTCAATCTGCTCCGGTTCGACGATGCCTTCAGGCAAATGATCGTTTACTTCGGTGTAGGTCAGAAAGCCCTGTTCTTTGCCTTTCGCAATGAGTTCTTTGAGCCGGGATTGCTGATCTTGATCCATATTGCCTCGTTGTAGTAAATGTTGCAGGTGAACCACCCAGTATATAAGACTTTTTTTGGTTTTTCCAAGTTAACCAGTGTCTTATCTTTGATTTGTGAACAATTTTTTGTGTTCCAGTTTTTCCGCCTCTGACAGCGCTTCACCGGACTGCAATTTGGTTATCAGTAGTTTTTGGCGGTGGTCAACATACTGTTTTCGCAGGCTTTGCAAACAATCGGCAAACATCAGGTCGAGACTTTCGTCATTTTCGATCGGGGGTTGCATTGCCGCGAGCTTGTAAAGATGGGCCTGGTGAGGGTCGTCTTTGAAGCGATCGAGCAGATTTTGCGTGGTAATTTCAGGTTCGTCGTGGATGCGGTCGAGGATTTTGAGTAATAGATCAACCCCGGGAATATTACTCTCGGCGAGTTCATCGTGGGTGCCGGTGACCAGCGCCAGCGCGGGCTTGGTCAGCAACAGGTTGATCGCCAGACGGGTTGGGGTCCAGTGCTGTTCAGGTTGCCTGCTGCGGAGCTGCTGCCGCGGCTGGTCTTCACCGAGCAGGCGTAACATGCGTCCATCAATTTGTTGTCCCAGGCGCTGCTCGACCTCGGCCAGGATCTGATCCTTCAGACTTTGAAGTGGAATCTGGGTGAAGTAGGGGCGCAGGCGATCGAGAAACTGGGCGCGACCTTCGAGCGTACGGATATTGCATTCAGCAAACAGGGTTTCGAACAGGTATTCGGTCAGGGTGGAAGCCTGCTCAACCTGCTGGTTAAAAGCTTCCTCTCCGAACTGGTTGATAAAACTATCCGGATCCTGGCCTTCAGGCAGGAACAGGAAGCGTGCGATGCGACCTTCCTTGAGTGACGCGAGACACTGTTCGAGCGAGCGCCAGGCAGCTTTTTTGCCAGCGGCGTCACCGTCGAAACAGAACACGAGGTTTTTGCACACCCGAAACAGGGATTCAATCTGCCGATTATTGATCGCGGTACCCAGGGTCGCTACCGAGGTTACTACGCCGTGTTCGGCGAGTGCGACGACATCCATATAGCCCTCGGTGATGTAGATACGATCGATGTTGGTCACCGCTTTTTTCAATTCATACAGCCCGTAAATTTCATCGCTTTTGTGGAACAGTGGCGATTCGGGCGAGTTCAGATATTTTGGATTGTCTTCCGGGTTGATCACGCGGCCACCGAAGGCAATAGTGCGTCCGCGACGGTCGCGAATCGGAAACATCAGCCGATGGCGGAAACGATCGTACTGCTTACCGGCCTCTTTCCTGACCAGCATGCCGGTATCGACGAGCAGCTTTTCATCACCGCTCAGGTTATTCCAGCCCGGCGGCGCATAGCCGATGGCAAAGGTTTTGGCGGTCTGGCCGCTGATACCGCGGTTCTTGAGATACTCGATCGCCTCCGGGGTTTGCTTGAGCTGTGCCTCGAAGTACTGCGAACTCTGTTCCATCGCCTGGTACATCGCGTCGAGCCCGGCGGCGGGTCTGGCAGGCGCGCTGCCCTGTTCGTAGGGCACCTCGAGACCTATTGACTGCGCCAGTGACTCGATCGCTTCGATAAACTCCATGTGGTCGTAGTCCATCAGGAAGCCAACCGCGTTGCCGGACTGCTGGCAGCCGAAGCAATGGTAAAACTGCTTGCCGGGGCTGACCGAAAAGGAAGGGGATTTTTCGCCGTGGAAGGGGCAGCAGGCCCAGTATTCGCGGCCTTTCTTTTTCAATGGCACGCGACTGTCTATGACCTCGACGATATCGACGCGGTTGAGCAGATCATCGATGAAGTCCCGCGGAATCCGGCCGGCCATCTCGACTACTCCGCTAATCGCTTTCTAGCTGCAGCTGTGGGGACAACACCACGGTAGCGCAAGTAGGTATTTTCGTTCATCTACCTAGGCGGCGTTACTTTGCAGGGTTTCCAGCAGCGAGTCGAACTCGGCCGCTTTTGGCTTGACCATCCAGATCTTGCGCTGAAAGTGGTTGAAGTTTTCGAGTATATATTGACCCCATTCACTACCGGTTTCCTCGACGTACTCGGTTATTGCGGCCTGCAGGTAGACGCGGTGGCTTTCCATCGATTCATCGACGATGCGATGTATGTCGATGAGCTCCTTGTTGATACGGTCAATAAAGTTACGATCGAGATCAAGTACATAAGCGATGCCGCCGGTCATGCCGGCGCCGAAATTGTATCCGGTGTTGCCGAGAATTGTAACAATGCCACCCGTCATGTATTCACAACCGTGATCGCCAACACCTTCGACCATGGCATGCGCGCCCGAATTACGTACCGCAAAGCGTTCCCCGGCCAGGCCCGCGGCAAGCAGCTTGCCACCGGTTGCGCCGTAGAGACAGGTATTGCCGATGATGGTCGCATCCTGTGAATTGAAATGACTGTTACGCGGCGGTGTGATGATTATCTTGCCTCCAGCCATGCCTTTACCGACGTAATCGTTTGCATCACCCTCGAGGTACAGGTTCAGTCCACCGGCGTTCCAGACGCCAAAACTCTGTCCGGCAGTGCCGTGTAAACGCAAACTTAGCGGCGATTCCGACAGGCCATGATTACCATGGATGCGTGCTATTTCACCGGAGAGTCGGGCACCTATCGAACGATGGGTATTGTTAATCGCATACTCGAATATGCCACCGCTGGAATTTTTAATTGACTCCATGCAATCGGCTACCATCTGCTCGGCGAGCAGACCCTTGTCCCAGGGTTCATTACGCTCTTCGTTGCAGTAACGCGGCAATTCGGGGTCGACACCACCGTCGGACAGCAACGGTTCGAGATTCAGGTTTTGTTGAGCGGCGGTACTGCCGCCGGTGATTTCCAGTAACTCGGTATGACCAATCAGGTCTTCGAGCTTGCGTACGCCGAGCGCGGCCAGGATCTCGCGCGTCTCCTCGGCGATGAAGCGAAAATAGTTTTTCACTTTCTCGGTGGTGCCAACGTAATGCTGTTTGCGTAACAGTTCGTTCTGCGTTGCGACTCCGGTGGCACAATTGTTTAGATGGCATATACGCAAGTACTTACAGCCCATCGCCACCATCGGGCCGGTGCCGAAAGCAAAGCTTTCAGCACCGAGGATGGCCGCCTTGATAACGTCGAGGCCGGTTTTTAGGCCGCCATCAGTCTGGATGCGAACCTTGCTGCGTAACTTGTTGGCACGCAATACCTGGTGCGTTTCGGACAGACCCAGTTCCCAGGGTGAACCGGCGTACTTGACCGAAGTCAGCGGACTGGCGCCGGTGCCGCCGTCATAACCGGCGATCGTAATCAAATCGGCGTAAGCCTTGGCGACGCCGGCGGCAATCGTGCCGACGCCGGCCTCGGCTACCAGTTTTACCGAAACCAGCGCCCGCGGGTTAACCTGCTTGAGATCGAAAATCAACTGTGCGAGGTCTTCGATCGAGTAAATATCATGGTGCGGTGGTGGTGAAATCAAGGTAATGCCCGGCTCCGAGTTGCGCAATCGTGCGATCAGTTCGTTGACCTTGTTACCCGGAAGTTGCCCGCCTTCACCGGGTTTGGCGCCCTGGGCGATCTTGATTTGCAAAACTTCGGCATTGACCAGGTAATGCGGCGTAACGCCGAACCGACCCGATGCTACCTGCTTTATTTTGGACATCTTGTCGGTGCCATAGCGCGCTGGATCTTCGCCGCCTTCGCCCGAATTAGAGCGCCCACCGAGCTGGTTCATCGCTTGTGCGAGGGTTTCATGTGCCTCGGGAGACAGCGCGCCAAGTGACATGCCGGCCGAGTCGAAACGGGCCAGAATACTGCTGCCGGGTTCAACCTCGTCGATGTCGATCGGGTGTTGTTGCTTGAGTCGTAGCAGGTCGCGCAAGGCCGTCGCCGGGCGGTTGTTGACGATGGCGGAGTATTGCTTCCATTGTGCATAGTCGCCGCTGTTGACCGCTTCCTGCAGGCTGTGCACGACATCAGGATTGTAGGCATGGTATTCGCCACCATGGATATATTTCAGTAAACCACCCTGGGCGATGGTTTTGCGCGGGTTCCAGGCAAACTTGTTGAGCGCTTTTTGATCGGCTTCGAGTTCGGCGAAGCTACTGCCTTCAATGCGGCAGGTGGTACCGGGGAAACACAGATCGACCACCTCGCCATGCAGACCGACAATTTCAAACAGCTGTGCACCGCGATAGCTGGCAATGGTTGAAATCCCCATCTTGGAAATAATCTTGTATAAGCCCTTGATGATGCCGCGGCGATAGTTGGAACCGGTGTCCGGGCATTTCAGTTCGGGTAGTTCGCCGGTGCGGGTCATGCCGACGATACTGGCGTAGGCGAGGTAAGGATAAATTGCGGTCGCACCGAAGCCGAGCAGTACCGCCATCTGGTGCGAATCGCGTGCACTGCCGGTTTCAACTACGATGTTGGTGTCGCAACGGCCTCCGCTATTGCTCAGGCGGTGGTGAACCGCACCGGTGGCGAGAGCCGCATGCACAATCAGTTGCTCCTGTGGGATATCCTTATCGCTCAACACGACGATGACAATGCCGCGCCGAGACGCTTTCTCGGCCTGATCCTGGATATCGATGATCGCCTGTTTGAGCGATGTCTTCGCCGGGTTGTAGCCAAGCGGAATGATTTC
>Ga0255040_10000349_pt1 | contig 11815 bp, 13 predicted proteins | sample BC1_12_2_MG_FD_181711 | JGI IMG/M metagenome (GOLD analysis project Ga0255040, IMG submission 181711) | Seawater microbial communities from Strait of Georgia, British Columbia, Canada - BC1_12_2 | ecosystem: Environmental > Aquatic > Marine > Strait | place: Canada: British Columbia | collected... | reverse complement strand
TACGACGACAGGCGAATCATTCGGGCAAGGGCGCGAGTTTCTCCCTATTTTGCTCCCAGTTGCGTCCGTCAAACAGCTCCATGGTTACTGAAGTGATGGTCTCCGGATCCAGACAACGTCCATTGATGCTGATGCCCTCCGGATGCGATCGCGGAACATAAAATGATTTCACGCCACAATGGCTGCAAAAGTAGTGACGTGCTACGCCGGTATTGAATTCGTAAGTAATTAGTTGGTCTTCGCCTTGCAAAATCCTGAAGTGCGAACGCGGCACGATCAAATGCTGGTATCCAACCATGTTACAGATACTGCAGTTGCATTCACTCAACGAAAGATCGGGCGGTGCTTCCACCTCGAAACGAATTCGCCCGCAATGGCATCCGCCTTTATGTGTAGTCATGTCCAGAACTCCGAATGCAACTCTTAATTTTTTATCCAGATTGAAATCATATTATTCGCAGGCATCGCATAGAGAGTTGCCCGACGCAATCCGTTTGCCTCCGCAAGACCGTCCAGAATTTCCAGGTCCCTGATGCCCATTGCTGAATCTTGTAATTTCAGATGCGCATCAAATTCGCGGTTGCTGTCGCTGGTGAAATCACCGTTTTGATTAAAAGGCCCATAAAGGCAAAACTTGCCGCCATCGACTAAGCACTGACCAACAATCCTGAACATGCACTCTACTGCCACAATACTCATGATGTGTGCAGTGTTTGCGGAGAACACGGCGTCATACTTGTCATTCGTCTGCAACGGCTCTGAAACATCAAGTACCAACGGGACTTTTACATTGTCGAGATTGGCGTCTTCCAGCCAGGCGTTGATGTCACCGTGATTTACCGTCAGGTCGCTGGTCTGCCAGTTAAGCCACGGCATCTGGCTCGCGAAGAAAATAGCGTGCTGACCGGTGCCTGAACCGATCTCAAGAATTACTTTGACATTCTGAAACTCGTCGCTGATAACTTCGAGAATGGCATTCTGGTTTCGCAGGGCGGATGGCGCGCTTGACTTCGTCACCATCAACCAGACTTCAGTACACTTTGATCGAACAGCGATTCCCGGTAATAAGTCAACTCGGCAATCGAGTCCCGAATATCGGACAGCGCCCTGTGGCTTGATTCTTTGTTGAAGCCCGTCGCAATCTCGGGCGCCCAATTATTGGCGAGAATCTTCAGTGTGCTGACATCGAGATTCCGATAGTGAAAAAACGCCTCGAGTAATGGCATTTGCCTGGCGAGAAATCGCCTATCCTGGCAGATACTGTTGCCACACATTGGTGATGCGCCGACATTTACATATTCTTCGAGGAAATCGATCGTTTGTTTTTCGGCATCCAGCATCGATAATTTGCTGTCGAGGACTCGCTGAGTCAGTCCGGATTCCCCGTGCTGGCGCGTGTTCCACTCGTCCATTCCATCCATAATTTCCTTTGCCTGGACAATTACCAGGTCCGGTCCCGCCGCTAACTCGTTCAGATGAGCGTCAGTTACGATCGTTGCAATTTCGATTATCTGATCGGTAACCGTGTCCAGACCGGTCATTTCCAGGTCGATCCAGATCAGGTTGCTGGTCGCGTCACCTGCCGGCGTTATCTCGTTCGAAGTCATGTATTCCCCTATCCATGCTCAGCTGCCGCATAGTGTAGCAGCGGCGGAGATGCAGGACTTACTGCATAACGGCATACTGCGCCGTGATGCCCTATTCCAGACCCACATCGATCGTGCAATGAAATCCGGCGCGGCACAGCAAGCGCTGGTAACGGCGACCTTTAGCCAGCGCATGAGGTTGCGTCTGGATGACGGTTCGGAGGTAACCGGGCGCCTGAAAGGCAAAACAATTCGTCCTGTTTGCGGTGACCTCGTAGAGGCCCAGGTAATTAAGAACGAGCCCGAATGGCTGATTACGAGCATTTTGCCACGCAAGACCGAATTATCGCGGCCAGACAAGCGCGGGCGTATCGAAATACTGGCTGCGAACTTCGACCTTGTTGCCGTCGTGACCGCCGATGCACCAGCGGCGGACTGGTTCATCGTCGACCGTTACCTTGCGGCGGCCGAGCTTATCAACGTATCGGCACTGGTGATTTTCAATAAGACTGACCTTGGCAAGGCAATCGAGGCATCGGCAACCGAACTCGCCGATTTCTCAAAAATCGGCTACACAACCGTACGCTGCAGTGCAAAAACCGGCGACCGCCTGGGTGAACTGAAGCAACATCTTCGCGATCATACAGCGATCATCGTTGGCCAGTCAGGTACCGGAAAATCGAGCCTGATCAATCAACTCATCAAGGACGCGGATCAACAAACGGCAGAATTATCTAATAGCACCGGAGAGGGCCGGCATACCACGGTCAATTCCGTGATGTTGTCGTTGCCTGGGGGCGGTGTCGTAATCGATTCACCGGGAGTACGTGATTATGCGCCGGCGATTGATTCGCCGGATCTCGTCTCTCGTGGCTTTCGGGAAATTGATGATCTTGGTCAAAACTGCCGATTCGCGAATTGCCGCCACTTGCGAGAACCGGACTGCGCGGTCAAGTCGGCCGTAGAGGCCGGCGAGATCAGCGCTCGTCGATACGAGAGTTACAGGCGCCTGCTGTCACAATCACAAAAGCTGGCGGATTCCTTCAAAGGATAACGAGGCTCGGTGAATGTGTTGCTAGCCAGGGGGCCAATCAAACTGGCGCCCACCCATCAAATGCAAATGCACGTGAAACACGGATTGGCCAGCGCCGGCGTTGCAATTCATGATGACCCGGTAGCCGGGTTCGGACAAACCTTCCACCGCCGCAATCTCCTTTGCCGCGATAAATAGCTGGCCAATCACTTCGGCGTCGGATTCAGCAATGTCGTTGATCGTTGAAATATGGTGTCGCGGGATGATCAATACGTGCGTCGGCGCCTGGGGATTAAGATCCCGAAAACCGATGACCTGATCCGTTTGATAAATGATATCGGCATCGATATCGCCAGCGACTATTTTGCAAAAAATACAATCGGGGTTACTCATAATCGAAGCATTCCGTTCAAGGATCAATCTACAACACGTCTTCCGAAGAACGCGTGTGACAAAGTACCACCATCTACATACTCCAGCTCGCCGCCCAGCGGCACGCCGTGCGCAATGCGACTCGCCTGAACCTTATGCTTGCCCGCGAGACCTGCAAGGAAGTGTGCCGTCGCATCACCCTCGACTGTCGGATTGGTCGCAATAATAAGTTCCTTGACCGTACCTTCGGCCAGCCGCTCTTCAAGTGCTCCCATGCCCAGTTCATCCGGCCCAATGCCATCCAGCGGCGACAAGTGACCCATCAGAACAAAGTAATGCCCGCGATAACCGGTCGCGTCTTCGACCGCCATGACGTCAGCCGGCGATTCAACCGTACACAATGAGCCCTCGTCGCGACCGGCTGCCGAACAAATATTACATAGCTCATGCTCGGTAAACATCCGGCAACGCTTGCAATGGCCTATTCCTGCAACGGCTTCGGACATTGCCTGCGAAAGCTTGAGCGCGCCATCGCGATTTCTCTCCAGCAACTGAAATGCAATTCGCTGTGCAGATTTTCTGCCGATTCCCGGCATGCAACACAAGGTGTCGATGAGACGAATCAGTAACGGAGAGTAAGACACGGGATACCGGCAACCGAACTAGAACGGCAGCTTCATTCCGGGTGGCAAACCGAGGCCCGCTGTCATTCCCGAAAACTTTTCCTGTACCGTTTTCTCGACCCGGCGAACCGCATCGTTGAACGCTGCAATGACCAGGTCTTCCAGCATCTCCTTGTCATCGCCAATCAGGGAATCGTCGATTTCCAGGCTCTTCAATTCGTGCTTGCAGGTCATGGTAATCCGCACCATGCCGGCACCGGATTCACCAGTCACGGTCAGACTGGCCATTTCCTCCTGGGCCTTCTGCATGTCGGCCTGCATTTGCTGGGCCTGCTTCATTAGCTGGCCGATGCCACCTTTCATCGACTACTCCTGGCTCGCTGGCGGTTGATTCTGGATTGGCTCAATGGAATCCACGTTGAGCTCGGCGTCGAACATGTCCTGAAGTGCTTTTACATTCGGGTCGGCTTCGATGGACGCACGTGCCGCCTCGTATTTAGCATCGACGCGACGAGCTTCCTCCTGACTTGGCGTTGCGGACCCGGTCTCGCCGATCGAGATTTCGAGACGCAGCGACTCCTCATAGTGCCTGCAAAGTGCCTTGTGCAACGCCGCTTCAGTCGATTTGGTCAGTAAAGTCTCCGACTTTCCGTCCAGACAGAGATGCAGCACATTTTGCTCGCGCCGGACGAAGGCGCAATTACTCGCCAACAGCTTCCCTGCCCCGCTGATCTCAATCTGATTGATCAGTTTTGACCAGTCGGGATCCTGCCAGGCTGCCTTTTCGGTGACCGGAGCAACCGTTGCAGCCTTAGTCGATTTACTCTCGGTTTTCTTCGGCATGGCAGCCACGCTGCGGCTCTTTTCGTTACGTACCGACGGAGAGACGTCGCCGCCGGGCTGAAACGCAAGCATTCGCAGCAAAGTCATTTCGGCGCCGCTTTTTGGATCTGGTGCGAGGTACAGATCGCGGCGGCCGATCAACGCAATCTGATAAAAGAGCTGCACATCCTCGGGCGACATCTCACTAACAAATGCAGCGAGTTCGCCTTCGTCATCCTCATCGTCTACATCCGCCGCACCGACAACCTGGAAAACGGCAATTCGTTGCAGCAGTGTCGCCATGTCATCCAGGAGTCTCGCGTAGTCGGGAAATTGCTCGTCGATCTCCCGTATCGCCGCGAGGATGCCAGGCCCGTCTCCCGCTGCAAGCAACTTGAGAATGCGGGATACATGTTGCCGATCAATCGTGCCCAACATTGCGGCGACAGATTCCTTGTTGACATCGCCGGCACAGTAGGCGATCGCCTGATCGAGCAGACTCAGCGCATCGCGCAAGCTGCCATCTGCCGCACGCGCAATCATTGCAAGCGCGGCAGTATCCGCTTTGATTTTTTCCTCTCCGCAAATCAGTTCGAGGCGTTCCCTGATTAATTTTGGTGTGAGCCGTTTCAGATTGAATTGCAGGCACCGCGACAATACGGTTACCGGAAGTTTCTGCGGGTCCGTGGTCGCAAGTAGAAATTTGACGTGGGGAGGTGGTTCTTCGAGCGTCTTTAGGAGCGCGTTGAACGAATGTTTCGACAACATGTGGACTTCGTCGATCAGGTATACCTTGAAGCGGCCCCGGGCCGGCGCATACTGGACGTTGTCGAGCAATTCCCGGGTATCGTCAACCTTGGTTTTTGAGGCCGCGTCGACCTCGATCAGATCGACGAACCGGCCTTCATCGATTTCGAGGCACGCAGAACATTTGCCACATGGCTCCGATGTCAGCCCGGTTTCGCAATTCAAGGCCTTCGCGAGAATCCGTGCAATCGTTGTCTTGCCAACGCCACGCGTACCGGAAAACAGGTAAGCATGATGCAAACGCTCGCTGTCCAGCGCATTCGTCAGCGCCCTGAGTACATGCTCCTGCCCAACCGTGTCAGCAAAATTCTTGGGTCGCCATTTCCTTGCGAGTACCAGATAGCTCATAAATTAACCAGTGAATCACCAAAGCAATCGATCGCGATCATCATCGCCACCGGGATCAGACAGTGTAACCAAAGAGGCACCCGGGACACAGCCTCAATGTGGCAGGGTGGTCTATGCCGCACAAGTGGCCCGCGCCAGCCGTTCCCCGGCACCCGGCGTCACCGCTGCCGCTGCTCCCTTCCGGGCCTGACGGGGTTCACGGGTGGCCGTCGCGGGGTGACCGACGCGGACCGCCGGCGATTATCGCCTCACTTTGCGGCTGACACAACGCAGGTGTATCACTTGAGCCAAATTTGATGTGGGTCAGGCGGCCAGAGATTGCTATTCTCTTGCCTAGCCCGCACGGCCTTCCCGGGCCGGCAGCGGAAATAGCAATAATTCAGGAGAAAACGATGTCCCGAGTGCCAGCGTTCGCGACTGTCGATCCGTTTGATGGAATGACCGGAGAAAAGCCCGGAACCCTGCAAAATCTTGTTTCCGGAAGCTGGGAGGACAGCGATTCCGGTTACCTCGACATCATCGACCCGATGAATGGCGAAGTATTTCTGAAAATCCCCGATACCCAGGAGCATGCGCCCTATATCGCGGGGCTTAAGCGTTGTCCGAAATCCGGCATGCATAATCCGCTCAAAAACCCGGAACGGTACGTGACGCTGGGTCAGGTTTGCTCGAAGGCGGCCGCCCTCCTCGCCGAGAAGGAAGTCAGCGACTATTTCACGAAGTTGATCATGCGTGTCATGCCGAAGACCTGGAACCAGGCCTTTGGCGAGGTCCTGGTAACACGGGTGTTCCTGGAAAACCTGGCTGGCGACGGCGTGCGATTCCTGGCGCGTGGTTTTTCGAATCCAGGTAATCATACTGGACAGGAGTCACGCGGCTACCGCTGGCCGTATGGTGCTGTGGTAATTATTGCACCGTTCAATTTTCCGCTTGAAATTCCCGCGTTGCAGCTTTTAGGTGCACTTGCGATGGGCAACCGCCCGCTCGTAAAGCCGGAGACGAAAGTTAGCGTCGTGTTTGAGCAGTTTGTGCGCCTGCTAGTCCATGCGGGGCTGCCAACAACCGACCTGGACATGATTCACTGCCGCGGTACGCTGATGGGTGAACTGATCGAAACTGCGAAAGACGACATTCGCCTGGTGCAGTTCACCGGCTCGACCGGTGTTGCAGAACACCTTGCCAAGGTAATGAATGGCGCTGTCAGACTCGAGGATGCAGGCTTCGACTGGAAAGTGATTGGCCCGGACTATGATCCCGCATGGCTGGACTACGTCGCCTGGCAATGTGATGAAGATGCATACAATGCCGCTGGCCAAAAGTGCTCCGCGCAAAGCATTATTCTGTCGCATGACAACTGGACCGATGCGTTGCTGCCGAAACTAAAAGCACTTGCGGCACGGCGGAGTCTGGATGATTTATCGCTCGGGCCGGTCCTGACATGGACCAACAGCGAGATGAAAGCGCATATTGATGCAATGCTGGCTATTCCGGGTGCGGAACTGCTGTTTGGCGGCAATCCACTTACTGGCCATACGATACCCGAGTGCTATGGGGCACTGGAGGCAACCGCGATCAAGGTTCCAATCGATGCCGTGGCCGGGGCGCATTTTGAGCTTGTCACGACCGAGCTGTTCGGGCCGTTCCAGGTCATCGTAACCTGGGGAGACGATGAGCTGCCAAAGGTACTCGATATTCTCGAGCGCATGTCGCACCACCTGACAGCTGCGGTAGTCAGCAAAGATGTCGCCTTCCAGAACGCAGTGCTTGGCGCAACGGTGAATGGCACAACGTACTGTGGGATACGCGGCCGCACGACAGGCGCACCGCAGAATCACTGGTTTGGTCCCAGCGGTGATCCGCGAGGCGCAGGCATCGGCACGGCGGAGGCGATTACGTTCACCTGGAGCCACCACCGCGCGATTATTGCGGACCAGGGTCCGCTCCCCGACGGCTGGGAAATTCCCCCGCTAACCTGATGACTGGTGCGCCGGCACAATAATGGACAGCAAACTGCCGGATATCGGCACTACAATTTTCGCAGTAATGAGTGCGCTCTCGGAAGAGTGCGACGCAATCAACCTGTCCCAGGGATTCCCGAGCTTCAATCCGAATCAGGATTTGCTGGACAGAGTCACGCATTACCTGAATAGCGGTGCCAATCAGTATGCCCCGATGGTCGGCGTACCATCACTTCGCCAGGCTATCGCTGCAAAGGTCGAGCAACTATACGGCCGCGCCATCAATGCCGACTCGGAAGTCACCGTCAGCGATGGGGCCACGGAGGGACTATTCAGTGCGATCCACGCGGTCGTCCGACCGGGCGATGAAGTCATCGTCTTTGATCCGGCATACGACTCCTATGAACCAGCGGTCACCCTGGCGGGCGGCACAACGACTCATTTGCCACTTGTTTTACCCGATGAGAATGCCGATTTTCAAATCGACTGGAACCGGCTTGAAGACGCTATCGGACCGAAAACACGATTGATTATTTTGAACTTCCCGCACAATCCAAGCGGCGCAATTTTGTCAGCTGCGGATCTTGAAGCGCTTGCTGACATCGTCAAAGATACATCGATTTACCTGATCTCGGATGAAGTCTACGAACACATCATCTTCGACAAGGCCGACCATCAAAGCCTCCTGCGTAACGACGAGCTTTGGGAACGTGCGTTCATAATCTCCTCCTTTGGCAAGACCTACCACGCGACTGGCTGGAAAGTCGGTTACTGCGTTGCACCGCCTCTACTTTCCGCCGAATTCCGAAAAATTCACCAGTGGACCTGCTACGCCGTTATCACACCGATACAACTTGCGATCGCCGACTATATGCAAGGCACGCCACATCACTATGCGGAATTACCGGTTTTCTACGAACAGAAGCGGGATCGTTTCTGCGAGCTGGTGCGAGAATCGCGGTTTGATTTTCGGCCGGCAAAAGGCACTTTCTTCCAGTTACTGGATTATTCCTCTATCACTGATGAGGGCGACGTAAGCTATGCGCGACGACTCACTAAAGAGATCGGCGTAGCATCGATTCCGATATCAGTCTTTTGTGAAAATCCGCCTCCCGGGCGCAAATTGCGATTCTGTTTTGCCAAGGACGACCAGATCCTCGAAGAGGCCGCCTTCAGGCTATGTCAACTCTAAACGTCACGATCGTTCAGGCCGACCTTGCCTGGCACGACGCTGCCGGTAATCGTGAACAATTTACGGCGGTAATTGAAAGTCTGCCTGAACCTACCGACCTGATCGTGCTTCCCGAGATGTTCACGACCGGTTTCAGCATGGATGCGCCCGACCTCGCCGAGACCATGGATGGCGATTCTGTCACCTGGATGCGTGACATGGCCGTCAAGCGTAATGCAGCGGTCTGCGGCAGCATAATTATTGCCGACAAACAGCAATACTTTAACCGCTTCATCTGTGCTTCGCCGGCCGGCGATTTGCAATGCTACGACAAACGACATCTGTTCAGACTGGCGGACGAACAAGATCACTATGCACCCGGCAATGAATTGCTGACTTTCGATCTTAAGGGCTGGAGGATTTGCCCGATGGTCTGCTACGACCTGAGATTCCCGGTCTGGAGCCGCAATCGCGAACTTTATGACTTGCTACTGTATGTGGCGAACTGGCCAGACCGGCGCCACCACGCCTGGGCGACGCTGTTGCGCGCGCGTGCGATCGAAAACCTGAGCTATGTCGCCGGCGTTAACCGTACCGGGACCGATGGCAACGACATCCCTTATGCCGGTGGCAGTTCAATCATCGACTTTCTTGGTGAAGATCTTGCAAACCTCGAAGATCATGTAGGATCTGCATCCGCAGACCTCGATCTCGAAAAGCTGACCGCATTTCGCGATCGATTCGCGTTCCACAAAGACGCCGATAATTTCACGATCACCTGAACGGGATCATCAGGATATGGCCGCAGAAAAATTCAAACATACAACGGTCACTGCTGTCGTCATCGCCAACATGGTTGGTACTGGCGTCTTTACAAGTCTTGGATTTCAACTCCTGGATTTACGGTCTGGTTTCGTCCTGCTAATGCTCTGGGCGGTCGGTGGCGTCGCAGCAGTATGCGGGGCGATGACCTATGCGGAACTTGGCGCTGCTATGCCCCGCTCCGGCGGCGAGTACAATTTCCTTGCCAGGATCTATCACCCGGCAGCCGGTTTCGTATCGGGATGGGTGTCGGCAACCATCGGCTTTGCTGGCCCCACTGCACTGGCCGCAATGACGTTCGCAGCCTACGCGACCTCCGTCATGCCCGGCGAAACATCGTCCTGGCTGGAGAAAACACTCGCCTGCGGCCTCGTCATCGCGCTGACGATCGTCCATAGCAGCAATCGCCGCAGCAGCGGCGGATTGCAGGTTTTCTTCACGATTCTGAAAGTCGCAGTAATTGTCGGTTTTTGCCTGTTTGCCTATTTTCTTGTTGAAGCGCCACAACCGGTAACATTCTTGCCAATCCGCGGTGATGGCGCATTGCTGACCAGCAGCGCCTTTGCAGTTTCGCTGATTTATGTCAGCTATGCGTACACAGGCTGGAATGCGGCTACCTATCTCAGCAGCGAGCTGGAAAACCCGCAACGGAACCTGCCGATCATCCTCTTGACCGGGACACTCGTTGTCACTGTGCTGTACGTGGCCCTGAATTTTACGTTTCTGTATTCGGCGCCGATGGCTGACATGGTCGGACAGGTCGAAGTCGGTTATATCGCCGCCGAAGCAGCCTTTGGCGACCTTGGCGGACGCTTTACCGGGCTGGTCATGGCCACGCTGCTGATTTCAACCGTCAGTGCCATGACAATTGCGGGACCGCGGGTACTGCAGGTCGTGGGCGAAGATTTCCCGGCGCTTCGCCTGCTCGCACGCACCAATAGCAGTGGCCTGCCAGCAATCGCAATCTTTGTCCAGTCATCGCTAACGATACTGTTTATTCTCAGCTCGAGTTTCGAGTCTATCCTCGTCTTTGCCGGCTTTACCCTCGCACTGAACAGTTTTGCTACGGTGCTTGGCGTGTTCGTATTGCGCTACCGGCAACCGGACCTGCCTCGTCCATACAAGACATTTATGTACCCGGCGCCACCACTAATTTATCTCGCCCTGACCGGCTGGACGCTCTACTTCGTATTGATGAACCGGCCGGCCGAAGGCCTGTTCGGACTCGGCATCATTGCGGCGGGCCTGCTTTTTTATTTCCTGTCATTCCTTAAAAGTCGCAGTTACCAGGCCTCATGAAGCTCTCAGTTATTATCGTCAACTACCGCTCCTGGGATCACCTGCGGAAGGCCCTGGATATCCTGCAGCCTGAATTTCCGAAAGACTGGGAAATCATCGTCATCGACAACGAGTCGCAGCCAGAACCTTTCAATGAGTTTCAGGAGCGATATCCCTGGGTGATCTTCGTCGCCAACGCTCGCAACAGCGGTTTCGGCTGCGGCTGCAATCTAGGCGCCGCGCGAGCCGGTGGTACGAATTTGTTGTTCATGAATCCTGACGTGATTGCCAACAGCAAAAACATTCGCTCTCTAATGCAGGTGAAGGAGAAACATCCGGATGTGGCACTGCTAGCACCAAGGCAAGTTGATTCCAACGGCCGTCCACAAAAGGTTTGCGACGATTTTCCGGATCTTGCGAACCAGAGCAAAATCCTGAAGGCGCTGCTACGTATCCTGTGGCCGTCACGATACAGGACACCACACGCTGATCGATCATCCCTGATCTATTGCGACTGGATTACGGGTTCGTGCCTGCTTGTAAGTCGGGAAGACTTTGACGCCATCGGTGGCTGGTCGGATGACTACTGGATGTACGCCGAGGACGCCGATCTTTGCCGTCGGGCAGATGACATGGGCATGCGCGTTGCCTGCGCTCCTAATGTGCAGGTCGTGCACGCCCACGGCGGGTCCAGCAGGATAAATGTCGAGGTCAAGGCGATGACGAAGCTCGAGGTCATCATCTCCAAGCATGTTTATGCTCGCAATCATTTTTCGGGCGCACGCCGCCACATGATGCATTTCTTGATTGCCGCCCTGCGTCTGCCTTCGCTGGCGATTGCAGCACTCCTCAATCTGTTGACACTGCGGCTGGTGCCGGGCCTGCGGGTCCGCGGCAAGATGCTGGCTGGCCTTCTGAAATATTATGCTGGCGTGCGGAAATCGGGTAGCTGGCTCAGCCCCAGGGCAATTGAAAATCAGCTCGAATAGTTCCTG
>Ga0255040_10000347_pt1 | contig 11843 bp, 11 predicted proteins | sample BC1_12_2_MG_FD_181711 | JGI IMG/M metagenome (GOLD analysis project Ga0255040, IMG submission 181711) | Seawater microbial communities from Strait of Georgia, British Columbia, Canada - BC1_12_2 | ecosystem: Environmental > Aquatic > Marine > Strait | place: Canada: British Columbia | collected... | reverse complement strand
GGTCTTTTGGAGAGAATGAAGAGTTGGTTTCAAGGTAATTTTTGAGTGTAATTTTTAGAGTTTAATTTTTAGAGTTTAATTTTTGATGGGGAGGTTATGCCATGTTTGAATTTGTAGATACTGACAATCAGGCTGCCGTTATCAAGGTCATAGGCGTTGGTGGTGGTGGTGGAAATGCCGTACAACATATGCTGTCAAGCAGTATAGAAGGGGTGGAATTTATTTGTGCCAACACGGACGCACAGGCACTTAATAATTCTTCTGCTAAAACTTTATTGCAGTTGGGAAGAAACATTACAAAAGGTCTGGGGGCCGGAGCCGATCCTGAAATAGGTCGTCAAGCAGCGCTTGAAGACAGAGATCGTGTGATGGATCTGCTGGAAGGTGCAGATATGGTCTTCATTACTGCTGGAATGGGTGGTGGTACCGGGACTGGGGCAGCACCGATTGTTGCTCAAGTTGCGAAGGAGATGGGGATTCTTACTGTCGCTGTTGTGACACGACCATTTTCATTTGAAGGGAAAAGGAGATCACAAATTGCAGATGATGGTATTAATGATCTCAGTCAATTTGTAGATTCTCTGATTACGATTCCTAATGAAAAATTATTATCTGTATTAGGACGCGATATCAGTCTCTTGAATGCTTTTGGTGCTGCAAATGATGTTCTGCTTGGTGCAGTACAGGGCATCGCAGAATTGATTACTTGTCCAGGTTTGATTAATGTCGATTTTGCAGATGTCAAGACAGTCATGGCTGAAATGGGTATGGCAATGATGGGTTCAGGCAAAGCACAAGGTGAAGATCGCGCTGCTGTTTCCGCAGAGGCTGCTGTATCCAGTCCACTACTGGAAGATGTTAATCTCTCAGGTGCTCGAGGCATATTGGTGAATATTACTGCGGGTATGGATATGACCATTGGCGAGTTTGACGAAGTGGGTAATACCGTCAAACAATTTGCTTCTGATAATGCGACTGTTGTCGTTGGGACCGTCATTGACCCTGACATGAGCGGTGAAATGAGAGTCACTATCGTAGCTACAGGCCTCGGCCAGATCGGGCGGGAAGAAGCAACAAGGGTGCAATTGGTCCAAAATGCTGCGGTTGGTGACTATAAGGTGTTTGATCGACCAACGGTGATGCGTAACCAGGATCAGGAAACAGATCTGAAAAATGTTGAAAATGATTCGGAATATCTGGATATTCCTGCCTTCTTGAGGCGTCAGGCAGATTGATAAACACTATAATTGCCTGATATCATAGACAGCTAATCTGTTCTCGTTGTTAAAGACGGTAAAATTAAGCTCTGGAGAGCGAGGTATTTTTGGGGAAAAGGGACAGATATATAAAAAAGGCTAATAAAATCAATGATAAAGCAACGTACGCTTAAAAATGTTATCCGGGCCACGGGTGTCGGTCTTCATACAGGAAAGAAGATATACCTTACTTTACGGCCTGCCCCAGCGAATGCTGGAGTTATCTTTCGCAGGATTGATCTTGATGATCCTGTCGAAATTGAGGCAAAACCGGATAATGTGGGCGATACGATGCTGTCCACTTCATTGGTTAAAGATGACGTTAAAATATCAACAGTAGAACACCTGTTATCAGCGCTTGCCGGATTTGGCATAGATAATGCCTATATTGACCTCAGTTCTGATGAAGTGCCGATAATGGATGGTAGTGCCGGCCCATTTGTATTCCTGATTCAATCAGCAGGCGTGGAAGAACAAAACGCACCAAAACAATTTCTTCGAATCAAGGAAAAAATTCGTGTTGAGGACGAAGATAAATGGGCAATGTTTGAACCATTCGAGGGCTTCAAAGTTGGTTTCACCATTGAGTTTGATCACCCTATGTTTCACGACAGGAATTGTAAGGCCGAAATAGATTTTTCAACAACTTCATATGTAAAGGAAGTCAGTCGCGCCAGAACGTTTGGGTTTATGCGGGATGTTGAATTATTACGGGAAAATAATCTGGCATTAGGGGGTAGCCTGGACAATGCCGTTGTCGTTGATGATTATAGAATATTGAATGAAGACGGGTTGCGTTATGAGGACGAGTGTGTGAAACACAAGATACTTGATGCAATCGGTGATTTATATTTACTTGGGCACAGCCTTATTGGCTCGTTTACCGGGTTTAAATCCGGACATGCATTAAACAATAGATTGCTGAGAGAATTGTTAGCTACAGAATCAGCATGGGAGCTGGTAAGTTTTGAAGATGAGGTAGATTTACCCATCTCATTTATGCAGCCGATTGCAGTATCATAATAATAAGATTTTATTAATTACCTGGTATGTTTGCTGATTTTCAGAATAGATTTCCGGAGCGCAGGATCCTTAATTGATGTTGCGACGTTTTCGATGAAATCTGCAGATTTTTTTGACAAGGATGCTTTTTTGACAGAACGGGTACTGGAAAGATTTGATCGAACTGATTTGTTGTGGCTCGGTGAAACCTTGATGCGGACAGATTTTAACCTGGTTAGTCCACATTCGTGTTTTGCGTAATTGAGTATATCAGGAACACAGTATCGTAATTTAGAGGCCCAGGCGGATGTCTCGGCATTCACAGTAAGGGTTTCATCAGAGTAGTTGGCGACAGTACAGTGACTACGTAGAGAAGGATCAAGGTATTTTTGCAGCTTTTCATTAAGCGCATATATACCTTTAGCATGTGTACACAAGTTGTTCAGTTGTTCGCTGGAATCGACCAGCTCGTTAAACTGACGGGCAATGAGGTGTCGAGTGTTGAGATATTTTTGACCAGACATAGATTGATGATAGAGAAAAATAATATTATATGGAACTCATATTAGTATCGAATAACAGAAACAGGACTTACAGACTCCCTATAGGTCTGCTGGGAATTTTGTTTGTCGGGATATTGTTTCTGATAGTGATAGTTGGAACCTTTCATGTTGGCGGCAGGATGGCAGCATACCAGGCAGAGCATTCATATTCTGCGCTGCACAAGAAAAAAGATAAGCAATGGAAGCATGAGCTGGAAAAGCAGCAGGCCAGTGTAAATGCTGCTAAAAGGAATGCCGAAAAAAACCTGGATGCATTATCAGCGAGATTAAGCACCTTACAGGCTCACTTGCTTCGACTTGATGCGCTAGGTTCGCGCCTGGTTAGTATTGCCAATATGTCGGATATTGAATTTAACATGCTGGAATCACCAGGATTGGGCGGGCCTTCATTGATGAAAGATCAAAATTCTCTGGGCGTGATTGATTTTATTGAAGCCTTACAAAGCATCGGCCAGAGAATTGAAGATCGGAGTGAGAAATTTTCTGCGATAGAATCCATGCTAATGGATAGTAATACTCAGTCGCAAGTCCTGCCAGAAGGAACTCCAGTCAGTGGTGGGTGGACCTCATCGGTATTTGGTTGGCGAACTGATCCGATATCAGGAAAAAAAGATTTTCATGAGGGCATCGATCTGGCAGGAAAATCCGGGTCAATCGTGTCGTCTGTTGCAGCAGGAATTGTTACATGGTCAGGTAGACATTCCGGATATGGAAAAATGATTGAAATCAGTCATGGCAATGGTTATGTAACCCGATATGCACATAACAAAAAAAATCTCGTTGTTGTTGGCGATAAAGTGGACAAAGGACAAAATATTGCGGTGATGGGTTCATCAGGTCGTTCAACAGGTCCTCATGTACACTTCGAAGTCGTACATAATGGCAAGCATGTCAATCCGCGAAAGTTTGTTTCAATCAACTAATCTATCATAATAAACATATCATTCCTGACATCTTTAAGGTCTATAACAATAGACAGTAAAGGTGGCTATTCGTAAGGCTTATATAGAAATATCACAATGTTCACTGGTTTAGTTAGAAAAATATTTGGCAGTCGCAATGAGCGTGTTATCAAACATTTATGCAAAATTGTGGAAGAAATTAATGCGCTGGAGGAGCAATTTATTGCTCTAAAAGATCATGAGTTTCCGCTGAAAACTGAAGCATTTCGTAATCGACTCAACCAGGGAGAAAGCCTTGATGATCTTTTGCCTGAGGCGTTTGCTTTGGTCAGGGAAGCGGGCAAGAGAACGCTCAGTATGAGGCATTTTGACATGCAGCTAGTTGGTGGCATGGTATTACATGATGGCAAAATTTCTGAAATGCGTACCGGTGAAGGTAAAACATTAGTAGCAACGTTGACTGCGTATCTCAATGCCTTGAGTGGAAAAGGTGTTCACGTGATTACTGTCAATGATTATCTGGCAAGGCGCGATTCGGAATGGATGAACCATATCTATGAATTTATTGGACTTACAACAGGCGTTATTTACACAGGAATCAGTCAGGAAGATCGCAGTAGAGCTTATGCCGCAGATATTACTTATGGTACGAACAATGAATTTGGATTCGATTATTTGAGAGATAATCTGGCGTTTGATAACGAGAGTCGTGTTCAGAGGGAATTAAATTATGCGATTGTCGATGAAGTAGACTCTATTTTAATTGACGAGGCTCGAACACCATTAGTGATATCTGGTGCAGTTGATGATAGATCAGATTTGTATGTCAGTATAAACAAGGTTGTCCCAAATTTAAAAAAACAAGAAGAAGAAGATGGGCCAGGTCATTATAGTGTTGATGAAAAATCAAAGCAGGCTTATCTAACGGAAGAAGGCAATGTGTATCTTGAAACTTTGTTAAGAGATGAAAATATTATCAGCTCTGAACAAAGCCTATATGATCCTGTGAATATCAGTGTGTTGCACCACTTGAATGCTGCAATGAGAGCCCATGCTCTATTTCAAAAAGATGTCGATTACATCGTAAAAGATAATGAAATAGTTATTGTTGATGAATTCACAGGTAGAACCATGTCAGGTCGGCGTTGGTCAGATGGACTACATCAGGCAATAGAAGCAAAAGAGAGTGTGCCTATCCAAAACGAAAACCAGACACTGGCTTCAATTACCTATCAGAATTATTTCAGACTATATGAAAAACTGTCAGGAATGACGGGGACAGCAGATACTGAAGCATTTGAATTTCAGGACATTTACGGTCTGGAAGTCGTTGTTATTCCTACAAATATGCCAATGGTGCGTGATGATGCGAGTGATGCCGTCTATCTAAAATCAAAACAGAAATTTGATGCGATCATTAGTGATATAAGGGATTGTAGAGATAGAGGTCAGCCTGTGCTTGTTGGTACTGCATCTATTGAAGTGTCTGAGTATCTGTCCGGCTTATTGAAAAAAGACAAGGTAGTTCATCAGGTACTTAATGCCAAACAACATGAAAGGGAAGCTGAAATTATTGAACAGGCGGGAATGCCTGGTGTTGTTACGATTGCCACCAATATGGCTGGTCGTGGGACAGATATTGTGCTGGGAGGCAATCTGGAAGCCGAACTCAAGCAGTTAGGTGAGGAAAATGAAAGCGAAGTAGATAAAATTAAGACAGCATGGGAGAAAAGGCATCAGGCAGTGATCGCAAGTGGTGGCTTACATATTGTTGGTACAGAACGTCATGAATCAAGGCGTATTGACAACCAATTAAGAGGTCGTTCTGGTCGCCAGGGTGATGCAGGCTCCAGTCGATTTTATCTTTCACTTGAAGATAACTTGATGCGTATCTTTGCCTCGGACAGAGTTTCATCTCTCATGCAAAAACTCGGCATGGAAGACGGTGAGGCAATAGAGTCAGGATTAGTAAGTCGAGCAATCGAAAATGCGCAAAAAAAAGTTGAAGCACATAATTTTGATATAAGAAAACATCTGCTTGAATATGATGATGTTGCGAATGATCAACGGAAGGTGGTCTATCAGTGGAGAAATGATCTGCTGATGGATGATGATGTGCAGGAAAATATTGAAGATATGCGTGAAGATGTGGTAAATGCAATAGTTGATAACTATATACCTCCAGGCAGTGTAGATGAATTATGGGATATCAGTGGCTTGACTGAAGCAATCGATCATGACCTTGGTCTGAATCTGGATATTACGAACTGGCTTCAAAGTGACTCATCCCTGCATGAAGAAACACTTAGAGAAAAAATACTGGACAGTGTTATTAATGCAGCAAAGGAGAAGGAAAACCTAGTGAGTTCTGAGATTATGAGGCGAGTTGAGAAACAGGTGACGCTGGATATTGTCGATAGGCAATGGAAAGATCATCTGGTCGCTATGGATCATTTACGGCAGGGTATTAACCTGCGAAGTTATGCTGCGAAAAACCCGAAGCAGGAGTACAAGCGCGAAGCCTTCGAGATGTTTGTTGCCATGCTAGAGAATATAAAACACAATGTTATTTCGTTCCTTTCAATGGTTCAGGTTAGGGCAGAAGAAGATGTTGCGGCAGCCGAGCAGCAACATCAGCAACCTCAGGACATGCAGTTTAATCATGCGCCATCACCTGATGCACTAGGGAATCAACCAGCAAACCAGCCTGAAAACAGGGAGCTGAAACCCTTTGTGCGAGGGCAAAAAAAGATTGGACGTAATGAACCATGTCCTTGTGGATCGGGGAAAAAATATAAACGATGTCATGGAAAATTAAAGTAAATATAAATTTCGGTGTGCCATATGGCTGTAGGTTTAAACAAGGTATCTGAACTCCTGCCTGTCAAAGGTGTGCAAGTCGCTGCCTGTTCTGCTGACATATATAAAACAAAAAGAAAAGATTTAGCGCTGATCTCGTTTGGACAAAATTCAAATTGCGCGGCTGTATTTACGCAGAATGCCTTTTGCGCTGCTCCCGTCGTTATTGCTAGAAATCACCTGCAGCAAGAAACGCCTAATTTTTGTTTAATCAATTCCGGTAATGCCAATGCGGGTCTGGGAGACAATGGAATAGAGGCTGCTATGGATGTATGTCGTCATTTAGCTAATCACGCAGGCACCAGCATTGAAAGTATTTTACCATTTTCAACAGGTGTTATTGCTGAGTCCTTACCTGTTGAAAATATAAAAAATGCAATACCAATCTTACTGGATAACCTTAGAGTAGATGCATGGAACGATGTTGCTGATGCAATTCTAACGACAGATACGATAGCCAAAGGTATCTCAAAAAAATTAAGTCTGCCGGACGGTGAAATAACAATCACTGGAATCGCCAAAGGATCAGGCATGATAAGACCAGACATGGCGACCATGCTCGCATATATAGCAACTGATGCAAATATCAATAAATCATTGATTCAAGGATTATTGAGTGAGGTAGTAGAAAATACGTTTAATTGTATCAATGTCGATGGTGATACTTCTACAAACGATGCCTGCTTTCTGGTTGCCACAGGAGAAAGTAGTGTTGCTGAAATTAATTCATTCGATGAAGGATCAGGCTTGTTATTTAAAAACGCACTACTGGAAATTTGTATTTATCTTGCACAGGCGATAGTCAGAGATGGTGAAGGGGCGACTAAATTTATTTCAATAACTGTTACCGACGGGGCAACAAAGGAAGAATGTAGAGAGGTTGCATTGACTATCGCGAATTCGCCATTGGTTAAGACAGCTTTTTTTGCCTCTGATCCGAATTGGGGAAGAATACTGGCAGCGATTGGACGGACTACACTTTCCGATCTGGAAATTGAAAAAATCACAATTTCACTTAATGGTGTGAAAATTGTCGAATCTGGACGAAGAGCTGAGGCGTATACTGAAGTTGAGGGACAGCGTGTTATGAATCAGGAGGAGATAGGTGTGCACATCTCTCTCGGCAGAGGAAGGGCAAGTTCTGTTATCTGGACGTGCGACCTTTCTCATGAATATGTCCGTATTAATTCTGAATACCGTTCGTAATATTATTTATGATATCTGACGTAATTTTTCATATTGCAGTAGGTGTTATTAGAAACAATAAGAACCAGGTTTTACTATCGCTTAGGTCATCAACCGTACATCAACCTGATTTATGGGAATTTCCTGGTGGCAAACTTGAGCCAGGCGAAACAGTTAGTGAAGCTTTATCAAGGGAATTGAATGAAGAACTCGCTCTTACTGTAAAGTCAGCACAGCCGTTAATTCAAATACACCATGACTATGATGAATATTCTGTCTTGCTTGATGTCTGGAATGTAGATTCATGGGACTCAGATTCTCTTGATGGTAATGAGAGAGTTGGGAAGGAAGGGCAAGTAATAGAGTGGGTAGATATTTCGAAACTAGATGAACGTGATTATCCGGAAGCAAATAAACCAATCATCAAGGCCGTAAAACTACCTAAACTATATTTGATCTGTCCCGAGCCAGAAGGTGATACCAAAGGCTACTTGAAGAAATTTGAAGAATGTATCTCCGCCGGGATCACCCTGTTTCAGTTACGATTCAGTGATGATTCACTCTATGATAGAAATGAATCCTTAATCACAGAGCTGATAGAACTGTGTAGAAGCAGCAACTCGATATTAATGATCAATAGTTCTCCTGAGTATGCAGTTAAGGTTGGTGCAACCGGTGTTCATCTAAACAGCACAAGGTTATTACAACTCGATAAGCGTCCGCTTGATAATAATTTTCTGGTGTCTGCATCATGTCACAATTTCAGTGAACTCGAACATGCAGCTAATATTGATGTTGATTTTCTGGTGCTGTCACCGGTAAATAGAACAACCAGTCATCAAACAGTGGATCCATTGGGATGGGAACACTTTAAAACACTTATTGAGCCGTTTCCAATTCCAACATATGCTTTAGGCGGCATGCAAGCTGATGATATGAAAAAATCGTGCGAGTGTGGTGGTCAGGGAATATCAGTTTTAAGTGGTGTCTGGAACCAGAAAGATACAAAAAATGCAGTGGCTAAATATTTGCAGGGTACTATTAGTCAGAAGATTAATTTATGATTTAATTCTTAATGTTTAGTGTTATGTTCTTCTGGTAACGGGTTTGACGTATGACTATGTTCTTCGGAGTCAATACTGTATTTCCCTTCAATCCATTCACCAAGATCAATTAGTTTGCAACGCTCGCTACAAAACGGGCGATACTCGTTTACAGATGAATATTCAGTTGCTTTTCCACACTCGGGACATTTAATAGATTTCTTCATAAAATACAGCAATGAAGCTCAAATTCAACGGTATTTTTAGTTTGGACAGGTCTGGATGAAGTCGAAGTTTGCTCCATGAAACGTATTGTGAATCGATGTTTACCGCCACTTATTTCAGGAAAATAGTTACAATCCTCAGGTAGAAGAACACGAATTAATTGGCAGGTTAGTTTTGACTCTATAGGTTGCTGGTAAAAGCCTGATTCAGCATTTTCAATGACAGGTGTGGTGCTGTTTCTGAGCATGAGTAAGGCGATAGCCAGAGATTCCTGTATTATTGAAAGATCTTGTTTCCATTTCATCAAATCGTCATGCCGTGACTGTGCGGAGTTATGCAACCAGTGGTGAAAAGCTGGAAGATCAAAATTACAGGTTCCACCAGGGATAGATATCCTCTGTTTAATTGATATCGTTAATTCATCCTCTTTCAAACATTGGCCGGGCTGGTAATCACTGTCTCGCAGTGTACTAAGATAAATATTAATATTACTTAAAATATCATTTAGTCGCTGATGATCAACATTTGGATTATTTTTTAATATATCCAAGGTGACTGTATGGCGTTCCAATTCCTTGATTAAATCACTTTTAATATCAGAGCGAGTGATTAGATCGAGGATTTCCAGTAAGCAGGATATGGCTATGCGACTGTCCCATTGGCTGTCTTGAGGGCAGTGATGATCGGCAATACCAAACAAATGCTCGAGTCGCAGGAAGCTGCGTACACGTTCATTCAAGGGTTGTTCATATATGACACTTTTATCCACTTAGATGGCCGTAATGGGTAATCATTAATCGCTAATTGTCCTGTACTTGTGCGCTGCAAGCAACAAACCCGGATTAAATATTTGTATAAAAACGATGTAGGTCACAAATTTGCTTGCGTAGATTATCAATATCACCATTATTATTAACAATATCATCGGCAACAGCCAGCCGATCGTCAGGAGAAATCTGGGAATGCATAATTGTTTCGATATCGCTCTTGCTTACATTATCTCTAATCGAGGCACGTGATAATTGTAATTCTCTGGGTGAATCGATAACTAAAATTCTATCAATAATCTTTGATGCACCGGTTTCTAACAGGAGAGGGAGGGCAATGATGCAATATTTAGAGAGAAGATCTTCTGTTTCATGTGCAATTTCATTGTATATTGCCGGGTGTAAAATATTTTCCAATTTTTTACGGTCAGTTTCATTTGTGAATATCTGATCGCGTAATTTTTTTCTATCCAGACTGCCATCTTTTGTAACGATTCCTTCTCCAAACTCGTTGATTATTGCTTGAAGTACAGGCATCCCTGGCTTTACTAAGCTGTGAGCGATGATGTCTGCATCGATAACAGGAACCCCAAACTCTGAAAATATTTCACAAGCAGTCGATTTACCGCTGCCTATGCCACCTGTTAGACCAATTTTTAAAACCATGGTTAATTGATAAACTAGAAATTATTTAGATAGGTGCCAATTATTTCTTCACCCCAGAGTAAAGTAATCCATCCTGCGATAGCCAGGTAAGGGCCAAAAGGGAAAGCAGCAGCTTTGTCTTTACCCTTAAATATGATCATTGCAATACCAATTATCGATGCTGTAATTGAAGATAATATAATAATCAAAGGTAAAGATTGCCAACCCAGCCAGGCTCCAAATAGCGCTAAAAGTTTAAAATCTCCATAGCCCATACCTTCCTTTCCGGTAATCACTTTAAAGCTCATAAATATGAACCAGAGAATACTGTAGCCGAGCATTGCTCCGATAAGACTGGAAGTTATGTCCGTGAAGACACCAAAAATATTACAAGCCAGACCTAACCACATAAATGGCAGCGTTATATCATCTGGTAGTAAGGAGTGCTCAAGGTCAATCACGCTCAAACAAATAAGCGCCCATGTAAGTAACACTGCAAACAGGGTCTGTAGGCTAAAGCCAAAGTGCCATGTAATATAAGCAGTTGTTAAACCAGTTAGAATTTCAATGAGTGGATATTGTGGAGAAATTTTTACATTGCATGATTTACAACGGCCTTTAAGAAAAAGGTAACTAATTACAGGGATATTTTCGAGGGCGCTTATCTTGTGCTGACAGGCTGGGCAGCTCGAACCTGGGAAGATTAAATTGACTTGTTGTTCTTCTCCTTTCTCATTTTTTATATCTAACAGCTCGCAACATTGCTCCTGCCAATCTTGTTGCATCATTTTTGGCAACCGATAGATCACCACATTCAGGAAGCTTCCTACGCACATTCCGAGCAATGCCATGGTGATGACAAAAAAAACTGGTTGAGCTTGTAATAGTTGTATGACAGACATTAGGTAAAATTATTTGAAAACAGCCAGTCCTACAGGCTATGTCGCATGTGGCAAGAAGAATTGTCCTGATTAATATGCACGAGCCAATCCCTGGCTGTGCCTGGTTTTATACTGCTTGGCCCATTTTGAATATGGGTAGATACATACCGATCACAATACCACCAATGACAACACCCAAAAACGCCATGATGGCTGGTTCCAAAAGACTGGTCAATGCCTCGACGGCATCATCAACTTCCTGCTCATACCAGTCTGCAACCTTCCCAAGCATGGTATCGATTGAGCCTGACTCCTCACCAATCGCGACCATTTGTACGACCATATTTGGAAATAGTCCTGTATCACGCATGCTAGCTTGAAGTTGGGAGCCAGTGGAAATTTCGTCTCTAATTTTTATACATGCATTATAAAAAACGATATTACCGCATGCTCCAGCAACCGAGGTCATGGCTTCAACCAGTGGCGTGCCGGCAGCAAACATGGTTTCTAATGTG
>Ga0255040_10000346_pt1 | contig 11849 bp, 8 predicted proteins | sample BC1_12_2_MG_FD_181711 | JGI IMG/M metagenome (GOLD analysis project Ga0255040, IMG submission 181711) | Seawater microbial communities from Strait of Georgia, British Columbia, Canada - BC1_12_2 | ecosystem: Environmental > Aquatic > Marine > Strait | place: Canada: British Columbia | collected... | reverse complement strand
TCGCGTGCTCCGTTTCCTTGGCATCGGCTGTCGCCTCGCGCACGGCTCGCATCCTCGCCAGCGGATCGGCTATGTCCGTATGGATTGGCACGGACATCGTCGCCAGCACGTTGCCGGCAACGTTGACCTCATCCGGCCTGCGGGTGTTGATCGGCGCCATCGCAATCAACGAGTCGTCCGGCAATTCTCCTTTATCCTCGAGGTAACGGCGCAGCGCGCCTCCGCAGATCGCGAGCACGACGTCATTGACAGTTGCTCCGGGCACGGCTTTTCTGATGTCGCTAAGCTGCTTCAACTTGAAGGTGACGCCTTCGACTACCCGTTGCGGTGATACGGGCCTGTTGAAACGGGTATCCGGCACCGTGTCGGCCAGGTTGATGTCCGGCAACTCACCTTTAAGAAGTGACTGGCTGATTGCGGGCAATGTCGCCGCTGTTGCTTTTGCGAGCTGAAACGGTTCGCGAATGTTGTTGACTGCGGCGCGGGCCATCAAGCCGATCCAGGACGGTTGAGGTCCCGGCTCCCACGGTTCCGGCTCGGGATTCGGGTCGTGCTCCGGCGTCGTACTGTGCAGCCCACTGACGATTTCGCCGCCCGTCGCTCCGTCGATCGCGGCGTGGTGGTACTTGGCAATAATTGCGAAAGCGCCTTTCGGGATGCCCTTGATATTGTCGAGTCCTTCGACCAGGTGCATTTGCCAGGGCGGACGACTCAGGTCCAGTGGACGTGAGTGAATTCGTGCGACGAGTATGCACAGCTGCCGCCAGTCTCGCGGTTCGGGCAGCGCGATATGACGAATGTGAAATTCGAGATCGAATTTGTCGTCGTCGACCCAGTACGGATAGTCGACACTCAACGGCAGTGAGACGAGTTTTTGTCTGAATATCGGCGAGGTATGAAGTCGGCTTTCGACGTATTTCAAGATATCTTTGTGACGTACGATGCCGCCGGGCGAAGTCGCCTGGTCGTAGATATACAAGGCCGTGAGGTGTAGATGTGCGCCCTGACTCTCGAGGTATAAAAACGAGGCGTCTTGTGCGCTCAGTTGTCTCATGCGATAACGACCCGCCGTTTACAAGACTTCAGGCCGCGCGTTGCGCTTGCGCCGCCCTTATGTCCTCGCCGTGCGCCCAGGTGGCGTGCGTGCCGCTCGATATTCTGTGCGGCAATATGATCCTCGCGACGGGCCCGGCTTCGATGTCGGCGGCATCGATAATGACGCACTCCGAGCGATCCTCGATCAGGTCCGTGACGAATGAGACGAGGTAGCCGTCATCTTCACTCTGCGCATTCAGTCTTGGGGCGAATCCGGCCTCACTTCCGTAGCGCTCCTCACCCAGGTCTACCGACCATGACCTGCCAGTTTCGAGGTCATGCTTGCAATACCCCGTGAACAGGAACCAGCCCGGTTTCGGTATGGCGCTGTAGGTATAACGATACGGTTGTCCACCGTGACGCTGATTTATGATGCCGAACTCCAGCGTGCGATCATCGAGGCGCTCTTCTTTTGTCTCTCCTGTCTTGAGGTTGAATCGCCAGCGATGCAGGCGTGCGCCCATCAACTCCTGATCCAGATACGCCATCATTCGCTCGAATCCCGGCGGCGCATCGGGGTAATTGGCCGGCTCCGGATGCTCCTGGAAATAGCCGTCGAGAACAACTTCATCGCCATCTTCGTAGGCATTGGTCCAATGCAATACGTAGGTGGGGTCCGCCTCGAACCAGCGGATCGTATCCGGCGCGCCGTAGCGCGGGATGATGCCGAATCGAGAGGGAATGTCCGGGAAGAAGCGGACCGCATGTATACCCCGCTCGAGCGCTTCAGGATCCCAGAACAGCGGCAAGTCATTAATGATCGTGTAATTCTCGGTGAATGCTATGTCGTGCGGCAGCCGCGGGCCGGGCAAGTCGATTGGGACGTAATGCTTGAGCCGGTTATCCGGCCCGACAACGCCGTAGTGAAAATACGGTGCGTGTTTTGAATAGTTGAAGAAGATCAGGTCGCCGGTGCTCTCGACAAGACTTGTGTGGGCGGAAATACCATCGATCGGGACCCACGACTCCGTCCCGTATTGCTCGAGCGTGTAGGGATCCAGACGATAACCCTCGCCACACTGGTAGAACGTCGACAGTATCCTGCCAGCGTGCACAATCACGTCGGTCGATGAAGAGTCTTTTAACCATTCCTGGGCACCCCACCCCGGCCGCGTCGACCGCGTGGGCTTCTCCATCAGCCCGGCCCAGAGTGAGCGTCCGGCCTCTTGCTCGGCCTGAAATCCCTTGGTTCGAACAAAGCGGTTTCGATACTCGGCTTTGCCGTCAACAATGCTGATCGTGTGAATCATGCCGTCGCCATCGAACGGGTGATAACGGCCGATGGCTTCGTGAATCTGATTCTCGGTATTACGCACGTAGACGCCGTCGATATCCTTCGGAATCTCGCCGATCACCTGCATATCGGTTGCGTTGAACTCCGCGTAACTGGGTGTCCACGCGCCACTCAAGTACGGATGATCAAAGTCTTTGACTGTCGGTTGGACCTGATTGATGAGTTCAATACCCATGGTGCCTCCTCGAAACTACGTCTGGTCGACAGCCGTCGCGGTCGATCCAGGCCTAGTAAGTCTAATAATGAAAGTTACTACAACAAAACGATACCAGCGTGCGTGACCCTTGGCAAGAGGACCATTCTGCGGTCTTCGAAACACAGCTGATTCAGCCCATCGACTGACTCGTCGAGAACTCACATAGCCGGTGCGCATTGGTCTTCGCCCAGTAGTAGCCGATGATTCCCGAAACGATATTGGCCACGGCATAGGCCGCGAAGATGCCGAAAATCCCATAGAAGCGCATGCCGAGCATGGCCAGTGGAACGTACAGCACCAGGATCCGGGTGACGCTGATAATGACGCCCGGCATCGGGTTTCCGAGTCCATTAAATGCCGCATTTACGACCATGACGATACCGTAAGCACCGTAGCTGATCGGTGCTATCCACAAGAACATCCGTGTGACGCTAATGACGGCCTCGTTATCACTGAACAAGGTTGGCAGGAACCCGGATAACAATGCCAGCACCGCTGCTATAACGAGACCACTCGTGATGCAAAAACCCGCACACAGGCGCAGCGACAGCTGAATCCTGTCTTCTTTTCCGGCGCTTAAGTTCTGACCGACGAATGGACCAATAACAGACGACAGTGCGTAATACATGACGAGCACCAGCGATTCGATGCGACTCGCGACACCAAATCCAGCCACAGCCTCCGGTCCGTACCTTGCAATCATTGCGGTGATCACGGCAAGGCCGACCGGCACGATGGCATTAGTGCCGGCTGCGGGCAGCCCCACGTGCAGAATATCCACCCATGAACTTTTGAGCTCCGGGAGCTTCGGCTTTTTGAAACTGACCATGTCGAGCCTGTGCAGCAACACGTATAACGTGCCCACAAATATCGCACCTCTGGCAAGCAGCCCCGCCGTCGCCGCGCCGTTGAGCCCCATAGCCGGAACCGGCCCCAAGCCGAAGATAAAAATGGGATCGAGAATGACATTCAGGATGGCGCCAGCAATCATGAGCTTACTGGGCAATCGCGTATCGCCTGTCGCTCGCATGCTGCTCATGCCTACCATGCCGACCACAACAAAGGGTACGCCGCTATACAGGATGAGCATGAAGCTCCGGATCATCGGAATCATGTCTTCCGGGGCACCGAGTAGCCGGAACAATGGCTCGATGGTCAAAACACCTATTCCCGAAACCATTGCTGTGATCAGGAACGACAGAATCAAACTGTCCGTAACAAGTCGCTTTGCCCGGCGATGATTTTCGGCGCCGATAGCACGCGCCACAACCGACGACGTGCCGGCACCAAGGCCGATGGCCACACTCGTGACAATCATCAGTATTGGGAAACCAAAACTGTAGGCTGCCAGCGCACGATCGCCGACCTTGCCGAGGAACCATGCGTCGATGAGAGACTGGCCCATCATCGTCGTGGTGCCAAGCAACATTGGCAACGCCATGTCGACAAGGTGGCGGCCAACCGGCCCGGTCGTAAGTCTGGCTTTCTGCGGTTCGACCAAGTGTCCTGTCTCGATAGGCTATGATTCAGAGAGAACGAATACAGGCAAAAAGGATGAAACACAAGATCGAGGTATTGATCGACGCGGATCGCGCTACCGTATGGAAAGCCTTTGACGATCCGGACAATATGACGAAGTGGCAACCCACGTTAAAATCTTTCGCGCACAAATCAGGGACACCGGGCCAACCCGATGCGGTCTCCGAACTCGTCTACGATAAGAATGGCAGGCAAGTCGTAATGATCGAGACCATCACGGCACGCCGGGAGCCGGATTTCCTGGGCGGCACTTACGAATCAAAGTGGGGCACCGTTATTATCTTCAATCACTTCGAAGAAACTGACGATGGCAAAACGCGCTGGGTGAGCAATGTAAACTATGTATTCAAAGGATTCATGAAGATCATGGCGTTGTTCATGCGAAAATCAATTTTCAGCCGCACCGACACCGACATGAACCGTTTTAAACTGCTGGTCGAAACAGAGGTCGCAAACAAGCCGTCATGAGCTGGAAGAAAATCTCGTCGCGAACGGTTTATGAGAACGACTGGATGCAGGTCCGGGAAGACGACGTTATCAATCCCGGTGGCGGTAAGAACCTCTATGGCCACGTGCGCTTCAAGAATGTTGCCGTCGCGATCATCGCACTGGACGCCGCGAACAACACCTGGCTCGTGGGGCAAGACCGTTACACGCTGGGCGAGTATTCCTGGGAGCTGCCGATGGGTGGGGCACCGCTCGACGAGCCGCCGCTTATGGCTGCTAAACGTGAGCTGCAGGAGGAAACGGGTATCCGTGCCGCCAACTGGGAAGAACTGATGCGCCTGCATCCCAGCAATTCAATCACGGACGAGCTCGGTTTCGCCTACGTTGCCACTGATTTGTCCTATGGCGAAACGAAGTTTGAAGAAACCGAGGACCTGCAGATCCGCAAGCTGCCGCTCGATGAAGCCGTACTAATGGTTCTCGACGGGCAGATCACCGACGCCATCAGTGCCGCCGCATTACTGTGCTTCAACATCGTCAGAAAAGCATCTTCGCCGTGACGATATAGCGTAGTGGACCGCCCGATTCGCGTGCTTCGAACGGATAACAAGTGACCAGTGTCAGCATCGCCGCATCGGTATCGAGAACCAGGCCTCCCTTGCGCGAATCGACAACTTCCGTGCCAAGCACTTTGTAAACATGCTTCCGGCCCCTGGCCGATTCGATGCTCAACAGCTCTCCTTTCTCGACGCTCCTGAGGAAGCGAAAGTGCGTGTCCCGATGCCCGGCAATTACCGTGTTTCCGATTTCACCGGGCAATGCGCTGGCACTGAGATGTCCGGGTCCAAATGCCAGCGTTCGACCAGACCCGCCGGCAAGGACAATCAGGTCAACCTCGCGCGTTTTCGATGTCAGGCGTGCAACCGGGAAGGTATCGGCCCATGGCCAGGGCGCCGGGCGGTCGACACCGCCGCCCGCCCGCACCCACGCTCGTTGCATAAGCTCCTGTGCCATCCAGGCTTTCGCAGGAATGTACGCGCCGCTGCCCAGGTGCCAAAACCCCAGACAAAGAAGGCAGGCCACTAACATGCGTCCCGCGAGTCTATGCCGGGCGACCACGGGCCCACCGGTCCCCGACACGGAAAGCCGCCAGGAGCAGCAATGCAGACATCAAACAGACTAACCCGATTAGCCGGAGCATTGGCGCATTGGTCGCGGTCGGCGGAAAACCGAATATGGCATTCGTGCTTTGACCGTAAGGCATCAGGTTTGCCACCTGTTCGCTGGACAAAGGCTCGCCGGCGGGACGGGCCGGCGTTTTCTCGACGGCAACCAGGCTCGTGTACTTACTGACGAGGTGATGTGCCATCGCGGTCTCGACGATTGCGTCGCGAACCTCGACCGTATCCCCGATTCGACGCTCACTGTTCATGAGCTCTGCAATTCGGGCGCGCGCCCATAATGCAGCAACACCTTCGCTCTGTTGCGAAGCATCGAGGGTAAGCGTCCGCGACCAGGCCCCCGCAACGGAGTTGCCGCTGACCCGCACCGTATCGCCAGGACGATATTCTCCGGAGGCCATGACCTTCACCGTGACGGGTTCACCAAAATAGAGGTCAGGAACCGTTTTCGGATAAGTATCAACAACGACGCTGCCGGGCCACTGAACGGAGATATCGGTGACCTGCGGGCGCTCGAGCTTGCGGAATAGCGTGTCCATCTTTTCGCCCACCTCGTGCAGTGCGCTGATGAAGGTATATGAGCCACGGCCGGCTTCCGCTGCCTTGCGCATGAACCAGCTGTTTGGGGCGGAGCCGATGCCGACTGTAAACAAGCGCGCGTTTCCCAGTTCTTTCTCGATCATCGTAAACAGCTCGTCTTCGTTACCGACGCTACCGTCTGTAATAAATACGACCTGGCGCAGATGGGTCTCCGGTGGCTGACCACGTAACGCTACGGATAGGGCCGGGCGCATCTCGGTGCCACCGTTGGCCTGCAGCTGTTGGACAAAGTTCAGCGCGTTACTAACATTCGACGGGCTTGCAATAACACTGGATGAATAAAGCGCCTTCGTAACTGAATTGAATTCAATGACGTTGAAACGGTCCGTCGGTTGCAAACCCTGCAAAGCCAGGTGTACGGCTCGTTTCGCCTGCGTGATCGAAACGCCGTGCATCGAGCCGGACGTATCGACAACCAAAATTATTTCGCGCGGCATGGACGTAGCCGGTGCCCCATCCTGATCCGGCGGCATCACCATTAACAAATGGTGTGGTTCACCGTTGACCAGCTCGGTAAAGGCCATCGCCCGTGGCTCCGCCGAGCGGACAGGCTGCCAGACCAGTTCGAAGTCGTGATCCATGGGTACGTCGTCGCCGCTAAGCGTCACGAGGTACCGACCGTTTTTCTCCGCGACACCAACTGGATGGTAACGGCTCGCGATAATCTCCAGCGGCATGCCCGCGTTAACGTCGGCCGTTAACGTGATTTTGTGCGCGCGTGATCCGGACACCATTGGTGGCGTAATGAGTGACGCATCCGCCACTCGATCGGTATCGCCGGACCAACCGTTGCCGATCTTGTCAGGCAACGACTGCCCGCTGATATAGCGCGGGGTCAGTGTCATTGGGAAGCGTATGCTGAAGCGGCCATCTTCGTAGCGAATGTCTTCCAGGTACTCGATTTCGACGACGACCAGTTCGCCCGGCGCGACGTTTGCCACTGATGTTGTAAACAGGTTGGCGCGCTGCTGCTCGACAAGGCTGGCCTTTTTTCCGGCTTGCCTTGCCTGTTCATAGGTTTTCCTGGCACGTTCTTTCTCCTGAATCTCACCCTCAATGAACCGGTCCCCGATATGCAGTCGCATGCGGTCGACGGCGGCCTTGTCCGGAAGCGGGAATACGTAAATACCCTCGACCCATTCGGCGCCGTCATTGCGGAATTCCTGGCGCACGGACACGCGCGCGACCAGGCCGCTAATCTGCATCTCCACATCGGTATCGATGAGCGTCGCCGTGGCGTAGCCCTGCTCCATTTGCCACAACAGGCTGCCAATCTGTGCTTCCCTGGGTGAGGGTCCTTCGGCAAGCGCTATGAGCGGTGTGGCCAGCAACAGGAGAACTGCCCGCCACTGCCACGCGTTGCCCAGACTCTTGATTCGATTCATTACCGCCTCCCTTTGGTGTCGACACTATTGCAACCCGGCAATACGCCGGTCTGCCGACGGCGGCATGGCAATACACCGGCGTAATGTGGCAAATTGTGGCGACTAGTAATCCGCCAGGGTGATGTTCACGGCTTACTGAACCCATGGATATCACCCTGGCGGATTACGAAACGGGAGGCCCATGTGGCAAAGCGAATAGCAATCGTTGAGGACGAAGCAGCGATTCGAGACAACTACGCGGCGGCGTTTCGACGCGAAGGCTACGTAGTGGATACGTTTGAGGCGCGAGCGCCGGCGCTCGATGCTTTCGAGGTACGGCTGCCGGACCTCGTCGTCATCGACATCAACCTCAAGGACGATGTTGAGGGAGGCTTTGAGCTATGTCGAGAACTTCGCGCGCGCGCGGCCGACTTGCCCATTATTTTCCTGACGGCGCGTGACAGTGAATTCGACGCGGTATCCGGGTTACGGCTTGGCGCCGATGATTACCTGACCAAGGACATCAGCTTGCCGCACCTGATGGCACGCATCGCGGCGCTCTTCCGGCGACTCGATGCCATGCAAAAACCGCAAGGCGCCGAGAGTCGCATCACGCGCGGCGACCTTGTTATCGATACGGAGCGTATGACCATTCATTGGAAAGACCAGCCGGTCGGTCTGACGCTGACGGAGTTCTGGCTTGTACACGCACTAGCGAGGTTTCCGGGTCACGTAAAGAACCGACAGCAGTTAATGGATGCGGCACAGGCGGTGCTTGACGACAACACGATTACTTCGCATGTGAAGCGCATTCGCCGCAAGTTTTTGGGAATCGACACGGGCTTCGACGCAATCGAGACCGTCTATGGCATGGGCTACCGCTGGCTGAGCGACTAGTGTCCTGTTTGCTTAGCTCGCTGACTTTCAGCGCTCCCAGCAGCCCGTCCTGCGAGGCGCGGGAGTGCAGGATTAGCGGGCTACTTCAAGCGAGCGCAACGTGGCAGGACGGGCTGCTGGCAGCGCCCGGAGGGAAAGCATCCAAAGCGCTAGTGCGGCGTTACAGCCCTTGGCAAGGGCTAGCCATTACCGGCGGGCTGCGCCTTGCACTAACGCTTTGGATGCTTTCTGAAAGTATGCGAACTAAGCAAACAGGACACTAATGCGGTGAATCTAAAGCGCCAACTCCTGCTCGTCAGTCTCCTGACACTCATGCTGCCGTGGGCTGGTTGCGAGTTCATTCGTGAAACGGAATCGGCCCTGCGCACGGGGCAGCAGCAGATGTTGGCCGCAACGGCACGCGCCCTCGCCAATTCCATGGCGCAATACCGTGAAGAGTTTCCGCTGCAAGACGACGCATTCAGCACCGCGGATCAGTTGTACGTACACATGCTGGAGACGCGTCCGGAGATCGATGGCTATTTCAATGACTGGTCGCTGGACACCGCCTCCCTGAGATCGATTCGCGGCGCGGACGGCCCGATCCAGGTCGCCTTGGGCTCATACGGTCAGACGATTTATGTCTACGTTGAGGTTAGCGATCGCAATATCGTCTATGCGACCTCTAAATCCATTGTTCTTGAAGATGGATCGCAACACGCCGATCGCATTAATTTGATTAGCAGCAACCCGCCGTATCTCGAGGAGACGATCGCCTTTACCGCCGAAGCACCCGGCCGAATCCTGAGTTACAAACAGAATGCATACGGGTTCGCGCCGGAACCTGGCATCTCGGCGCATTGGCAGGATGCGCCGGGAGGATATCGGCTTGAGGCCCGGATCCCGGCGGCGCAGCTTGGAAACCACTTGGGAATCGTGGTCAACAATACGGACGACGCGGCAAGACCCGGCACGCGCAGCAGCACGTTTTCCGGGGCGACACCAGGGCCAACCGCTCGCGTTTCTGCAGAAGTCACCGCGATAGCGGCCAGGCTTGTGCAACCCGATATGCGGCTGTTGATTACCGACGCCAGCGGGTGGCGCATCGCCGGCACGGGCAAGCTCAGCAATACGTCGGTGGCTGACGCACGGTTCGGTTTTGCTCGCAGGGTCTACGACCTGCTGGTGGCGTCCGGCAAAGAAGCAGCATTTGCAGAACCCGACCCGCTTGGACGCGAGCAACAGGCCTACGTTGGGTCCGCGCTACAAGGTCGTGAAATGGCGTCATGGTTTCGTAGCGACGACAGTGGCAAGGCTATCGTCGCAGTTGCCGCGCCTGTTATGGCAGGTGGCCAAACCCTCGGCGCGGTGATCCTGCAACAAGGAACGGATGCAATTCTCAGCCTGACTAACGAGGGACTTGCGCGACTTATCAATGTAACGTTGATCGCGACGTTGCTTGTCGCCGGCACTTTACTGGGCTACGCAACCTGGCTGTCCCGACGCATTCGCCATCTATCCGTTGCGGCAGAGGCCGCTCTCGAAAACGAGACCCTGCAGGCGGCACTGCCCAGCGCGCTTGCGGAAGATGAGATTGGTGATCTGTCGCGCAGCTTCTCGAGCGTGTTGCAGCAACTCGGCGATTACAACGAATACTTGAGATCGCTTGCTTCGAAACTATCACACGAATTGCGGACACCATTGGCGATCGTCACATCATCTCTCGAAAACCTCGAACACGAGCCACTCAGCGAGGCCGGCCTGGGTTACACGGCGCGTGCACGCGAGGGCGCGGATCGATTGCGCCGCATCCTCAGCGCCATGAGCGAGGCCAACCGCGTCGAAGAATTGATGACAAACGCGAAACCGGAAGCATTCGATTTCAGGAAAGCTCTCGACTCGACCGTCACCGCTTATCGTGATGTTTATAAAGATCGATCTTTCACCTTCGATTGCGCGCTGACAAACGCGAACTTGGAGGGATCACCTGAACTCCTGATCCAGATGCTCGACAAGCTGATTGATAACGCTGTGGACTTCAGCGGCGAGAACGACGAAATTACGATTCGACTGGCCGAAGCAGATGGCGCGCTGGAGTTGTCTGTCTCAAACCCAGGACCGCCTCTGCCTGAACGCATGCGAATACAGATGTTTGATTCGATGGTGTCCATGCGCTCCGGTCAGAACACGCGCCATCTTGGCTTGGGGCTGTATATCGCCCGCCTGATCGCTGCGGGACACGGCGGCCGCATAAGCGCTGACAATATTGATGGCGGCGTCATAATTCGGGTGCGATTGCCGAGACCCGCTTAGGACTCAGCGCTACTGATTGCCTTCGCTGTCCGAACCATTTATCTCATGCATTGCGACCTTAACGAGCAAGCGACTCCGAACAAAATCGATTATGAAATCGCGCTGCGTGAATAATCCAGCACCCAAAATCGCGGCCGGACTGTCACGTAATAAGAGCGTTTCGAAGATCTCAAGATCGGCAATCGAAAACACTTCGTTTCGCCATCGGATACCCGCCGTAATCACTTCCTCCGCGTCGAGCCGCGCGACAACAGTCGAACTCTCAAGGGCACCGGTGAACACATCGTCGCGTCGCAATGCCGATGAAGCGAGGCCGCGTGCACCCGAAGAGTTGATTATGTTCGAACCAGCACCCAGGTCGAATAGCGCCGGTATCTTCCGACCGTCGATTTCAATGTCGATAAAGTACAGCGCCGCGCCCCTTTCCCCGATGCGCTCAGCCTTTAACGGGACGGATGCCCAACCTCGATAGGATCTGTCGGCGACCAGATCCGGCGAGTAGAGGCGAACGACGCGGTCTCTGGTAGAAAACCCGACGGCGTACCGCCGCAAGAAATCTACTCCCAGCAGACCATCAATACTGGCGCCAGCCGCAGTCGTGCCCGGCAGTGAAACAATCCTGGGCTCGGCCCAAACCTCCCGTCCAACCTCCAACAGGCCGATGTCCAGCAACGAAAACTGTCCGGATGCGACAGCGCCATGGACAATTACCTTAATACCTGGAATAGGTTCAAGTGCGAGTTCGTTACGTAGTTCGTCGAACACAGCGGAAATGCTTGAGCCGGTATCCAGCGCGAAGTCAAATGGCCCCTGACCATTTACGCGGGCTTCGACGACAATACGCCCACTATCTTCGATGTGGTAGGGCGCGATCGCGAGCGCGCCATCCACGTCAAGCACGCCGGCACATGCGGACAACGCAAGTACCGACGCAAGACCAGGAA
>Ga0255040_10000344_pt1 | contig 11854 bp, 8 predicted proteins | sample BC1_12_2_MG_FD_181711 | JGI IMG/M metagenome (GOLD analysis project Ga0255040, IMG submission 181711) | Seawater microbial communities from Strait of Georgia, British Columbia, Canada - BC1_12_2 | ecosystem: Environmental > Aquatic > Marine > Strait | place: Canada: British Columbia | collected... | reverse complement strand
GCCCCTTATGAGCGGCCGGAATAAAATGCATGCAACCGTTCTCTGTGGTGGCATCTTCCAGCGCAAACCAGAATCCAACACACGACTCGGGATCCGTATACAGAAAGGTCGAATCCTGATGACAATAGACTTCACCACCGATTCGTGGCGGTTTGAAAATATACATCGACTGCAGGATCACCGGATCATCGTAGCCCAGGCTATGAACGACATTGGCGATGTCGGCCGTTCGCGAAAAGGAATCGAATACCGGATCCAGATCGTGCATCGCATGACCGATCTTATTCAAGCTGTCTTCTTTCGACTGCTTGAGGTCGCCTTTGTCGTCGAATGCATCCTGCTCAAAGAAGAAGCGAATTTTGTCGCCTGATTGCTCGAAATACTTATCGCCGAGCTGCGTCTGTTCCATAGCCGAGAATACACTGCGTACAGATTGCGGATCGAATTTATCAATGAGCTCGAGCGTCCTTTTTCTAAGGCGATCACAATCGTCGACGGACACGAAATTTTCAAGCATGAGTACGCCAGCCGCATCAAAGCTGCTCAACATCTGCTCGGTCAGTTGACCGGATTCGGGCGCGTCAAAAACAGGAATAGTCGGAATGTCGTTACCTCTGGATGGTGGCTCAGATAACACAACAATACCCCAATCAGAGGCACATTTAACCGCCCATCGTCGCGAGTTACGTGATAACCATAACGTATTTACATGGCCAGTTTGAGTGCTTAGTTCGATCTAATCGTCTATAATTGAGCCTACACCAGCTGCCAAAAATAACAGCCAAAACGTAATAATATAAAGCCGAGAATTTCCGGGGGCAATCATGAAGTATATTCGTTTATTCATTACATTTTTATCGATGACCATTGCCGCAATGTTGTTAGTAAGCGGCGCAGCCAATGCGCAAGGCACGTCTTCATCGATCAGGGTCATTGTCACAGATGCAGGTGGTACCACAGTGAGTAGCGTCCCTGTGACGATCACACATATGCCAACCGGGCGAACGCAGGTCGCCACCACAACTGCTTCGGGCGCGGTAACGGCGCGTGGCCTCGCAGTCGGCGGTCCGTATTCAGTCAACGTAACGGCTGACTCAGGCTACTTGTCCGCCGGCGTCACTGACATAACCCTGAGTCTTGATGAGACAGAGGTCGTCAGCCTGCGCGTCAAGGCGGCGGCAATTGAAGAGATCGTCGTCGTTGGTACTCAAATGGTGCAAGAGCTACGTACTGGCGTTGGCCGAAATTTTGATCGTCGCCAAATTGATTCGACGCCATCGATCAATCGTGATTTTGTCAGTGTCCTCGCGACCGAGCCCAAGATTCTCGTCGATAATAGCGTTGCTCGCGGGCCGGCCGTGTCAATGGCTGGTCAGAATTTTCGCTTCAACAGCGTCACGATTGACGGCGTCGCGCAGAATGATAACTTCGGGCTGTCGAAGAATGCCTCGGCAACACAGCGAACGCCGATCTCCATTGATGCCATTGAGGCTATCGATGTCAATATCGCACCCTATGATGTGACCTATGGCAATTTCATTGGCGGCAACATCAACATTGTCACCAAATCGGGTACCAACGATTGGGAGGGCAGCGCGTATTATTTCAGTACCGGCGATAGCATGACCGGTAACAAGTCCAAGGGTGTCGACCTTGGCATCGGTGATTTTGAAGAGGATATCTACGGTTTCACCGTCGGTGGCCCGATTGTCAAAGACAAGCTGTTCTTCTTTGTCAACTACGAAAAGTTCGAAACCACGGTGCCGTCGAACACGCAAACGATTGACAATATCGCTGGCGTCACGCAAGCAGATGTCGATCGCGTACGCCAGATCATGCAGGATGAATACGGCTTTGATCCCGGCCCATTTGCTGCCAGCGACAAGGACCAGGATGAGAAAATCCTGCTGAAATTCGACTGGTACATTAATGACGAACATCGTGCGGTGCTTAGCTATCAAGTCGCAGACGGTGACGTATTATTTGATGACTTCCCCGAGGTCGCAGTACTGCAGTCCAATCGTTACAATATTAACGAGAAGCTGACCTCAGTTTCGGCGCAGGTGTTTTCAAACTGGACCGATCGCTTGTCTACCGAAATTAAGATCGGCTCCAAGGACGTTGAGAACCGACAGATCAGTGTTAATACCGATACGCCTGACTTCGCAATAAGCACGGCGGCCGGCGGTACGATCGCCGCCGGCGGCGACCGGTTTCGTCATACCAACGAGTTGGACAATGAGTCCCGGTTATTCAAGTTCAAAGCTGACTACGATCTTGGCAACCATTTAGTGACAGCCGGTTTTGAGCGGGAAGAGTACGAAGTGCGCAACCTGTTCCTGCCATTCTCGAAGGGCCAATACAATTTCGGATCAATCGATGATCTGGAGGCTCGCAATATCGACAATGGATTTGTGTTGTACGGCAACTCCAATACCGGTATCGGTGGCGACGCGGAGGCAAATTTCGAGCTCGCGGTCAACAGCCTGTACTTGCAGGACGAATGGACTGTCAATGATGTCCTGACATTGAAGTTCGGCTTGCGTTTCGACAAGTACAAGAATGACGACCCGATTCCGTCCAACCCGGCGTTCGAGACCCGCAACGGTTTCTCGAACACCATGAATCTGGACGGCAAGGACTTGACGTTGCCGCGCTTCGGCTTTAACTGGGCGGCTACGGACCGACTGACCCTGCGTGGTGGCGCTGGTCTATTTGGCGGCGGTGTACCACTGATCGTTTTGTCCAACAGTTACTCGGGCAATGGTGTCACTCGAACGTTTGCGAGTTTCCTCGCGACATTCTTCGGGTCGCCGGTCAGCGACTCTATTTACGCGGCCGTTGCCGATTTGCCTGACCCGACCGCCGCATTCAGCAATTTCCAGCAATACATCGGATTCAACCCGGATGGCGACGTCGATGCGATGAACCCGAATTTCGAGGTCCTGAGTACCTGGAAATACAGCCTGGGTGCCGAGTACGTGTTCGGCGACGACTGGCTCCTCAGCGCTGACATTGTGTTTTCCGACGTAAATGATGGCTACAACATCTATGAGGGAAGGCGCGCACAGGTTGGCACAGCACCGGATGGTCGGCCAATCTACGACTTCCCCGCTGGCGGCGACTACATCGTGACCAACACGAGTGCGGGCGACAGTACGGTATTCACGATAGGCCTCGAAAAATCGTTTGACACGGATGTCGGCTATTTCGACGTTAATGTCGGCTATGCCCATCAGGATGTCGACGAACTACGCTCTTATAATCGCTTTGTCGGCTTCGAGACCTATGCATTTGACGCACAGACGGACCTCAATAACGGTCAGATCGGCGCCTCCAAGTATGAGGTGGAGCACCGTATTACCGCGAACTTGTCGTGGCAAAAAGAACTGTTTAGCGAAAACATGACGTCCATCGGTCTGTCTTATGCTGGCCGCTCCGGACGGCACTACAGTTATGTCTTAGGTAGCGGCAATGCCGCTTTCGGCGGTACCTTCCTGGCCGACTTCGGCAGCGAAGGCGACAATCCGGGTCCGATGTTGTTTTACGTGCCAACCAGTGCCAGCGACCCGCTGGTCACAGGCGACCCCGCATTCCTCTCAGATCTCGACACGTTTATCTCCAGCGAAGGATGTCTGGCCGGGTCTCGCGGTTCGATTGTCGGACGCAATACCTGCGAAACCGACTGGGTGAACATTGTCAGTCTGCACGTGGCCCAGGAGATACGGATATCTGATGCGGCAACGTTTGATGTTTTCTTCAACATCGAAAATATTGGCAACCTGATCAATGACGAGTGGGGGCGTATTGATAGCTATACAGCGCCGTCGAACGTGTCGCCTGCGACCGTTGATATTGTCGGTGGCCAGTACGTTTATACGCCTAACGCGTCGTACAACGGCACCGCACAATCAGTCGTGGCGAGCCCGGCGATCGCCAGGATTCCGTCTGTGTATCGCCTGCAATTGGGTGTCAAATTTGGTTTTGAATAAAGATTAAATGCGAACTCTTTTGCGATTAGTTCGAGGGGCAGTAATTACTGCCCCTTTTTTTCATCTGTAAATTCAAGCAACCTACGACTATGAATTATTCTTTGCGCAAGACACCGAGACTCGCCCTGCTTGCAGCCGTACTCGCTATGGCGGCTTGTTCCATTGAGAAAAACCCGGAGCAAGCAAGGTTAATCGCGAATGGAAAAATCGACCTGATCGTCAAAGGCGACTATGTTGTCAGTATGGATGGTGCGTCGACCGTTTACGAGAACGGTGCCGTGGCCGTCGATGATGGCCTGATACTGGCTGTCGGCCCCGCTGACGAGATCACAGCCCAATACAGTGCGGTGGAAACGCTGGCCGGCGAGAACCGCATCGTTACGCCTGGCCTCATTAACGGCCATTCGCACGCAGCCATGACATTGCTACGAGGCGTCGCCGACGATCTCGCGCTGATGGACTGGCTCAACAACTACATCTTCCCGGCCGAAGTGCAATTCGTTGATTCTGAGTTTGTCCGCATCGGGACCGAACTCGCCTGCTGGGAGATGATTCGCGGCGGCACGACGTCTTTCGTCGATATGTACTATTTTCCGGACACGATCGCCGAAGTTGTAGACAGTTGCGGCATGCGAGCGCTGATATCGGCAACCGTCATTGACCAGCGAAGTCCGGACGCGGAAAACGCCTCGGACTCCATTCGAAAAGGCATTGGCTTCATTGAGCGCTGGAAAGGCAAGAACAGTCGTATCACGCCTATATTCGGGCCGCATGCCAACTACACTCTGAGTGCAGAACAGCTTCAGGCCACTCGCGCCGCAGCCAATGACCATGGCGTCGGTATCAGTATTCACATGTCCGAGTCCCCTTTCGAATTGCAATATTCGAAAGACACTTTCGGCATGACCAGTGTTGAGCTGGCCGAGTCGATCGGCTTTTTCGATGGCCCAACGATCACTGCACACATGGTTTGGCCCACCGAGGCAGAGATTCAGATCCTTGCCGCGAGACAGGTCGGCGTTATTCACAACCCAACGTCCAACATGAAGATCGCGTCAGGTATTTCGCCGGTGACTGCAATGTTGCAGGCGGGCGTCCGTGTCGGTCTGGGAACCGACGGTGCGGCCAGCAACAACGACCTGGACATGTGGGAGGAGATGCGACTGGCGGCTTTGTTGCAGAAGGTTGACCGCATGGATCCACAAGTCCTTTCAGCGTCCACGGTTCTGACGATGGCGACGCGTGGTGGGGCGATCGCCACCGGATTGGGCGACACGACAGGTTCACTTGAAGTCGGAAAGCGGGCCGACGTGATTCAGGTTGCTTTTGACGACGTCCATCACGTTCCGACCTACGACGTCATTTCCCACCTTGTATACGTTACTGACGAGCAGGACGTTGCGACCGTTATTGTCGATGGAAAAATACTGATGAGAGAACGCGAGATGCTGACGATCGATACGAAACGAGTCGCTTTGGAGGCCAATGCGCTGGCTGCCGATATTCAGGCGGCACTAAACGAGCGCAATCAATAAGACGAGTCGTCGCTAGATAAAGCTGCTTCCGTAGTCCATTGGTGACAGGCCGAAATGCACTGTGAGGCTTTGCCCGATATCGGCAAATGAGTCGCGGAGCCCCAGGGAGCCGGGTGCAACACCTGCCCCGTAAACCAGTACCGGAATGTTTTCGCGCGTGTGATCGCTACCGGGCCAGGTCGGGTCGCAGCCATGATCGGCACAGAGAATCAGCACGTCTCCCTCGCCCATCAGATCCATGACCTCGGGCAGTCGATTATCCAGGTATTCGAGAGCATTGGCATAGCCTTCAACGTCGCGACGATGACCGTACAACATATCGAAGTCGACGAAATTGGTGAAAACGATAGACTGGTCCCCGGCTTCCCGAATCGCATCAAGCGTTGCGTCGAACAGCGCCTCGTTGCCGCTGGCTTTGACCTTTTTCGTAATGCCCATGTGTGCGTAGATATCCGCTATCTTGCCGACGCTAACAACTTCTCCACCGCTGTCCACGAGTTTGTCGAGCACAGTCGGCGCATGGGGTGGCGTCGTCAGATCACGTCGATTACCCGTGCGAGCGTAGGTCTCGGCATTCGTACCCACGAATGGCCTCGCGATCACACGTCCAATTTCGTATTTGTCGACCAGTTCTCTCGCTAAGTCACACAGATCGTAAAGACGATCAAGGCCAAAAGCTTCCTCGTGACAGGCAATCTGGAAAACGCTGTCCGCCGACGTGTATACGATAGGCTTGCCGCTTGCGACGTGTTCGTCGCCCAGTTCTGCAATGATCGTGGTGCCAGATGCGTGACAGTTCCCGAGCACTCCCGGCAGCTTGCCGCGATCAATCAGCTCATCGAGTAGCTCTTCAGGAAAGGCCTCCTTCTCACCGGTGAAGTAGCCCCAATCGAATAGCACCGGAACACCGGCGATCTCCCAGTGACCGCTGGGGGTGTCTTTGCCACTACTGAGTTCTGCCGCATGGCCGTAGGCACCGACAACGTCCAAATCACTGTCATAGCCGGGATGATACGCCCCGGTGCTTTCCTGGCCCGCATGAAATAATCCGAGGCTGGCGAGATTCGGGAGCCGCAATGGACCAGCATCTGACCGGGCTCGGGCTTCTGCAATATGCCCAAACGTGTCCGCCCCAACATCACCAAATTTGTCAGCGTCGGCTGTAGCGCCGATACCGAACGAATCCAGTACTAATATAATCGCTCTTGTCATGTCAGTGTTCCGATTCACTGCAGGGAGAAAAACAGTCCCGCGAGCGCCGCGTTCATCAGGTTGACCAGTGTACCGCCAATTACGGCTCGAAGACCAAGCCTCGCGATGTCGTCAGAAACAAGAAAGGCCCGCGAGCGGGCCCTTTCTATTATGCAAACTCGCTGCTCAGTGATGCTCCGGCGACTTCGCTTCCATCGTACTTTCGCCATAGTTCTCATAACGCGAGTCTTCAACGTAGTTGCCTTCCAGCGACATGAGTCCGATCAGCACGAGAATCGCGACTGGTGGCCCGAGAATCGCTAACTTTAGCGCCCATCGTTCCCAGCCCATATGCATAAAGATCCAGACAATACCGCCGGCCTTGGCCATCATGAACAGGAGAATAAGGAATGTTCGTAAAGCGCCGTCGTCCATAAAATCAGTCGCGTAAGAGAATGAGCTCAATACGAATAACGCGCCCCACATGATCCAGTAGATTTTTAGCGGATGTTGTGTCCCATCGTCTGCCATAACAATTAGTCCTGTTTCTTACCAGAGGTAGAAGAGTGCAAAAATGAATACCCAGACAAGATCGACGAAATGCCAATAGAGGCCCGTGATCTCGACAATTTCGTAGCCGCCAGGGCGGCTTTCATAAAACCCGCGTTTCACGCGAAACGCAATAACGAGCAGATAAATAACACCCGCCGATACATGCATTCCGTGGAATCCGGTGATCATGAAGAAGCTTGAACCAAACTGGGCCGCACCGAACGGGTTTTCCCAGGGTCGAACGCCTTCCGCGATGAGTTTGGACCACTCGAATGCCTGCATGCCAACGAACGAGGCCCCGAGCACGGCGGTCGCGACCATCAGCCAGAACGTCAACTTGCGATTCCTGCGATAGCCCATGTTGACGGCAAGCGCCATCGTGCCGGAGGACGTTATGAGGATGAAGGTCATGATTGCGATTAACAGCAATGGCACCGGGTGCCCGAAGGCCTCCAATGCGAATACCTCGGACGGGTTCGGCCACGGATCAGTGGTTGCAATACGCACCGACATGTAGCCAACAAGGAAACAGCTGAAGATGAAGGTATCCGAAAGCAGGAAGATCCACATCATGGCCTTGCCCCAAGGCACGCCAAATACCTGCTTGTCCCGAGACCAGTCCTCTACAAAACCTTTACCGCCTGGAGCTTCTTTTGCTCCACTATCCAGTACTGCTTCTGACATACGGACCCCTTAGGTCAAAAATCAGGTCGACAACAGCAACCCAAAAAGTATTAACCAGACAAATAGAAGGAAGTGCCAGTAGATCGTGCACAGCTCAATACTGCGACGAATAGCTGATGCTTCCCCGGTACCAAGTACCACTTTGCCGGTTGCCCTGCCCCACACGAATAAGCCACCCAAAATGTGGATCGCGTGTGCGCCGGTCAAAAAATAGAAGAACGCGTTGGACGGGTTGCTCGTAATGAACTGTCCCGAATTCTGCAATTGCTGCCAGGCAACGAACTGTCCGACAACGAATCCCATTGTCAGCACGCCGGTAATGATCAAACCGGGTCGCAGCCTGCCCTCTTGCCCCTTCACCGCCGCATTGCGGGTCCATTGAAACACGCCACTTGCGACGATCAACATCAGCGTATTCATCCACAACAGCTGCGGCTCGGTCAACGGGACCCAGTCGCCCAATTCCATGCGCAATGAATAGGCGCTCATGATTAGCGCAAAGAACGACGTAACGACCGCCAGCAAGGTCATCAATGCGATGAGTTTGGTATTGCTGCTGTCGCCCAGTGGACCGTGATGTGCCGTATCACCGAGTTCTTCCTGCACCCAGGGCTGGATATTAATCGACTGCTTGAGCAGCCACCCCAACGAGGTGACAAGAATGATCGCTAATGTGATGAGACCTATTTCCATTTCGTCAACCGAGCCTAGTGAGACTAGTGCTCGCCTCCGTGATCTCGCCCTGCGGGTGCCTTGTCTGCGCCAACATTTTGTGGGATGAAGTCATCCTCGTAGCCAGGCACGCTGTAATCGTAGGCCCAGCGATGCACCTCCGGTAGCTGATGTCCCCAGTTGCCGTGCTTCGGCGGATGGTCCGGGGTTTGCCATTCAAGCGTCGTAGCATCCCAGGGATTCGGGTCCGACTTGGGTCCGCTCTTCAGGCTCCAGATCATGTTGATGAAGAATAGAATCTGTGTCGCTGCGACAAACAAAGCTGAAACAGTGATCGCCGCATTCAGATCCTGAGCGGAGTCTGGCAGAAAGTCGGTGTTACCCATGGCGAAATAACGGCGCGGGACACCCGCGAAGCCGAGGTAATGCATAGGCAAGTAGATAGCGTATGTACCGAGGAAGGTCATCCAAAAGTGCCATTTGCCAAGCGTCTCGTTGTACATCCTGCCGGTGATCTTCGGCCACCAGTGGTAAATGGCGCCAAACACAACAAGTACGGGGGACACGCCCATCACCATATGGAAATGCGCGACCACGAAATAGGTATCCGACAGCGGTAGATCGATCGTCACATTACCCAGGAAGAGGCCTGTCAGGCCGCCGTGAATGAACGTGAAGATGAAGCCGATCGAAAACAACATCGGCACGCGCAGGTGGATGTTGCCTTCCCACAGGGTGAGAACCCAGTTGTAGACCTTGATGGCCGTGGGCACCGCGATGATCAGTGTTGTCGTTGCAAAGAAGAAACCGAAGTAGGGATTCATGCCGCTGACGTACATGTGGTGAGCCCAGACGATGAAGCTCAATCCACCAATGGCAATAATCGCCCAGACCATCATCCGGTAACCGAAAATATTCTTGCGCGCGTGCGTGCTCAGGAGGTCCGATACGATGCCGAATGCCGGCAACGCAACGATGTAAACCTCGGGGTGGCCGAAGAACCAGAACAGGTGCTGGAACAGAATCGGACTGCCGCCGGAATAGCCAGGATCAGCGCCCATGGAGCTGACGGCTGGCATGAAAAAGCTGGTCATCAGGGTCTTGTCGAACAACATCATGATTGCGCTGACGAGCAATGCGGGAAACGCGAGCAAACCAAGAATCGTCGCGATGAAGATGCCCCAGACCGATAACGGCATGCGCATTAGCGTCATGCCCTTGCAGCGCGCTTGCAACACGGTCGTTACGTAATTCAGACCGCCCATTGTGAATGCGACGATAAAGAAGGCGAGCGACCCCAACATCAACAGGATACCAAGATCGATTCCCGGCGTTCCCTGGCTGATTGCCTGAGGCGGGTACAGTGTCCAGCCGGCTCCGGTCGACCCTCCCGGCACAAAGAAACTGATAATCAGGATGATCACCGACAACAGATACACCCAGTAGCTGAGCATATTCATGAACGGGAACACCATGTCGCGCGAGCCGCACATCAGTGGGATCAGATAATTGCCGAAACCGCCGAGGAACAGCGCAGTTAGCAAATAGATCACCATGATCATGCCGTGCATGGTGATGAACTGATAATAATTCTCGGGATTTATGAAGGCGAAATCGTCGGGGAACCCGAGTTGAAGTCGCATCACGGCGGACAGGCCGAGAGCAATCAGCCCTACGAATATCGCTGTAAGACCGTACTGGATGGCGATGACCTTGTGGTCCTGGCTCCAGATATACTTGGTAATGAAAGTGTCCGGATCATGGTGCTCTTGCTCGTGATCACGATCTGCGTATGCAACGTAAGACATAGATTATCGACCTATAAAGTGTTGATGTATGCGATGACGTCGTTGATCGCTTGTTCGTCGCGCAATGTGATACCCATGAGTCCCATCTGAAAACCGTAGTAATCCTCGGGATGCGCGCCACGCACGCCTGTCTTGAAATTGTCCAGCTGCCTGGCTATGTACCAGTCTGAACTTCCGGCAATTCTTGGTGCGTTCAGGGCCTGAATACCCTCACCGCCGCTGCCATGACAATAGGCGCAAATGGTGTAGAGCTCTTTGCCGTGCTCAACGTCCCCCGTAACCGTCGCGTCGGGTTGATTGTCGGGCAAGGTCGCTATGTGGGAAACAACGTTATCCACGGCCGCCTCGTCCGCCAATGTCGCCACCATGCCGATCATTTGCTGGCCGAAGGTGTCGTCCTGATGAACGCCGCGAAGACCGTTCTTGTAGCTCAGTATCTGGCGTTTCAGGTACCAGTCCGACTGACCTGCAATTTTTGGGGCATTCATGGCGACAATCCCCTCTCCGTCTGGCCCATGACACGCTGCGCAGACCATGTACTGCGCAGCGCCAATGGCCGCGTTGCCAGCCACCCTGGCATTTTGTTCAGCAAAGGTAGGTTGCGCCGCCAACCAGGTATCGAAGTCGTCCTGCTCATCGACGACGACCGCGCCACGCATTGCGAAATGGCCGATGCCGCAGAGCTCTTCGCACAGCAATTCGAAGCGACCGGCTTTCGTCGGCGTTAGCCACATGAAGGTGTTCATGCCGGGAACCAGATCCATCTTGACGCGGAATTGTGCGACCGTAAAATTGTGCAACACATCTTTGGATCGCAACAGGAATTTGACCGGCCGGTCGAGCGGCACGTGGGCTTCAGGATTGTAGACGATGACGTCGTCCTGGCTGTTGGGGTCTTCCGGATCGATGCCGAACGGGTTTTCGTTCGAGATGCGCTCTGCATCTGCCTCGCCGAGCTTGCCGTCTTCCCCCGGGTAGCGGAATGTCCAATGCCACTGTTGACCGACCGCCTCAACGATGTGGGCATCTTCGGGAACGTCAACAAACTTGGCCCAAACGAACAGTCCTGGCGTCAGCATAGCGGCAACGCCAATCGCCGTGAGTCCGGTCAGCCAGTACTCAAGCTTCTTGTTTTCGGGTTCGTAGGTTGCGCGTGCATCCTTCCTGAAGCGAAACTTGATGACGCAATAGGCCAGGAACAGGTTAACCGCGACGAAAACGAATCCCGTGACATAGAAAGTGATATCCATCGTCACGTCCACCATTGACCAGTTGGAAGCCAACTCGGTGAAATACCAGGGACTTAGAAGGTGAAAAAGGATGGAACCAACGACGAGCAGAATCAAGACAACGGCTAAAGGCATACTTCATGCATCCTTTGAAGGTCATACGATTTATAACCCGGTTAACGCAACGCGTC
>Ga0255040_10000343_pt1 | contig 11874 bp, 14 predicted proteins | sample BC1_12_2_MG_FD_181711 | JGI IMG/M metagenome (GOLD analysis project Ga0255040, IMG submission 181711) | Seawater microbial communities from Strait of Georgia, British Columbia, Canada - BC1_12_2 | ecosystem: Environmental > Aquatic > Marine > Strait | place: Canada: British Columbia | collected... | reverse complement strand
TATTTGGTGGGGAGTCAGATCACCGAAGCTGACTGGCGTTTGTTTACAACTTTAGTCCGATTTGACCCTGTCTATTACAACCATTTCAAGACGAATAAAAAGCGTGTGATTGATTATCCCAATTTGTGGGCATATACACGAGAGCTTTACCAGGTTCCCGGTGTATCACAGACAGTGAATATGGATCATATCAAGACCCATTATTTTGCTAGCCATAAATCTATCAACCCGACTGGAATAGTACCCAAAGGGCCTGAAATTGATTATTTACAGCCACATGGCCGGGAAAATATGGCGACCAAGTAGTCGGAATAAATACCGATATCAAGGGGTTTCAAGTACTAAAGATCCCATATATTTCCGTACTCGTGGCGCCTGCCACAGTAGCGGCAGGTGAATGTCTCCCCGACGGTTCTATAGAAATGCGGCGGTACGTTCTCGAAGGCGCCCGGCCAGGTGACACATTCAGGGTTTTTACAGGAGATTTCCGCGAACTTGTAGATCTTCGGTGGCATGGCAAGACGATATTTTGCTTTCACCGATCGGTCTTTGATGAGATTAACGGTACAACCGGGAGAAACTGCGGCGAGCTTCTTGAGCTCCGTGTGTCCAATCTCGAGAATATCCGGTAGAGACATAATACCCTTGTAGTCTTGGGAATCGGTGGTATGGAAAACGCCGTGAGACCCTCGGACGTTGAGATTGAGAATGCGCCGAATCTTATAAATGCAGTCCCAGACATCCCCGGGTGTGCGACCTTTCGCGATGTGATCTATTACCGTCCCGTCATCGACCGGTTTGATACCGACTTTGAATCGATCCTCCACTCGCGATTGCCGGGTCACCGCAACTTCGGTAATAAAGGATTCGTCTTTACTCTCGGGAATGGGCCCGGCTCCATCGAAATCACTCCCCAGTTGTCCGGCTACCACGGCCAATTCGATTACCCGGGTGAAGTATCCGTTTATGCTCTGGCCATCCCAGCCGTTCAGGGACGTTTGATCCAGAAACGCGGGGATAACGGGTTTCTCCCTGTGCCGAGGAAGAGGATGGAAAAACCGGGTGTTCTTTGGCAGTTCGTCCAGCCATTTCTTTCTAAAGGTAACCGCCCGCCTTAGTTCATCCTCCCGTTCGCGAACCTCATCACCCATTCGTTCAAGCTGCAGCCGTGTGAAATACCAACAATCGCTGATATCGCTCGAATCGAGATATTCCGAAATGCTGGGCCACTCCCGGACTTCGAAACCATTGTCTTCCATTCGAGTCTTGTAAGTTGCCGGCAGGGACAATTCCTTCGGTGCTACCAGATCGACTTTAACTGATCGAAAGGCTTTCAGCCCGTCAGCCTTGGAGTGAACTGTCCGTCCATGGTGAAGATCACCGATGAGAGCAACGTGTATGTGGGAATCATCCCAGTCCCGCTGTTCCAGAAAAGTGAATTCGTCGAGGAACTCCTGGGTGGGATGTTCGTGGCGACCGTCGCCACCGTTGATGAATACCGGCCTCTCCCTGCCGATACGGTCTGCGTAGTCCCCGAGTTGTTCCTCCAAAGCCAGGCAAACGCCTTCCATCTTTGTTCGCATGATGAAAATGGAGCGCCGACCGTAGCCGAAGAGCATTTTAACCGTATCGACCAGGCTCTCGGATTTTTTGAAGGAGGAGGATGAGGCATCGAAGACATTGAGCTTGACGTCGTGAAACTTTGCGGCGTTCCGGAATGATTCCTTGGTGCGGGTGGAATCCTCCAGAAACATCAAGTAGATGCTCAAGTCCGGATCGCTGATGCGAAAGGGTGTGAGGTCTGCGCCGGAGGTCCAGGCTTCTTTGAGCTCCCGGGTTTTACGGTAGAGGTAGCGCTGTTCGTCGACGCTCAGGTCGGCTGCGGCGACCAGGGAACGGCCTTTCAACGGATTCGTGGTGGTCATCAGATGGGCTCACTCCGGCCGGGCTTCCTCTTGGAGGTCAAAAGCCGACAATTTCAGGATTTCGCCTCTCGAGCTTTGCACGAAGAGAGAGGCCCCGGCGAAGGATACCGAAGTCTCCGGTTCGACGGCAACCTCATTCACCGCGACGGTCGTAGCGTTTAGGTTTCCGAGTGGCGTAATCATATTGATTTAAAAGGTTATTATAGGTAATTAGTTCTGGGACGGACGTCATATATCCCTTCCGGCTTCTGGCTGCACCAGGCGCGCAGCGCTTGGTAAATGTCCGCACCCACAAATCTCGCCTTTTCACCGAGGTTACGCTCGATGCGCAGACACTCGTTCCACTTCACCATGCGTTCGCTACGGGCAAACGAACCTACTTTAAGCTGCCAGTCTGCCCAATCAGTATCCGCGGCCGGCTCTTTAGAGTGCTCGGATGATCCCACCTTCGACACGCAATCCCTGGCCGTTCATGGCACGGTTGCTGGTCAGGTAAACAGTGGCTTCCGCGACTTCGGCTACGTCTACAAAACGTTGTAACAACGAGGTGGACTCGTGTTCTGTAAAGTAGTTTCTGGTCAACTCATCGATCGGTTTACCTTCATCTTCAGCCAGGGTCTTGAAATAGTTTTCAACCCCTTCTGTCCAGGTCGGTCCCGGCAAGACCGAGTTGACAGTGACATTCTTGCCTTTGGTCAACTCCGCAAGTGCGCGCGACAAGGACAGCAGCGCGGTTTTCGTCACCGAATAGTGAACCATCTGGCCGAGAGGCTTTATCGCACACTCGGAGGAAATATTGACGATGCGGCCGTAATCCCGCTCAAGCATGGCGGGCAGCAAGGCGCGAGACAGCCTGACGGCTGAGAGTATGTTGACGTTGAAGTAGCGAGTCCACTCTTCGTCCGTGATCTCTGCAAAGGGTTTCACCTCAAATATTCCGGTGTTATTGATCAAGATATCTATGCCGCCTTGAGCTTCCAGGTCAGTCAGAAGGGCATCACTCTGCGCGGCATCGGACAGATCGGCAGGGGCGGCCAGAGCGTGGCCTTCGCAACCGGTTTGGGCAGTCAACTCGGCGGCGATATCACGGCAACGTGCCTCGTTACGGCCGTTGACGTATACGATGGCACCTTCCGCCAGATACTTTTCGGCAATCTTCTTACCGATACCACTGGTGGAACCAGTGACCAAAACACGTTTGTTTTGCAGTTGCAGATCCATACGGACTTCTTAGGGTAAGTTGATCGCTATCGGGCAGTATAAGCAAAATAGTCAATCATAGGAAACGACGTTTTGACTATGAAATGACCGAGCCGATCTGACCTGACAGACGGGGTACATGCCGCCTAAACCGTGTCCCCTATTACCTTACTATTGTTCGGTTTTGGGCTTGCTGCGCAGTAGCACGATGTTTAGAAGGATGGCGGTGATCGCGGACAAGCCAATGCCTTTGAGCGTGAATTCACCAATGCCAAACTGCATTCCGCCGATGCCGAATACCAATACCAGTGCAATGATCACGAGGTTACGCGCCTCGGAAAGATCTTCCGAGTTGCGCACCAACGTACCTAATCCCTCCGTCCCCTTTTTTGCTCTCAAATTCACTATTAACTGCCTGCAGTCTATGCAGAAAACAGGGTAACTAGGAACGATTGGATCTCATGTTTCCGAGCATGAGAAAACGACCGCCGGTTATTAGCCGATGGCCGTTCTATTCGGCTAAAGCGCGATAGGAGACTATGCAGCCTGCTGGGATGCTTTGTCGATACTCTCGGTGACGACTTTGCGCACCTCATCGGCTACTTCCTGATTCATCTCAGAAACAACCTTGGCATCGGCGACTAAGCCTTCCACCACATCACGGGCTGTTTCTCCCTGGGCAGTAAGGTAATCTTTGGCTTCGGCGGCGTCCTTGATGGACAGGGCGGCACTCCAGCGTGCGAGGGCCACATCGGCCTGCTTGCGTATTACCGCCAGGTTCATTTCAACCAGTTTCTCGGTGTAGCTAAGGGCGATCTTGTTGATCTCAACAACAGGGGCAACAACGTCTTCGAAAGATGCAATGGTCAGCTTGGTCATGATAAATCCCTCGTGGATTAAGGTTAATAAACTTGTTTATGTTGCGGTGCAGCATATACTGCATTATTGTGCAGTGCAACATTTTTTTGTCAGTGCATGAAAAAGGGTTTGGTCAAGCGCTTCCGGGGAGTATTGACAGGTCAGCTGATATGGGATGATACGTTGTATTGTTCCCATGGCTCGATCCAGTACCTGTTTCCGAGGAGATAAGCCGGATTAAGGAACAGCGGATTGAGTGCAGAGGCCGTGGTAGGCCGTTGAAACAGCCTGGAAAATAAATCTGTCCCGTTTTCGTGCCCACCGGTATTTGTCGTTCAGATTGGAGACTAAAAAATGAGTAAGAATGTAATCATTTGCCTTGACGGAACAGGAAATCAGTTCAACGAAGACAATTCCAACGTCGTCAAACTATTCCGCGTTATCGAACGCAGTGCTGAGCAGATCGCCTATTACGACCCGGGTGTTGGCACGCTCGCCGATCCGGACTACAAGATGCCGATTGCAAAAAAAATCAACAAGGGGTTCGGACTCGCATTCGGGAGCGGCCTGACTAAAAATGTAGAGCAGGCCTATTCCTACCTTATGGATCACTACGAGCAGGGCGACAAGTTATTTTTGTTCGGCTTCAGCCGCGGCGCTTATACGGCCCGCGTACTGGCAGGTTTTATCCACAGTTGCGGTTTGCTCGAAGCCGGTTGTCAAAACTTGATTCCCTACGCGATGAAGCTCTACAAGGCTGATAAAGTCGATTTCAAAATCATGCGCAAATTCAGATCTACCTATGGTCGCAGCGTGAAAATCGATTTCCTCGGACTATGGGATTCGGTAAGCACGACCGGTTGGGTGTATAACCCGGTGTTCCTGCCTTATACAACCAATAATGGCAGCGTGCTGGCGGTGCGCCAGGCCCTGGCTATCGATGAAAAACGTTCTTTCTTCAAAGATATGCGATGGGGCGATAAGTACCGTGACAAACAAGATATCAAAGAGGTCTGGTTCGCGGGTGTGCATTCCGATGTCGGTGGCGGCTATCCGGAGGCAGAGTCGGGACTGTCGAAGCTGGCTTTGAAGTGGATGATCGAGCAGGTGTCGGCGAGTAAATTCGGACTCGCTGTTGACCAGGAAAAAGTCGATCGGTACGTGCTAGGCCTGGGCAGCAGCAAATACATCGGTCCCGATAGCTCGGCGGATGCACACGAATCGCTTAAGGGCGCCTGGAAGCTGGTGCAATGGATTCCGAAAAGCGTGTGGCTGGTGGATGAGGAGCGCGAAGCGATACGCAAGCCGCTGCAGCACCGAATGATCGAGGCTGGTGCGACGCTGCATCAAAGTGTTCTGGATAGAATGAAATCAAGGCCTGCTTACAAGCCACCCAGCCTCCGGGGACGCTCCATAGAACAGATACAAAAAGACTTCGATATAGAGCCCGACGGGGAATAAGAACCGGACCAGTCGGCATGAAACGGGACAGATTTACTTTTCCAGCGCGGCCATGGTCGGAACGCAGTATTTGCGTAGGTGAGATAGTGTCATTACCAAGGGAAACTGGCGGACTAATTACCAAGCGACTTTGTCGTAGCACCGTATCAGCAAGTTGTCTCCCGCAAAGCGGACTTTCCAGTGCTCGGATGGTGACAGACCGGACTCGACCCATTGCTGCCGATCAAGTTGGGTTTCTATGCGGCAGCTATGCCGCGTAAGCGGACACTCGTCCGCGGCCTCTGGAATGCGTACTCCCCAGCCAATTCCAGACCTTCAAGTTCGGGGAGTCGTTCACGGGTCGACTCCCACGCACCGAGGCGTACAGCGAGAAGCCGCCGTTGTCCCGGCCGCGCATTGCGCTCCACCCTGTCTAGTGGCACATTGTTACCCATAAGTCATCGAAAACCGACGCATCAAGGAATTACAAGCACCTCAAGTTTAAGTCGGCAGTGATAAGAGAACTACAGATCAGCCACTTAGGCACAAATAAATTATTTTGTGTCGGAATTGTGGGTAACAATGAGGCCTAGTGGAGGAGGAACTGACATGAATCAACTGAAGTCGACCAAACGCAAAGAAAAGATATTTTGGCTGACAGGGGTATTCTTTTTCCTTTTATTGGGATTGGGGGTGGCGAGCATACATTTCCTTTTTCAAATCAACAATGAGCTCAAGGTAGTTATCAAGCGCGAGATACCCATCACCGAAATGATAACCCGAATTACGGTACATAAATTGGAGCAAACGGCCTGGCTCGAGCGGGCGTTGCGTCATGCTGAAGTCGCTGCGCATGGTCAACAGAATGATGAAGAAAACACGAGGCTGCTATACGAAGCAAAAGCCAAATTCAAGGAGATCACCCTCAAGGTGAACGAAGAAATTGATAACGCTTCAAACATGAGCACGGAAGCTCAGAAACTGGCTCAGGCAGAAGACATGAGAATCGAGCTTAGGCGTGTTGAAGGTTTGCTCATATCCATACGGGAGGAATATGTCGATTACATCAAGCACGTCAATGAATTGTTTGCTTTATTTGCGAATGGAAATATAAGTGATGCGGAACAGGCCGCCAACGAAACAGAAAAACTTGAAGGAGACTTCAATCAAAGGCTGGAAAGCTTTTTGTTTGAGTCCGAGAAAGTGACTCGACAATCCTTGTCAAGCATTGGAGAAAGAGAGGGAAAGGCAATAATTGTTATCGCGGTGGCAATCAGCATTGCCCTGCTGTACACGATTGTTGCGTTACTCCTTAATTCTATTTACGTGGTCTCCCGGAAGGTTCGTGCCTCGCGACATGGGCGTAATCGAAATAGCACCTGATTACGGCCGGGTGGCGATTGGAGCGCGTTACGTCCGCTATCAGCATTCAACCGACCCTTGCCAATGATCGATGATGGTCCGGAGTTGGCCGGGTAGCGACATTATTAACGCGAATTGAAGCGCTAAAATAGGGTCCGCTTTCGATAATAGTGCGAAAGAGTCTGACACTGTCTGTGAGTTCAGGTCTGATCCTTGCCAAGCGTAAGTGTTAACACCGAGCGTAAGGGATTCGACGGTTGCTCGGGCCGTTTCGCCGGCACCAAGAATGCACAGATCCAAGCAGCAGTCCTGCCAGCCGTCGTTGCTCTCAGTCCTTACGGAGTATAGGCAGGAGAAACGCCCTTTTCCAGGTTCATCAAATGTCCCCCGGACTGTCAGGCATCCGTCAACTTGCAGTGCCTAACAGAAGCACTAACCGAAGCTATGGGCCAAGGAGTAAAAGGTGAGTAAAAGGGGACGGAGGGACTCGATCTGGATTCCACCGCCCCCTTCTACCACATGAATCAATCGATATTGAGTGTAACCTCGCCTTCAGAGATCTGCGGCGGGCTGGGATTCAGATCGGAGGCATTTTTTTGTACCCAATCCTTTGAGATCTGGATACTCTGATCTGTCCCTTTCTTCTTTTTGCAGATCGTCACTGTTACACCGCCGTCTTCGGTTCTTATCAATGAGTAGGATACGAAACCCGATACACCACCGATAAGTTTCTTGACCTCCTTCTTATTTTCCTCGATCCGATCGAACAGCTCTTTGGCCCCCGGGCCGGAGTAGGTTCTTACTGCTGCGTACATGATGTTTCTCCTCGCTAAGTCGACGTAGTGTCAGGTCCCTGCGGTAAATGTCCGCAGAATGATAAAGATTATGGGGGGATATGCCAAGCACAGACCCTTTCAGATTGACCAGGGTCCGATTTTCATGGGCACCAGATAAGAGTCTAGATGAGGATTTCCTCTTGTCAATACGGCTATTTGGGTATGTTGGAGAATTACCATGAGATTAGGCAGATGACTTCTGATTTCCTTTTCTCAACCCTGCTTCAACCCGTACTCAAGATTTCCAGGCACCGCCTCAGCCATCTTCTCCGGGGGATCGAGATTCAGTTTGTTTGCAGCCAGCTGATCGGAACCGTCGCTAAAAACAACATCCGGCGCGTGGTCAAATCAGGTATGCCACTGGCAAAACTGGGGGTGCGGGGCGCTTCTTCGTAGCGATCCGCATGTTTAAGTCAAAATCTGAAAAGTCCCCGACATTGAAGTACACTATTCCGACCGCTTCGATTAGGTCATATTTGGTTCATGAAAGTATTTATCCCACGTATTGCTCTGGTCTGTATGCTTGCAACCAGTCTGGGAGCATTATCCGCCAATCCATGGATAAGCGAGGAAACCGGCAGAATACTCGCGGATCTTGTGCGAGTATCCCAGGAATACGACCTTTACAATGCCCGCTGCCGGGGTAATGCCGCATCAACCAAAACCGAGAATAGCAATCGGCTGTTTCTTTCCAAGTATCGGCTCACTATAAATCAGGTGATCAATCTCTACATAGGCAAAGATGACCGTGCCGAAAAAGCGGCCATGGAGCAGCAGTTCCTGCAAAAGGTAAGCCTGATGGGTGGCTGCAGGATGGCGAAAAAGAAAGGCCTATTAAAAGAACTGGATCAAAATTATCGACAATTATTCGAACAGATATCGAGCATGCCCTGAATCAGGTTTGGAGGCAGTATATTAAACTCTGTCCTCTGCCCAAAGATTTCGATTCCATATTATCTCTGACAGCTACGACCAATGGGTGTAGATGGAGAATTTTTACCCAAACCGCTATCAGGAGTTTATGAAGCCGTCAGTAGTGAAGGTGTCTGTAGAAGTTGTTGGGATTAATCTGATATCCGGAAGTTTTTTTTAAAATATACAGTCGGTTTATCACCAGCGAGTAAGCTATGGGAACTTGTCACCAGTTCTATGGGAAGTTCAGTGCTTTTAGCTCACAATGGCCCGGGCTACGATACTGAAATCAAAAGCACAGGGTGAGATGATCGGTGGCGGGGTACACTAAAACGGTACGGGGTATTTTTTCACAACGGCCAGAATATCAGCCAGTATCTCTTCATTCAAGGTCATCTCGAAAGCGCTAATATCCTCTTCCAGCTGTGCCATACTGGTTGCACCTATAATCGTTGAGGTAACACCGTCCACCTGATTGCACCAGGAAAGTGCAAGGGTAGCCAAGCTCATATTGTATTTGTCAGCCACTTTTTTATAGGCAGCGATAGCTTCATGTGAATGGGTTTTATCGCGAAATATGCCGTTGCGTTGGGTCATCGTCCAGCGCGCACCTGCCGGAAGTGCGCCATTCATATATTTCCCAGTCAATGCACCCCCTGCAAGTGGTGACCAGGGCAAATAAGCCACATCATTCATGACGCAGTTTTCTATCAGATAAGGCCAGTCTTTGGAATGCAGGAGGTTGAACTCGTTCTGGACAGAAATTATTCGTGGCAGACCATGCTTTTCACTTAAGCATAAATATTCATTGATACCCCAGGGGGTTTCATCGGACAAGCCGCAGTGTCTGATTTTACCTGCCTTGATACAGGTCGAGAGCGCCTCAAGGATATCCAGTATTTGCTCGCTGTTATGGTCGGCATCCACGCCGGTAAAGGTTAGTTTTCCAGGCCAATGCTTGCCAAAGTGCGGTGAACTGCGATTCGGCCAGTGAATCTGATACAGATCAATATAATCTGTCCGCAAGCGCTTCAGCGAAGCATCCACTGAACTGATAACCGCCGATCCAGTGACGTCAGCACCTCCGCGAATCCAGGAAACCCCGTTACCCGCAATCTTAGTGGCCAGCACAATCTCTTTTCGCTTTTCGGGGTTTCGAGCAAGCCAGTTGCCGATAATGGTTTCTGTTGCGCCATAGGTCTCTGCCGTAGGCGGTACCGCATACATTTCAGCGGTATCTAAAAAATTGATGCCCTTTGCCAAGGCGTAACCCAGTTGTTTGTCTGCATCTGTCTGAGTATTCTGTTTGCCCCAGGTCATGGTGCCCAGGCATACTTTTGAAACTCTCAGGCTGCTGTTTCCGAGTATTACGTATTCCATAATCAGACTCTTGCCAGTTGGTCATGTTTCATCTGGTTTATAAACTACCTATTGAATCTCTTTCTGATCTCTTCACATCGCCGTCTGTTGGTTCCAAGATCCGAGTAACCCACACGGGAGGCGGATCTCATGTGAATCAACTTTGCATTGTTATCTATTTGAAACTCCACATCGTCCGTAAAACGGAATAGGAATGTGGTAAAAGTTGCCCGTATATACGTTCCGGAATTTTCGATCACCTGGGTGCGGCTGAATTCGTTTATCACCTGAAGAAGTCTTGCCCGGGAATTCTCGATACTGCCTTGGTAGTTCAGCGGCTCAACATAATGCTTGGTGCCGATGTCCAGAGATGAAACGCAATTATCTTTATCCGGACAGGTGGAGATCATTTGTTTGGCCGTGCTGTTTTCTATTCCAGCCACGGTCGTGAAAATCCCCATGGCCAGAAATACAATGATGGCAATCAGGTGTGTGCCGTTCAACAAGAGGTGTTTTGTACCAGGTGCTTTATATAACATGAACAATAGGGGGCAGACCACGGTTCTTAATTGTCAAATACCATTATAGATAAACTCTGCTCCGCATGAGTCGACACTCCCATAAACCGAAGGGTTTTCAGCATCGTCGGGTCTATATAATACGGGAGATGGACTAAGAAACAGGTTAAACCGATGCTCAACATGGACTTTGACCGTAAAGTCATTATCGACACCGCCCGGCAGGACTGGGAACCCAGCCCTATGACTGGTGTATGGCGGAAGCCGTTGGCACGCGAGGAGGTGGAGAGCGGGCATACCACCAGCATAGTGCGATTCGATCCCGGCTCATGCTTTTCGCGCCATGAACATCCACTTGGAGAGGAAATCCTGGTGCTTGAGGGGACTTTTTCCGATGAACATGGCGACTTCGGTTCCGGAACCTACTTCCGCAACCCGCCCGGCTCCGGTCATTCGCCATTCAGCAGGAATGGCTGCGTACTGCTGGTGAAACTCGACCAGTTCGCCCAAGAGGACACCCTCCCTGTGTGCATCGATACCCGAAACACACCCTGGCTACCCGGGCAGGGTAGACTGCAGGTGATGCCGTTGCACGAGTTCCAACGGGAGCATGTGGCGCTGGTCAAGTGGCCGGCGGGGGAACGGTTCCAGCCACACCGCCATTTCGGCGGAGAGGAGATTTTCGTGCTGTCCGGTACGTTCAAAGATGAATTCGGCAGCTACCCCACCGGCAGCTGGCTGCGCAGTCCGCACATGAGCCAGCATAACCCTTTTGTTGATGAGGAAACGGTGATATGGGTGAAAGTAGGTCATCTACCGGTCTGATTCCCATTACAAACCTACGGGTCGATCCCGACTGCAAATATAGCAGCCAGCGGCTGACGGAAAACCGCCGCCTTTCATCAACAATAAGCAATGCAGCAGACGCGAAGATGGCACCGGTGGCAGCAAACTGTGGCGTGTAACCCGTGAAAAACAACACCAGCAACAGAATTGAGAAGGGAATCACGAAGAATGGCGCGAGGCGCAGCACCACGGCGTTCGATGGAATCTCAACGGTCAGAACACAGTTCTTTCTAATATAAAGAGAATTTCTGTTCTGACTCGGATTTTCCAACGGGAATCGGTGCCGGTAAAGGTTCTCCGAGTTTTTTAAGCACCTTGCGCAGAAGGTCGGGGTAGTCGGTGATGATGCCGTCCACGCCTATATCGATCAGGGATTCCATGTGGGCAACATCGTTGACGGTCCAGACCTTGACCGCCAGCTGCAACTCGTGGGCCAAGACGATGTCCCTGGCGGTTATCTCCCGGTAATAGGAGGACCAAATGTGCCCGCCAGCCGCCTTTATCATTCGCGGGATATTGCCGTTGAAGTCGTCGATATCGTAACCGGCGGTCCAGGGTGAAGGTCCGGGACTGCCTTTTTCAACGTTGTCCTTCCATGGTTGCTGCACCGTCAGGTAG
>Ga0255040_10000341_pt1 | contig 11906 bp, 12 predicted proteins | sample BC1_12_2_MG_FD_181711 | JGI IMG/M metagenome (GOLD analysis project Ga0255040, IMG submission 181711) | Seawater microbial communities from Strait of Georgia, British Columbia, Canada - BC1_12_2 | ecosystem: Environmental > Aquatic > Marine > Strait | place: Canada: British Columbia | collected... | reverse complement strand
GATCAACTATAGCTCTGGCGAGATCGATCACATCGGAAATGCTAACACCGGATTTGCTGGCCTCAAGATCCACGTTGACCTGAATGCAAATATTGAGTGGTGACATTGATGCTGGCCTTTGATCATTGAGGCGTTGCGCGATCTTGAGACGATCGACGCAGTGCACCCAGTCAAATGATGTTGCCAGTGCTTTTGTCTTGTTGGATTGAACCGGGCCGATAAAGTGCCAGACGATGCCCAGATCAGCCAAATCTTGAATTTTCGATTGGGCTTCCTGCAGGTAATTTTCACCGAAATCTCTTTGTCCAGACTGGTAGGCGAGGCGAATATCACTGGCCGGTTTTTTTTTGCTGACAGCAAGCAGCGTGATATCTCCGGCCAGGCGATTGTAATCAATAGCTGCGCGTTCAATTTGTTGATGGATACCGGTTAGATTTTTTTCAATGTTATTCATATGTTTTGCTATAGTCATTCTATTGGATTAACTTTTCTACCTAAAAGTGCTGATTAATCAGTAAGTGAGGACATGTTTCTCAGTCCAATTATAAGCTGTTTTGGTATCTGGCCGTTAATATAAAAGCGGTTGATGAAATAGCCAGTCATTGCATGGCAATGTTTGATCATTAATTACACCTTAAGGATTGTTCATGGATATAGCTCAATTGTTAGCCTTTGGAGTCAAACAGGGCGCCTCCGATTTACACCTTTCGGCAGGTTTGCCACCAATGATCCGGGTGGATGGTGATATTCGTAGAATCAATGTACCTGAAATGGATCATAAGCAGGTGCACGACATGATTTACGACATCATGAGTGATAAGCAACGCAAGGATTATGAGGAGTTCCTGGAAACCGATTTTTCTTTCGAAATTCCGGGGCTTGCCCGATTCCGAGTCAACGCGTTCAATCATAATCGTGGTTCAGGATCAGTATTCCGTACGATTCCATCAAAAATTCTAAGTCTCGAAGATCTTGGTTGCCCGAAAATTTTTGAAGAAATTTCTGAATACCCACGCGGTATTGTACTGGTCACGGGTCCGACCGGGTCGGGTAAGTCTACTACCCTGGCGGGAATGGTTGATTACAAAAATGACTCCGAGTATGGGCATATTCTAACCGTGGAAGACCCAATCGAATTTGTGCATGAAAGTAAAAAATGCCTGGTGAACCAGCGTGAAGTACATCGCGATACGCTGGGATTTAACGAAGCTCTGCGCTCGGCACTGCGAGAAGATCCAGATACGATACTGGTTGGTGAGATGCGAGACCTTGAAACGATTCGGCTGGCCTTGTCAGCGGCAGAGACCGGGCACCTGGTGTTTGGAACGCTACATACCAGTTCGGCTGCGAAGACTATCGACCGGATTGTTGATGTTTTCCCCGCGGCTGAGAAATCAATGGTCAGGTCGATGTTATCAGAGTCTCTGAAGGCCGTTATTTCTCAAACGCTATTGAAAAAAATTGGTGGCGGTCGAGTTGCTGCTCATGAGATTATGATCGGCACTCCGGCGATCCGAAACCTGATTCGAGAAGATAAAATAGCTCAAATGTACTCGGCGATTCAAACTGGCCAAAATGTTGGCATGGTAACACTGGATCAAAACCTGAAGGGACTATTAGCCCAGGGACTTGTAGCAAAGGACGAGGCAAAGAAAAAGGCCGCGAATCCAGACTCATTATAAAGCTGGGTAAAATTATGTTGAGGACAGGTAATGGATCGTAATAAAGCGATAAGCTTCATGCATGACTTGCTACGCATGATGGTCAGCAACGATGGTTCGGATCTGTTTATAACCTCGGGTTCGCCGCCAGCGATGAAAATCGATGGTAAGATGAAGACGGTTTCCAAACAAAACCTTTCGCCCAATCACACACAGATGCTTACTCGTTCAATCATGAACGATAAACAGGTTTCGGAATTCGAGGAAAATCAGGAGTGCAATTTCTCGATCGCATTAACCGGGGTCGCGAGATTTCGAGTAAATGCATTTGTGCAACGTGGTAGTACCGGCATGGTACTACGTATTATCAATTCTGAAATTCCAAATTTTGAAGACTTGAATCTGCCTGAGATATTACGCGATATCGCGATGACAAAAAGAGGCCTGGTAATTTTTGTCGGTGGTACCGGCTCCGGCAAATCGACTTCGCTGGCGTCAATGGTGGGTTACCGAAACCAGCAAAGTTACGGGCACATCATCACGATCGAAGATCCTGTCGAATTTGTCCACGAGCATGGCAATTGCCTGGTAACCCAACGCGAGGTTGGGGTCGATACCGAATCCTATGAAATTGCGTTGAAAAATACCTTGCGTCAGGCGCCAGATGTAATATTGATTGGTGAGATTCGAGACCGTGAAACAATGGAACATGCAATTGCATTTGCGGAAACCGGTCATCTCTGTTTGTCAACCCTGCACGCCAATAGTACCAACCAGGCGCTAGACCGGATTATCAACTTTTTCCCGGATGAGCGTCGCTCGCAGCTATTGATGGATTTATCGCTGAACCTGAAGGGTTTAATTTCACAACGGTTGATACCGAGGTTGAACGCTGCCGGCCGGATTCCGGCAATTGAGGTAATGATCAATACGCCGCTGATGGCCGATCTTATTTTCAAGGGTGACGTGCATGAAATGAAAACACTGATTTCAAAGTCTACTGAGGCTGGCATGCAAACCTTTGATCAGGCTTTGTTTGATCTTTTCGAGAATAAACAGATTTCCTTTGAAGACGCGCTTAGAAATGCCGACTCGATTAATGATATTCGATTGCGGATCAAACTCGATAGCGAAACCGCTAAAGAGTCGGGTTTGGTAGACGATCACCGGGATTTCGAGCTGGAGGATTCCGACGAAGAACAAGAGGACGGAATGATTTGAAATGAGCGGCGAACAAACTACTAAATTACTCGAGCCATACCTCAAGGCGATGGTCGAAAAACAGGCCTCTGATCTTTTTTTCGTCACCGCCGCTCCGCCTAATATGAAGGTCCAGGGTGTGACTTCGGCGATATCGAAAAAAGCCTTTGAGTCAGGCCAAATAAAGAAACTTGCCTACAGTATACTCAGCAATGAACAGATTCGGGATTTTGAAATTAATCGTGAAATGAATCTCGGCTTTACGCTCTCCGATGTCGGTCGATTCCGCGTTAATATTTATATCCAGCGCTCCGAAGTATCGATGGTAATCCGCTACATCAAGTGGGAGATACCATCTATCGATGAACTGGGTTTGCCCCAGGTGCTGAAAAATATCGTAATGAACAAAACCGGCATGATCCTGGTAGTCGGCTCGACCGGATCGGGTAAATCGACAACCCTGGCATCGATGATCGATTATAGAAATAAATTTGAAGGCGGGCACATTCTGACTATTGAGGACCCAATCGAATTTGTTTTCCGCCATAACCGATCTATTGTTTCTCAGCGAGAGGTTGGCATCGATACGCTGAGTTATGAAAACGCCTTGCGTGAAGCCTTACGTGAAGCCCCTGAAGTAATAATGATCGGTGAGGCTCGCGATGCGAAAACCATGAAAGCAGCGATTACCTTTGCCGACACAGGCCATTTGTGTATGACGACCCTGCACGCAGTCAATGCCAACCAGGCCATGGATCGGATTATGAATATGTTTCCGACTGATATGCGCAATCAACTGTTGATGGATTTGTCCCTGAACCTGAAAGCCGTTATCTCACAACGACTGCTGCCTGGTATGAAGGGCAAGCTCGCCTGCGCGGTAGAAATCCTGATGAACACTCCCTATATTAGTGAATTACTTCGAGATGGAAATTTTCACGCCATTAAGGAAATCATGGAAAAAGGTGAGACCACTGGCATGCAAACCTTTGATCAGTCGCTTTATGATTTGTACAAGTCAGACCAGATAACGATTAAAAGCGCGCTGGCCTATGCTGACTCCAGTACCAATCTAGAATGGAAACTCAATTTTGGTGAAGAAAAAAAGACGGATCCACGCCACGATCTGAACCAGCAGACCGATCTGGAAGACCTTACCTTACCCTCCGAAGAATTATAGCGCCCTGGCTAGAGACGAACGCGCATAAAGTGTGGCTTTTTGAATCTGAATCAAATCAGAGGCTCCCTAGTAAACCTGTTGTCCCGCGACCAGGGTAGTCAACACACGACCATTAAAATCCCAGCCTTCGAAGGCCGTATTTTTACCCCTTGAAACAAAGTCCTTGCCACTACATAGCCAGTTGCTACCTGGGTCTACGATTATAATATCAGCCAGTTCGCCGGCAGCAATCTGGCCAGCCGGGAGGTGCAGAATACGGGCCGGATTGATACTGATTTTAGCGATCACCTCGGGCAGTGAAAGCAGATTTTCTTCGACCAGGCGTAGTGCCAGGGGTAACAGGGTATCGAGAGCACTGATGCCGGGTTCCGCTGATGGGAAGGGTTGCAGTTTGGCATCGGTTTCGTGTGGATTGTGGTCGGAGCATATGCTGTCGATGGTGCCGTCGGCAACTGCCTCGCGCAGTGCCTGCTTGTCGTACTGACTGCGAAGCGGTGGAATGGTCAGTTTGTTGGTATCGAATTGACCTATGTCGTGATCGGTAAGGAAAAGCTGATGCATTGCACAGTCGGCCGTTATCGGTAATCCATCGGCTTTTGCCTGTCGAATCATACCAACCGAGCGGGCGCAGGATAACTGGCCAAAATGAGTCCGGGCTCCGGTTTGGGCAACAAGTTCAATGTCCTTTGCCAGTGCCGCGGTTTCGGCAGCTTCTGGGATTGCAGGTAGTCCCAGGCGTGTAGAAATGGCACTTTCGTGTGCGCAGCCATCAGCGTAGAGATCATTATCCCTGGGCTGAATAATGACCAACATATTTTGGCCTGCGGCATAATCCATCGCCCGGCGTTGAACCAGGTTATTGACAAATGGTTGTGTGGCGTTACTGAAAGCGATGCAACCGCTGGCCTTGAGGCTTGCCATATTGCAAAGTTCTTCACCATTGAGTGCTCGCGACAGGGCTCCGATGGTATATATATGGCATTGATTTCCAGCCTTCGCGTTCTGATGATGGATTAAATCGACAACAGCCGAATTGTCGATCACCGGTAGTGTATCAGGAGGAATGCACAGGCTGGTGATTCCACTTCGAACCGCGGCACGGGTCTCTGAGGCGATATCGGCCTTGTGCGTTTGACCTGGTTCACGCAGACGTGCCTGGCTATCTACAAGTCCGGGTAATACCCAGTGACCGTTTGCATCGATTGTTTGTGTGGCTCTGAACCCTTTTGGCTTGCTGCCGACACCCGCTACCAGGTTGCCTTCGATAAATATATCAGTTTTCGACTCCTGTAAACCAACCGGGTCGATCAGGGTTCCATTTTTGATGAGAATAGTCATTCGTTAGCCAAACGTCTCTATTGGCCTACAATCATCGACATTACCGCCATTCGTACCGAGATACCAAAACCAACCTGTTGCAGGATAACCGACTGATTTCCATCCATAACGCTGGATTCAATTTCGACACCGCGATTGGCAGGTCCGGGATGCATTACGATGGCATCGGGTTTAGCCTGGCCGAGGCGTTCCTGGGTGAGTCCGAATTGATTAAAGTACTCATTTTCACTTGGCAAAAGTGCACCGCGCATACGTTCTTTTTGCAGCCGTAACATGATAACCACATCGACATCCTGCAGACCTTGCTCAAGGTTGTCGTACAATTGTACACCGAGTGACGCGGTATCGACGGGTAACAGGGTCCTCGGGGCAATCACGCGCACTTCGGCGGTATTCAGCAGGTTGAGCGCGTGAATCTGCGAACGGGCAACCCGGGAGTGCATAATGTCACCAACGATAGCGACGCGTAGCCTGCTAAAATCCTGTTTGTGATGGCGTATTGTGTACATGTCCAACATCGCCTGGGTTGGATGTTCATGCTGACCGTCGCCCGCATTGAGGACACTGACGCCGGGGCGGACGTGTTGGGCAAAAAAGTGTGCGCTGCCACTATCCTTGTGGCGAATCACAAACATGTCAATTTGCATGGCCTCGAGGTTGCGAATGGTATCGAGTAGTGACTCACCTTTAACAGTGGCCGATGTACCGAGATTGAGACTTAGAATATCGGCTGAAAGCCTTTGTTCTGCGAGCTCAAATGTTGACCGGGTTCGGGTACTGGCTTCAAAAAATAAATTGGCGACTGTCTTGCCACGTAGAATGGGTACTTTTTTGACCATGCGGTCAGTTACAGAGGTGAAGGATTCGGCAGTATCGAGTATCTCGGTAAGAATCTGACGATTTAAGCCCTCAATACTGAGAAAATGCAGAAGTTTGCCATTTTCGTCGAGCTGCGGGTTAACTGTCATTAGACTTGATTATCAGTTGCAGCGGCTCAGGACCATCCAGTTTAATGTGGCTATCGGCTTCCAGCTGGATGGTTTCGGCCACTATATCGGCCTGGATTGGAATTTCTCGTTCACCCCTGTCGATTAATATGGCGAGAATAATCCGTTGCGGCCGACCATAGTCAAAAATTTCGTTCATCGCTGCGCGGACCGTTCTACCCGAATACAGCACATCATCGATTAAAATGATAGTTTTAGCGTCGATGTTGATTGGTAAACTGGAAGGCTTGACCGTAGGGTGTAAACCGATTTTGGTGAAATCATCCCGGTAAAAAGTAATGTTCAGACGGCCTAGATCGGTATCAGGTTTTATTGCCTGATGAATTGCCTGGGCGATCCAGTAACCGCCGGTTTCGATGCCGACGATAATAGGCTGGTCAGTGGGCGCAAGGTCCGGGGGAAAATAGGGTTTCAGTGCTATCGTCAGCTTTTCAATCAGGGTATCGACTGAGGGTATCGCCACAAATATTCCACGCATTGAACTCGGAACGCTTTATAACACAAATTCTGCCGACATACAGCAATTGATACCATCTGTAGTGCATATTACCGACCATTGTCTTCGTCCATAATACGGGTCAGGTATTTTCCATCTGACGTTTGTATTCGCGTAACCAGGTCTCGGTGATCAGCACTGCCGCGAGGCTATCGATTTCGGGTTTAGTTTTGCGTGTTCCACTTTCAATCGCCATCACGTAGGCTTCACGAGTAGTGAGGCTCTCATCGATTAGTTCGGTATCTATCTGAAATCTGCCCTGCAGTTGGCGACTAAATCGGCTGGCTTTATCGGTCATGGTTTTCGTTTCCGGGAAATCTGATGTAGGCAGGCCGACGATCAATTTTTGTGGCTTCCAGGCTTCGATCAGTTCCAAAATTGCTGGCCAATTGGGCTTATCCCTGAATGATTTGATAGCACTCAAGGGGCTCGCCTGGGCAGTTAATGTCTGGCCGACTGCAATCCCGGTCCAACTCGTACCAAAATCGAATCCGATTACGGTTTCTATTTTAAAAGCCATAGCATAAAAGGTTAATATCAGGCATTGCCGCTGACAGGGGACAGCATACTAATATCAAAACCCAGGGTATCGAAGGCCATTTGCCATTTGTCGTCGGAGTTTTTATGGAACAATAATTCTGTGCCGGATGAAGAAGTGAGCCAGGAGTTTTGTTGCAATTCAGATTCCAGTTGTCCCGATGCCCAGCCCGAAAAACCAAGAATTACCAGGTAGTCCTCGGGGCCCTCATTTATTGCTATTGCCTCTAACACATCCAACGAGCTGGTGAGATAGATGCCGGAAGAAATTTCAACCGTTTTTTGCCAGTCGTGTGCGGTGGTATGTAGTACAAAGCCCTGTTCAAGTTGTACCGGGCCGCCGATGAAGACGGGTTTTTGTTTGATCATTTCATCATCGCATTCAATATCTAGCTGGATAAATATATCCCCAAGAGTTTGTGTGGTCTGATGGTTGACTACCAGCCCCATACTCCCGTTTTCACTGTGCTCGCATATGTAAACCAGGCTCGATGCAAACAAGGGGTCTTTGATCGCAGGCGTTGCTATCAGGCATTTATCGACCAGGTTGGCTTTTTCCACATTCATAATAGTTCTCCTCATGGCTGAGTAGTGCTGACTTGTATTGGAGAATCGGGATAGCCAGGCGGCTTCTCCCACCCTAATACAAAGCCTGTTAATAGTATATTGTGGCAACTCCTGATTCATCAATGTTTTACCGCTAATTGTTATGCATCGCCTTTAGTGCTCAGCTGATTGCTGTTAAATTCCCAGGTTCTAATGATGACGATTTGATCAGCACGCGCTTTCAATTCGTCAGAAAACGGTGCGAAGGGTTCGGCTAGCCGAAGAATGCGTTTGGCCGCCTCATCGAGTATGCCGCTGCCCGATGATTGAGTGATTTTGACATCCAGTATTTCTCCTGTCGCATTGAGTCGTACACTTAAACGCAAACGGCCGTCAATATTTTTGATTAATGCTTCCTGTGGGTAATTCAAATTTCCCATATGCTCTATTTTCTTAACCCAGCTCGCCAGGTAACTGGCTTCTATGGCTTTTTTAGTACTGGCAGTCAGGATGATTGATCTCGGGCGATTGGCATAGTCTATCGTCATCTGCCTGATTTCTGCCTGTAAACGAGCGATCTGGGTTTGTCGCTGCTCATGTTCACTGGGATTTTTGGTGTTTTGTTCATTTTCGCGAAGCAGGGTCTGTTTTTCGACCTGGTGCTGAGCCTCGGTCTGGGTGATAAAATAGAGTCGATCAACTTTGAGCTGTTTCTGGCTCATTTCAGCTCGTTCCTGCTCGGATAAGCCTTTCTGGTCGAGTGGAGTATTTGCTGATACGGGTGCGCTAGGCCGTGCTTTTTCCTCGGCCTTACCACCCCCAAGCTGATCTACCTGGGCGAGATAATCGGGGTTGTCCACTGCTTCCAGGCTTTGCGAATTAGCGAAAATGACTTCAAGCGAAGGCAAAACCTCTGATTTAGGTGTTTTGGACCGGGTAAAACCAACACCAAGTACAAAGATCGCATGGATAGTAAGTGCGAGAAATAGCGTTAATCCTAGTCGATCGCTAGCGCCGATCCTGGGTTTATGCGTTGCTGAACGATATGGGGGCATCTAATCTATTTTGCCAATAATACCAGGGCTTCACCAGCCATTTGCGGTGATTTTTTTATCCTGGTGCTTCAGTCGGTAATATAAATTGGCCAATCCTCAATCATTTCCAATTTATCGGCAAATGAGCGTGAAATAATAATCTCCCGGTCTTCGTTGACAATCATGTAATCGTCGATTCCAAGTGACTGTGACAGTGAGCGTGAGTTTTCCAGGCCATCGATCATTAGCGTAGTTGCGCCGACATCGGCAAGCACGGGGTCAGTCGTTAACACGGTGGCCGAACTAATTTGCTCCGATGGATTGCCACTGCGCGGGTCTATTATGTGATGAACCTTGTTATTATCTTCCGAATAAAAACGCTGGTAATCACCCGAGGTGAAAATGCTGTGCCGGCCAAGCAGTTCAATAGTCGCTATAGCACCGGCCTCGAACGGATTTTGCACTCCTACGCGCCAGGCCTTGCCAGACTTGTTTCCGGAAGTGACTATATCGCCACCCGCGCTGATCAGGAAATTCTCGTATCCCTGTCGCTGCAACTGGTCGGCGATCAGGCCAATGGCATAGCCTTTGGCGATACCGCCAAAATCCAGCTGTAAATGCTCATTGTTGCTGGTCGCCAGCTGACCTTTTATCTGTAGATCGGACATACTCGGCATGTTTTTCTGGATGGCTGAAATTGTGGCCTGATCCGGCTCTAGCGATCCGTGAAAACCATAGGCGCCGATCAGTTTGCCTAGCGCCGGATTGAATAGTCGATTCGATCTGAGATAGTAGTAGTGGCTTAAGCCTATCAGTTCGGTGAGCGATGAAGGAATGGTGGCTGCCCGGGTACTGGCAAGCGATCGGTTGAAGCGACTCAAGTCGCTGTCTTCCCATGCATGCCAGTTTTGACGATATTCAGCTAGCTGCTTCTCGATATCGCTGAGGCTTTGTTCGGCTTCTGCCGGGTCTTCATGAACCAGGCTAACGTCGATAACAGTGCCAAACTGTAAGATCCGCACCTCGACCAGTTTTGGTTGATTATCGCAAGCTGCCAACAAAAGCAGGCAGATCAACGGCAGGTAGATCAGGCCTGGATTAGTTGGTCGATGCAATTGAAAAGATCTTTGCTGATATTTAAGTCGAATTGCTGATCCAGCTCGCGAATGCAGGTAGGGCTGGTGACGTTGATCTCGGTGATATAGTCCCCGATCACATCAATGCCGACAAAGATTAGCCCCCTATCTCGCAGGCTAGGGCCAATCTGTGCGCACAGCCAATGATCACGCTTACTTAGTGGCTGCCCACGTGTGCTTGCACCGGCTGCTATGTTACCCCGGTTTTCACCGCTAGCCGGCAGCCGCGCGAGCGCATAAGGCACTGCCTCACCATTTATCAACAGTATGCGTTTGTCGCCTTCAGTAATTTCCGGAATATAGCGTTGGGCCATGGTCTGCGAAGTTCCTGACTGGGTGACAGTTTCAAGAATGACATTGGTGTTTGCGTCACCGGACTGAACCCGAAATATAGACTTACCCCCCATGCCATCCAGTGGTTTGATGATGACGTCCGCATGGGTTTCAATGAACTCGAGTAGTTTCCCGGGATCGCGACTGATCCTGGATTCGACGCAGCACTGAGGGAAATAACGGGTGTATAATTTTTCGTTGCAGTCCCGCAAACTGGTAGCTTTGTTGATAATCAGGGTACCGTTTTCCTCGGCCTGCTCGAGTAAATAAGTAGTGTAAATATATTCCAGATCAAATGGAGGGTCCTTACGCATCAATATGACGTCAAGATCGTCGAGTCGACAGGTACCGGGAGTTGATTTGACAAACCAGTCATGGTTGTCGTCCTTCAGTTGTAAGAGATGGTAGTTTGCGTAACTGATACTGCTATCCATATACAGGTCATCGACCTGCATATAAAAAATTTTCCAGCCCCGGCGCTGTGCTTCCAGCAGCATCGCAAAGCTCGAATCCTTCCACGGTTTAATGGACTCGATTGGGTCCATGACGATACCCAGTTTCATATTAGTTGGAATATTTCGTGTTGGTGGGTATTAGCGGCATTGGTTTGCCTGCACAGGGTTAAGATAGCGAATCATTCAAAAGTAGTTCTAGTGGTTGGCTAAAGGTTTCTGACGGGAATTTTACTGAATTTACGGAGTTTCGCCCATCAAATTCTTCAATTGAGGAATATAAATACCTCGGTGAAGGTTTTTACAGTCACCCGATAGTTGGAATCATCATTTTGCAGGGATCAAAATTAATCACCGCCGGCTATTGATCAGAACCTGGGAAAAGGTAATTGAAAAATTAGAAATTACATCAGTTAGTCTTATTAAATTACTGGTTTTACATGAGATAGGCACTATAATTGGTGGGTGTTTAGCTAGCCTGTTTCAGGCTGAACTCGTAGGAGAAGACGTGAACGAAAAGTCACAAAAAGAAGAGAAACCACAAAGCCGGACAGCCTTAAACACCAAGGTGATGGTAATCGATGATAGTAAAACCATTCGTAGAAGTGCCGAGACTTTGCTCAAAAAAGCGGGTTTTGAAGTAGTCACTGCAATCGATGGGTTTGAAGCCCTGGCGAAAATTACGGTTCATAAACCGGATATCATATTTGTAGACATCATGATGCCAAGACTGGATGGTTATCAGACCTGTGCTTTAATAAAGAATAATCAATCATTCAAGGCAACCCCCGTGATCATGCTTTCAAGTAAAGACAGCATATTCGATCGTGCTCGGGGTCGCATTGTTGGGTCAGACAAGTATTTGACTAAACCGTTCTCGAAAGAAGATCTAATCAATGCGATAAATACGCACGTGGTTGGGGCGTGAGTCTTTTGTCTGCGCCGGGAGTTACAAAGGTAGTATAAAAATGACGCATATCCTTATT
>Ga0255040_10000340_pt1 | contig 11921 bp, 8 predicted proteins | sample BC1_12_2_MG_FD_181711 | JGI IMG/M metagenome (GOLD analysis project Ga0255040, IMG submission 181711) | Seawater microbial communities from Strait of Georgia, British Columbia, Canada - BC1_12_2 | ecosystem: Environmental > Aquatic > Marine > Strait | place: Canada: British Columbia | collected... | reverse complement strand
TGACGCAACACATGATGAAGTAGGGACCAAAGTACCAGGCGGGGTCGCCGCTGCCCGGGTTCTGCCAGATTCGTCTGAAAAAAGACATGACTACGAGCCTCCAGGTTCCTGTTTCCTCATCCGGGATATCCGCCGTTGAGAGAGCGTAGTGCATTCCCCCGAATAACGAAAGACCGCGGGTGCCGCGCTAGCGAACGTATTGTTAAAGTGACGAATTCCGGATAGTCGGCCTTTGGACCGATGCCAGACTCGAAATACTTGAAGCTATAGGGCACGATACCGGTCACCACAGGTCGACACGACTACATCTCTGATCACGAGTCACGAAATTGAATAAACCACCCATTGCGCGAAATTTTGGCTGCACCATCCGCCTTTACGTCATTTCGATTGTGCTGGCCGTAGCAGGCCCCGCAAGTGCGCAAACTATCGGTGAGGCCGGAATTACCGATATCTCGCCGGCCATGGTTGAGTCTCGTATCGAGCAGATCGAGACATCATCAGCCTATGAGGAAACGACACGTGATACAGCATTAGACTACTATCGGCGCGCCCTTGTGAGCCTGGAGGCCGCAACTGCCAATAACGAATCGGCCACGACGTTCCAGCAGGCAATGATCGACGCACCAAGCGAAACGGAACGTCTGCGCTCGATCATCGCGACCAAGCGCGACTCGGATCCGGTTGCCGATCTCACGGTGGACAAGAACTCGGCGGCACGTGAAATCGAAGAGCTGCTGCAGCAGGAACGCACGAACGAAGCAGCAGCCAGGGGGCAACTGACGGAGCTCGAGCAAAAGCTCGCCAACGAAGCATCGAGACCGCAAGCTGCGCGCCTGCGCGTCAGCCAGGCGGAGGAAGAGCTGCGGGCCGTGATGAGTCGGCTCTCACTGCCGCCTGCTGCCGACGAACCGAACATCGTCCACGAGGCGCGTCGATGGGCGGAACAGAGCGCCGCGGCGGCGCTGCGGGCGGAAATGCGCTTGCTGGACCAGGAGCTGCTTAGCCAACCGGTGCGAGTCCTGCAACTGCAGGCGCGATTAGACGATGCGGCCATGCACCTCAATCATGTGCAAGCACGCATCGGCGCGATACAAACCCTGCTGAGCGAGCGACGTCGTGATGACACCGAGAAGATACTTGCAAAATTGGACCTCAAGTTTCTCGGCGAGGCCACGGCGCACCCACTTGTCGAACAGGTACTTCGCGAGAGCGAAGAGCTCGCCGATGAGCTGCAGCAGCTCTCAGGAACCATTCAGGAGCTGACCAAGAGCAATGAAGCCGCAACGCTCGAGCTCGAAGAAACCCGACAGCGTTACCAAAGCGCGCAGGAACGAGTGCAGATCGCCGGTATCGGCCAGGCACTTGGCCGGTACATGGCCCAGGAACGACGCCAATTGCCACCGCTGAGCGACTATCGAAGAGAATCGCAGCTGCGTGAGGTACAGATCGCAGACGGCAGCATACGCAACATCCATTTCAGGGATCGATTGCGAGATATCCGTGACGTTGATCGCCATGTCGAAACTCAACTGGAGCCAATTCCGGACGAGCTGGCGCAAGTCCTGCGGCCTGCATTGCTGCAACTTGCAGAATCGCAAAGTGGCCTCTTGCAACAGGCCATAAGCTCGAACAGCAACTACGTGCGGCAGCTCGCAGATAGCGAGCACACGCACAGCCAACTCTATAACGTCATTTCCGAGTATCGCGATTTCCTGCAGGAACACCTGATGTGGGTACGTAGCCGCGACGTTTTCGGCGTATCGGATTTCATCGCACTGCCGGGCCAGGCGATGGAGTTATTGTCTCCGCAACGCTGGTCCAATGCGGCGACCGTTTTTCTCGACCGGCTCACACATTCGCCATTACAGATCGCTGTGGTATTGCTCCTGCTGCTGTTTCAGTGGCGGAAAAGAAACCTCCGTTTGCGCCTCATGGAGACCTCGAGCAAAGTCAACAAACCTTCGGAAGACAGTTTTACGTCGACCGTAAAAGCGGTGGCGTTAACACTGCTGATGACACTGCCGTGGCCGGCGTTTACGGCCGTTACGGGTTACGAGCTAGAAAATTCGTCACAAGCCAATGAAGCAACGCGCTCTATCGGTACCGGCCTGTTATTCATCACCCCAATGCTTTTCATCCTGCGCGCTTTCGGCTTGCTTTGCACATCCGGTGGCGTAGCCGAAGGACACTTCCGCTGGGCGACAGATGGCGTGAAAATGCTGCGCCGACAATTAGATATATTCCTATGGGTCCTGCTGGTGCCGGCTTTTGTACTGATTGTCAGCCGTGAATTCGACGACAGCGCGGTGAGCTCCGGGTTGAGCCAGATCATGCTCCTGGTCGTGTCGGGCGGGCTAACGATATTTCTGCATCGCCTGTTGCAGCCGCACACAGGGATCGCTCAGGCCCTGCGACGGCGTCCAAGCGCTGATTCGGTGATCAGTTTTCCGTGGCTTTGGATCGCGACCGCTACTTTGATTCCACTCGCAGTTGGCATCATGTCGCTGGCAGGATTCATGTACTCCGCCGGCACATTGCTAATCAAGCTGCTTAACACTGTCTTGTTACTCCTCGGCCTGGCTGTCGCCCGAGAGCTCATTTTTCGCTGGCTACTCGTGATTAAGCGAAGATTATTGTTGCGCGAGGCACTACAGCGCCGCGAAGCGGCGCGAGCAGCGCGTGAGGCAAGCGGCGATGCCCCCACGACAGGGGACGAGTATAGCGACATCGCCGAAAACGCCGAGGAGGATGTTGCCTCACTCGACGCCGATACTCGCAAGCTTGTCAATGTCGCACTGGTTATTGCGACGATTCTGGGCGTAGCCGGTATCTGGTCGAGCATGGTGCCCGCGTTGGGAATCTTCAAAGACATCACGATGTGGCACTACGCCGCCAACATCGGTGGACTAGACGTCTTGCAGCCGGTCACGCTAATCGATTTGCTGGTCGCCGGCATGGTCGTGGTCGTTACGATCGTGGCCACCGCAAATATTCCGTCGCTCATTGAGATCATTCTGCGGCAAAAACCGACCATTAAACCGGGCAGCCGATTGGCATTCGCAACGCTGGCACGGTATACCATCGCTGCTATCGGCATCGGTGCCACTCTGAATATCGTTGGAGTGAACTGGTCCAAGCTACAGTGGCTGATAGCCGCACTCGGCGTTGGCATCGGTTTTGGCCTGCAGGAAATAGTAGCCAATTTCATCAGTGGCCTTATCATCCTGATAGAGCGCCCGATCAGGGTTGGTGATGTCGTTACCGTTGGCGACATCAGTGGCGTAGTCTCCCGGGTACAGATCCGCGCCACTACGATTCGGACCTGGGACAGGCAGGAACTGCTCGTGCCGAATAAGGAATTCATCACGGGCCGGGTGCTCAACTGGTCATTGTCGGACGAGATCGTTCGCCTTCATTTCATGGTCGGTATCGCCTACAGCAGCGACGTGGAGAAAGCACTGCAACTGATTGAGGAAGCGGCCATCGAACATTCGAGCGTACTCGACGACCCTCCGCCGCTCGCGACGTTTGAGGAATTCGGCGACAATTCCCTGAACCTCGGACTGCGCTGCTTTGTGCCAACGCTGGAAATTCGCCTGCAAACGCTGACAGACCTGCATCGGGCGATCAACCAGAAATTCAACGAGGCAGGCATTGTCATCGCCTTCCCGCAGCGTGACCTCCACCTGGACACGAACAGCCCGTTGGAGATACGTGTGCTGCAGGGGGCATCTCAACACCGAGGTGAGGACTAGCGGACCACGCTCGGCGCACTGATAATGCGATCGTACCTTACAGACTATGAATACCCTCCTTAAATTTCTTGAACGCACGAGCCTGCTTGTCGGCACCACGCTCATCGCACTGGCCGGATTCGCGTGGTTTGGCGGCGTGGCACATAGCCTGTCGGCGGTCGCTGATTTTGAGCAAATCAGAGACATGGCGATTCCCGCCACGGATCAGCGGAATTGGTCGGAGCAGCGCAAGGCGGCGTACCAGCACGCACTTTCCAGGGAGGCGGGAGACACGCTCGCGATACTGCGAATCGAGTCGGCAGGGATTGAGGTCCCGGTCTTCGATTCGACCAGTAAGACGGCACTGAATCGGGGATCCGGCCACGTTGTCGGCACCGCCCTACCCGGAACTCATGGAAACACCGCGATCGCCGGGCATCGCGATGGTTTTTTTCGGGGCCTGAAGAACATCAGCGTCGGTGCCGAGATGGAACTCTCGACGCTGCACGGTCAACAGAATTTTAGGGTTTCGGAGATATTGATCGTTGACCCGCTGGACGTCAGTGTCCTGAGCCCCACCGACGAAACGATGATTACACTTATTACCTGCTACCCGTTCTATTTCGTGGGCCCGGCCCCCGAAAGGTTCATCGTGCGGGCCACCCTCTTATAACTCAATTACAACAACAGGAAATCGATAATGAAAATATTCAAACTAGCCCTTGTTCTGGCCGTAACCGCGTTATCTGCTGCGGCCAGCGCACAGGAAATGACCGCCCTAAGTTGCGATGATTTCAGGCCGACACCGGAGGCGCTCGAGAGATTTTCGAATTTGAAGGGTGCGTGCGAGGGCGTTGTCGATATGGATGGTGAACTCTATGCAAAATTCACAGCGATAGTACGCAGAGCGGCGGGCAGCAGTGTAACGCTTTATTTGCCCGCAACGGAACCCCCGTTCCGAGTTAAGACCGATTCGTCGCAACGGGTATTGGTAGGCGGAAAGAAAACGCGTGTTCGCGACCTGGTACGCAGTCAGGAAATCCGCATTTATCTTGCGGTGAGTCAGTTCGCGAAGCCGGACATCGAGGAAGTCGCATTCGTTACGGAGGAAGACTACATTATTGACATCGAGATAGAGAGAGTCCCCGCCCTGCCGACGACGGCGAGCATCTGGCCGACTCTTGCTGGCGGCGGCCTCCTGTTGCTGGGCATCGGCTATACGTTAAGACGGCGCCGTTTTCGCGCCGAGCTACCGCTTGTCATCATCCTGGCCGCCGCATTTGTCGCCGGTTCGCCGACTGCCAGGGCCGAAACGGAAAAGATGCAGAAACCTGCCCGCGTGACCACCGCGACCGTACAAAGCATGGCGATCGTCGAGGCTGTCAACAAGGAGACGCGCGAACTGAAGCTGATAGACGCCAGCGGCAAACGCTACACGATTGTGGCCGACGAATTGGTGCACAATTTTGATCAGATCGAGCCGCGTGACCGAATTGTGATGGAGTATCTCGAATCGGTAGCGATCTTCGTTGCCCCCGCCGGAGCACCGGAATTAGGCAATGCTGCCGCGGTTGAGCTGGCACCGTTGGGCAGCAAACCCGGTATCTCCAGCGCCGAGACATTCATGACGAAAGCGACCGTCGAGTCCCTGAACCTGACCGACCGGATCGCAACGGTGCGCTACGCAGATGGCAGCATGCGAACCATCAAGGTCGCGGATGACGTTCCGCTGAACCTGGTCACCGTTGGTGACGAAGTCAGGTTCCGCATCACGAAGGCCGTGGCCATCTCGGTACGCAAAGCCAACGACCGCTGATCCACACCTTGGATATGCGACAATGAACATAACCGCTTACAGAAAAACCTGAGTTCTCAACCCGAGGAAGAACTGATGAGACATGGAATTCGCGCCACCGTACTGGCAGCAGCGTTATTGATCGCGATTGGCACGGCAGCGGCATCAGATCCTGTCCCGCCCGAAGAATCGCTGCTTGATGTCTACCCGAAACGCGATGACTACTCGCCATACGCGAACCGCAATTTTCCGACCAACGTTTACTGGGGTGACACGCACGTGCACACCGGCCTGTCGATGGATGCCGGCGCGTTCGGCGCGCGGCTGGAACCGGCCGACGCCTACCGCTTCGCGCGCGGCGAGCAGCTGACATCGTCAACTGGCCAGGATGTCAAGCTCAGCCGGCCACTCGATTTCCTTGTCGTGTCCGATCACTCGGACAACATGGGATTCTTTCCGCGTCTGATAAGCGGCGAACCGTCGATGCTAGCCGATCCCACAGGTAGGCGCTGGTACGACATGATCAACGCTGGCGGACAGGAGGGCGTTAAGGCGGCCGTGGAGATTGTCCAGGCGATCACGGGCAACAAATTTCCGCCTGCGCTGGCCGCGCTACCGGGCACCGAAGCATTTCGCTCGGCCTGGGAGCAAACGGTAAAGGCCGCCGAAGACTACAACGACCCGGGTAATTTCACCGCGTTCATCGGTTACGAATGGACCTCGACCGACAAGGGCTTCAACCTGCACCGCAATGTCATTTATCGCGACGACGCCGTACGTGCATTGATGATGGAGCCTTACACGACCCTACCGCCGCTCGGCAGCCCCGATCCGCGCGAGCTGTGGAAGTGGATGCAGTCCTACGAGGACAAGAGCGGTGGCCGCCTGCTGGCGATCGCTCACAACGGCAACATGAGCAACGGCAACATGTTCCCGATGGAGCGCACGGTCACCGGCGGACGCGTGGATCGCGACTACGTCCAGACCCGGGCACGTTGGGAACCGCTCTACGAAACCACACAGATCAAGGGCGATGGCGAAACCCATCCGTACCTGTCGCCGGACGATGAGTTTGCCGACTACGAGACCTGGGCTGTCGGCAATCTCGATCTGAGCGAACTGAAAAAAGACAGCATGCTCGCTGGCGAGTATTCCCGCAGAGCATTGCAGATGGGGCTGCAGCTCGAAGAGAAGTTTGGTACCAACCCGTACAAGTTTGGCCTCATGGCTGCGACCGACACCCACACCGCATTGTCCACCGCTGAAGAAGACAACTTCTTCGGCAAACACTCCGGTGCCGAACCGAACCCGAAACGCGTCTATCATCCGATGGCAAAAGTCGGTGACAACGAATATCCGGGTTGGTCGATGGCCGCGTCCGGTTACCAGGGCATCTGGGCTACCGAGAACACGCGTGCGGCACTGTTCGACGCGATGAATCGCAAAGAAACCTACGGCACGACCGGGCCGCGCATGCTCGTGCGCTTCTTCGGTGGCTGGGACTTCGAGGCAGCGGACGCGCAAGGCCGTCTGCCCGCGGATGTCGGCTATCTAAAGGGCGTACCGATGGGCGGTGATCTCACCAGTGCGCCGTCAGGCAAGGCACCATCGTTCCTCGTCGCGGCGCTCAAAGACCCGTTGTCGGGCAACCTCGACCGCATCCAGATCGTCAAGGGCTGGGTAGACGGCCGCGGCGAGCGTCACGAAAAGGTCTATGACGTTGTCTGGTCCGGTGATCGCAGCCCGGGCGCCGATGGCAAGCTGCCGCCGGTGGGTAATACGGTTGACGTGTCGAACGCCACCTGGACCAACTCGATCGGCAGCCCCGAGTTGATCACAGCGTGGACCGATCCCGATTTCGATCCAAAACTCCGCGCCGTTTACTATGCCCGCGTGCTCGAAATTCCGACACCGCGCTGGACCGCGTACGAGGCTAAGCGTTTCGGCATCGAAATGCCGTCGCCCGATGTGCCGATGACGACTCAGGAGCGCGCCTACACCTCACCGATCTGGTATACGCCTTGAGTATGTGCGCTTGAATCAACTAACGCTTGGGACCGCTCTCATCATCGGCACGCTGCAATCGCCGCTCGCCGTCGCGGGTGATGACGTGCAATACCGCATCATGCCGTATCTCTGGACGGCCGGTATGGACGTGGAAATCGGCCGCCCGGGAATGACGACGCATGCGGATGTCGAGTTCAGTGACTACCTCGACTTCATCGACATGGGTGCGGCGTTCGTTTTCGAAGCGCGTGGCGACCAATGGTTGTTCGCGACCGATGTGCTCTGGGTACAGCTCGGCAACGATTTAGAGGTGCCGACGGGCACCGTCGACGTCAAGATCGATGAGCTTCTGATCGAACTTATCGGCGGCTATCGCCCCAACGGCTGGGAAAACGTCTGGATCGTCGGCGGCATTCGCTACCTCGAATTGGACACAGACATCGATTTCGCCGTAATCGGCCGAAGGTCATCTAGCCAGGATTTCGCGGATCCGTTTATCGGACTGTCATGGCAGCCACGCCGCGGTAACTGGGAATATCTCCTCGAGGCCGACATCGGCGGCGGTATCGATGCGGACTTTTCATGGTCAACCACACTGGCCGGCGCCTACCACTTCAACGACCGCTACGCGGTAAGCTTCGGTTACCGTTTCGTCGACATCGACTTCGAAGATGACGAGTTCGTCTTCGATGGCTCGATGGACGGCGTTCAGATCGGCCTGATGATCACGTTCTGAGGCTCCCGACATGAAGTGGCACGTTGTGTGCTTGTAGTAGTTCGCTAGCCCGAATATTGCACTTTTGGTAATACGGCTTGCAGGTCCGCGAATGATCGGCAGCGATACCCGTAGTCCGGATCGTCGGGCCACGCGCCCTCCCCGCCGAGAATCAGGGTGATATCGCGTTCGCGGCACCTGGCAGCGATATCCAAGTAATTTCGTCTAAGCGACAAAGAGTTCGTTTGCGAGGTGGATGCTGATAACGCCAGTATTTCGTTGTCAGAATCCGTAATGTGCGCATGCAGCGACTCCGGGCTCATATTGATTCCTGCGACCAACGCGTCGATGCCCACTGAGCGCATGCAGAGCTGGGACAAATAAAGGCCATAGGCATATTGCTCACCCGACAGAGTTGCCAGCAAACATGTTTGGACGGCTTGCTTTATCGGCAGCGACGTTGCAGCTGCGGTAATTGCCTGGACCAGCTTGGTTGACATTTTATTTTCTTCGGCAACAGAGCAATCGCCGTCGGCCCAGCGGCGGCCGATTTCTACCAATACCTGATTTAACAAATCGGATGCCATAAACCAGTCGCCCCGCGTCTCGCGAAGCTGCAGCACTTGCTCGTAGATAAATTGAACATCCTTTTCCCGGAGCCAGTTCAGCCACTCCTCCGTGTCCCTTGATTCATCCGCAGAGTCGCCCAGGCTTCGCATAAAACGCTCAACTGCAGAGAGACTGAAACGGCGATGTCCTCCGGCCGTTCGCGTAAACGGCAGATGCCCCTTGTCTGCCCACCGTTTGATCGTCGTCGGTCCAACGCCAAGCAGCTGCACCGCTCTCTTCGTAGTGATCCAATCCGTCATTTGAATTTACTATTTTTCTTGCTGCGGGAAGTACCACAAATGCTGCACCCTCGTGGCGCGGCCGGCTATCCGATTTTCGGCAAACTGCGAAAGAACTGTCCAATTGGTCGTTTTGTCATCTTGAAATGGACTATTTCGTCCAATTCGTTCATTACGTATGGACCAAGCTCCGACAGTCGAGAACAATTCGATTACACCAAGAAGAGTGTAGAGCAACATGAGCGATGCTCAATATTCCGAGAACGGTGGCGAGCAATACCTGTCGCAAGTCGAGACGGTCGACTCGGTACAGTTTTGCAGCATTGAAGAAATGCAGGCGACTGCCGATGCGCAAGGCTGGTCGGCCAACTATAGACAGCTGCAGGCCGGCAAGCTGCTGGCCGGTTCGTACGCCGGGGCATGCGGCGATATTACGCTAGCGGATGAATTTGTTTCACGGCAGATCGAGGTTGTAGGCACTACACCAGACGCACACATAACGGTCGTGGCTCCAATTACTTCCGCCAGGGTTTGGATGAATGGCCATAGTATTGACAAGCGCGGCGTCCTTTGCCTCCCTGCAGGCGCGGAAATGCATGGTGTGCCCAGTGAAAACCACCGTGTCCTGTCGATGCATGTGCCGATCACACTGTTGCAGACGGCGGGATTGGATACCTGCGATGCGTGGACCAGGCTCATTGGTGGTGAGAGTGCGTACGTTGAGCTGGATGGTGCAACCGGTGCCGCTCTCAAGCGGCTCATGTACGCCGCAATTCATGAGTCGCTACCGGCATCCGAGCGACCGTACGTGGCCAGAGAGCTGCTCATTCGCCTGAACTCGATCGTTGGGCTTTCCATCGAGAGTCAGTCGTGCGTATACAGGGATTCGGTGGCTGAGACGTACCGCGTCGTCGAACGCTCCAGGGAATTCATTGAGGCACATCTCTTTGAATCGATTCCGCTTGGCGAGGTTTGCAGATACGCCGCAGCCAGCCTTAGCAAACTGGAGCGGATCTTCCAGCGCGAACTGCAAATGTCGCCCAGCCGGTATATTCTCACGCGCCGCCTGATCGCGGTAAACGCGGGGTTGAAGCAAACCGGTTCGTGCAGCTCTCCAGTTGCGACGGTCGCGATGGACTACGGCTTCAACCATCTGGGGCGGTTCGCCGGCACTTACCGCGGTTTTTTTGGTGAACTACCCAGCGATACGCTGAGATCAATCTAAGCACGCCCGCCGCTCCTAATTCATCCTGGGTTACCCGCGTTTCATTACCTATATTCTGCTGCCCCATCGGCAGTGGTCCGTCTGTATGAGCAAACCTGCCGAATTGCGGATAGTAACGAGCTGACGATATTAATATTTTCGACACCAAAGCGACAACAACCTAAATGGACAAAACACTAATGAACAGAATTTATCTTTTTGCCATCGGAATTCTTAGCGCAATGCTCGTGGGCTGTGCATCGGCCCCGGAGCCGCTAGAGGTGAGTGACGTAGAAGAGCTCGAAGCAACCGTGATGGCCGTCGATGCCGAATCCCGACTTTTGGTCTTGCGCGGGCCGGCCGGTAACGATGTTGCACTGCGGGTTGGTCCTGAGGTTCGCAATCTGTCCCAGGTCGAAGTCGGCGACATCCTGCGCATAAGCTATTACAGCGGATTCGTCTTCTCGATGGCGGAGCCGGGCAACGCCGGTGTCGACGGCGAAATTACGGCAGGCCGTGCGGCTGAGGGCGATCGCCCAGGCGCAGTGCTGGGCGCGACGATGCGCTCAACGGTTGAAATTGTCTCTGTTGCGCCGGATGGCACCGCCGTGAGCTTTCGCGACGCTGAAGGCATGTTGCAATCCGTTGACGTCCCACGCGAGGAAGGTCAGGCATTCGCACGGAAGTTACATCCGGGCGACCTGGTCGATATCCAGTATTCCGAAGCTGTCGCCGTGAGTGTCGAGCCTGCGGAGTAAGTGCTGGCGCCTTATTTAGATTAGGAGTCTTGCAAACTTCCTCACAGCGGAGCATCTTTACGACACGGTGACGCACCGGCTAGTCATCGGCATCATCGTCATTTTTTCGTACCAATCCCTTGGGGAAAGACATGAAAACCATAACAACTATGACAACCATGACAACCACCATTCTCGCACTGACACTGTCAGCTTGCGGTGGTGAGTCAACTACCGAAATGGCCAGCGACGAATCGGCCGCTACTGATCAATTTTCTATTTCAGATTCCGGTGTTAAGACCAAGAATGTCGAGGACTTCGGCGGAGTCATCGCTGAAAGCTATAGTGACTCTCAGGAATGGTGGGCCGCCGAGGAGCGGCCCGAAGAAGGCGCACCGAATGTCATCATTTTCCTGCTCGACGATCTCGCCGACAACGGACTGCGCTACAACAACTTTCATACAACGGCGCTTTGCTCGCCGTCACGAGCCTCACTGATGGCTGGCCGCAATCCGCACTCGATTGGCCTCGGCAGCCACGCGTTGACGGCGATGGGTTTCCCTGGCTATAACGCGATCATGCCGGAGTCGGCCAAGTCAGTCGCGAATTACCTCGAGACTGCCGGCTACGTCAATTACGCGCTGGGTAAATGGGATCACACACCACTCTATGAAGTGTCACAGGTCGGGCCTTTCGACCGCTGGCCGAGTGGTGAGGGCTTCCAGCACGCCTACACTTTCATGGCCGCTGACGTACATCAGTTTGTTCCTGTCATGTGGAACGACCACATGCCGGAGCCGTATCGCAAATCGGTGCATCTCGATCAAGACCTGGCCGATCGCGCAATCGAGTGGATTACGGGGCACAAGTCAATCAAG
>Ga0255040_10000339_pt1 | contig 11932 bp, 4 predicted proteins | sample BC1_12_2_MG_FD_181711 | JGI IMG/M metagenome (GOLD analysis project Ga0255040, IMG submission 181711) | Seawater microbial communities from Strait of Georgia, British Columbia, Canada - BC1_12_2 | ecosystem: Environmental > Aquatic > Marine > Strait | place: Canada: British Columbia | collected... | reverse complement strand
ATAGAGATCCTTCCTACTGGTGGACCGACATCAACTCCTGCTGGAGCGCACGCTCCACGCTCGCCCGCGCCCGGTTGCCTGCGGGTTGGCAAGACCGGTGGGATAGGTAATGCCGCGTCGGCAAGAGTAAAATTCGACATCGGAGGCTCCGAAACGGAATGCATCATAGGCTTCGGGTTTCTCTGGGAAGGGGTTTCCCCGACCCAGACCCGCAATGATGACACGATCCTGTTCATTAACAATGACCCGGATATGTATCTTGAGCTTAACTTTGGTTTCTCTACCAATATCGATGCAGGTCGCGGATACATACGTGTAAAGCAGACCACCAGTATCGTGTGGTTCGATAGTGAAGACGATGCTGACAGTGCCGGTGATCCTGATTTCCATGCGCTGCAGTACGGCCAGTGGTATTACATTGAGATAAAGTTTCTCTTGCATGCTTCGGCTGGCGCTATCGAGTTCCGAGTAAATGGCGAGACGTGGTGGTCAGAAACAGGACTCGATACAAAACGTCTCTCTGCCACTGTGCTAGATAACTTTTCGTTCGGATCTGGGATTACAGAGCCTCTTAGTCAGACTGGTCATGGCGCAATCTATCGAATTTCTGATTTGTATGTGCTGTCAACTGCAGCTGGGAATGAGCAGGACTTCCTGTATCCATGGATGATCGATACCTTGTACCCGGACGCGGATACTGTTGAAGCAGATTGGACCCCGCAGGGGGGTGGAACGAACGTGGCTGAAGTAGATGACAATCCGCAGCATGACTACGACAGCACGCACAACGAAACCAATACCAACGCCTTTAAGGATCGTTTCACTACAGGTCAGGTCGTGCCAGAAAGTACGTTCGGTCGTGTTATGGCGGTCCAGGTTATTGCGATGGCTAAGGATACGCTAGATACAGCCGTGAAAACCGCACGCGTTGTCGTCTTCGAAAATGTTACCGAAGGTGTTGGCACCACGCGAACTCTGACGGAATCAGAGTGGCAGTCTCTCTGGCATGTTTTCGAAGAAAATCCAGATACGACAGCGTCATGGCTGATGGCAGATGTCGAGGCGGCAGAAATTGGATACGAGTTAGTTAGCTGATGGCTGTCAGAATCACACAAGTCGTCCTGCAGGTCTTGCACCAAGGCAAGTCCGCGCAGGAAAACGCCATTGTAACCGGTGAGTACCTTCACAATTACACGGCGTTCGATGGCTATGTTGACGCCAAGAATATTATCGAAACCGGCCTTACGGCAGAGGCTAATGTCTTTGATGGCACGTATTTCCTGGCTGGCTTCGAGCAGTATGACAATGCAGTTGGCTCTGCGGCTTACGATATATTTGCACTCGATCAGTTAGATGGCACTCCAGCTTCCGCAACGTATACCCTGAATGCATATGCGCAGATGGATGGTCTGGGAACGGTTGGGTACTCGCTACAGGCGCTTGTTGAACTTACTGACCAGAAGTACGGGCATTATGATCTGAACTCATTCGAGTCATCTGATCAGATTTTCGACAGCGAATACGAACTGCAGGTCTACCTTCTTGCGCAGGGATATGTATCTGGTCTCTACGATGTAAATGTTTATCTCGATCTTCTCATGCAGGCGATCGGAACATACGACCTCAATATATTTGAGCTAACCGAAAACGTCATCGGTCAAGTCAATTACGATCTACTGGCTTGGGAAGCACGAGAGTCTGTGGTTGCCGCGCACTACGCATTGTTTACGTTGCTGCAGGTCGACGGGCACCTCGACGCAACACATCAGATCGAGGCGTATGCCGCGTTAGAAGAAAAGTTCGGTGTTGCTTACGATCTTAATGCTCTACTGCAACTTGATGGCTTCGGTAATTCTCGTTACACAATTAACACCTTGGCGTTGGCTGAGTTGCAGTTCGGCGCGAACTACGACCTAGATATATTTGCGGCATTCGATGGGTTCGCAGACTCCACCGCTATCCTGAACGCGTACCAGCAAGAGAATGGATTCACTGACGGTCAGTACGGCATCAATGTTTACCTAGCTCAGAATGGATTTGCGGATGCTGCGTACATAATCGATGCGTTGCAGAAATTGACTGGGTTCGGTGACGGCACGTACCTGCTAGATACAACTCAAGAACTTTTCACTTGGGTGTTGAATCATACCTCTGGCGCACCGTCACGATACGAGAACTATGACTTCGATGCGTTCGCTGTCATTGGTCAGGATTATCTAGCTGCCAGAGGTGACGCCATATATTTGCTGGATGGTGACGATGATAACGGTACGGACATCGATGCCATTGCGACAATCGGTCGCACCGATTTTGACGAACCTGTCCTGAAGAGAGTCACAGCAGCGTTCCTGGGGCTGAACTCTGCTGGTCAGGCACATCTCACCCTGCGGACTGATCAAGGCGTGACATCTGGGCCATATAAACTACGTCAGACCCCCACTGCATCGACGACCGAACGTGCGAAGTTCGCTCGTGGACTCAAGAGCCGTTACTGGGAGATGGACATTGAAAATGTTGATGGTGGAGATCTCCAGATCAAGAGTGCGGAGTTCGAGACGATTGTGCTTGGTGAAAAGCGAAGACTGAAGAAGTAGATGGGGATCTACGACGAATATCGTGACGGCATTTCCACCTACAAATTCAGTGGTAATCGAAAAGTTGCTGCATCATACCTTCCGCAGGCGAGAAAATTTGCGGAGGTGTTGCAGGGTAAACTTGATCTTGGCGTGAATCTAGGTATGGAACACAGGGACACTATTCTCCTAGATAAAGACACGGTTATGAGGGTGCATCTTTCTCCAGGCGTAACCAACCAGACAATGCAGATCGAAATAATATCGAGCGCGCCAGTAGCAAAGCCCGGTGTCGTTGGTATAGAAATACCGCCAGCCCCCAAGTGCCCGGAGTTGCCATTAAGTAGGCCCGGAGCGCGTCTGTTTACGCAGATGTTCGGCCATGACGTTCAGGGTTTGAATGGTATGAATGTTGATAGCTTCACGACGAAGGAACTTCCTCCAGTCCAAACGCCTTACGTCGCTCCAACTCTTGATCAGGGTAAATACTGTTCGTCCGATGACACTGATACGGGTACGGGTGATCAGCAATGGCATAATGAAGCCACCCTGACGGAGCCGTTCCGATTGTTTCGCTCAGATTTGGAAAACCTTTTCGTGCAGCGATTCATGGTACAGACTGATGGTCCGCACATAAGGTTGCCACACAGCAGTGCCACCGTAGTGGCTAGGAACGCGCCATGTACTGTCGATGACACCGCAACTTTCTGGTCTACTGGCGATGAGCTTCGCTTTCAGGATCTGGACAACGTAGTGACCATGCATCCCAACGGGGCGTTCAGTCCTCTTGGAGAACTTGGATTCGAATGCCATCCTAATTCGTATTTCGATGTGTACCTTACCGAAGGCTTCGTCAATCTTGGTCTGATCCAAGAGAGTGAAGTCGATTTCGATTCGATGTTTGGGCAAACGCGGTTTGCCGCTCTGACATGGATTGAAAATAAAGGCGTTTTCACTGAGTTGGAACTGGAAATGGTGTTTCTATACAAATCATTAGATGCGTGCGACCCTGCCGTTGGTTTCTTCTGGGGCGGAATAGATGGACTAAGACCCTGGCAGTACAATGCATGGGATGGGTCAGTCGACAGCTTTGACCAACCCGTTAGTTCGGAGCGGTACTTGACACCACAGTTTTGCAATGTTGCGCATTACAACTCGCAAAATACCGGTGCTAGTCGAGGTGGGTGGTTCCTCGGAGAGGATAGGCAGGCTCTGGCATGGATACAAGGTGACGCCACAACGGGTTTAGCCGGTAATCCTGGCGCACGTTCAGGTCTGAACAGCAGATCGTTCTGGTTCGAAATTGACGCAGATGGGTTTCCGAGTGGCAGGGGGCACCACAACGGTCCATTGATTGGTGACAGTCAGGGTGGGAGAGGAGCGAATGATCTCAATTTCAGATAAACATTTGGTACACTCATCGTGCTTGGGTAAGTAGGGAAACAAAATGTCATTTGTAAATCCAAATTTCTTTACCCCGGTAACGATCGATCCGGCTGAACTCTTAGATGCCGGTATCCCCGGTGGTCTGAATTTGGCGTCGTTCGCCAACGACGCATTTAATCAAGCAATTCAATTGTTTGACACCATCGTTGCGTTCAACCTTCCTACAGTTCCTGTAGTACGAGATTTTTCCGAACCGTTGTTCACGGGTGGAGTGTTCACTACCGGTACACTTCCCGTAGCCCCAGAAGATCCTGTAGTTCCGGGTCTGGCTGCTATCACTTCTCCGCAATTTAGTGCGGCAAGTTTCTTTATTCCGCCAGCCCCAGTTGCTCCGGGTGACATTTCGTCTCCGAATGTACGAGATCTCGTGCCGCCTGCTTTCTCTGGCGATGACTTCACTCAGCCCAGTTTTCTTGGAACGATACCTGCTGCGGTTACGTTCCCAGCAAGTCCAGACGTGCCGTCATTGTCAACGATCACGGTAGATGCAGTTGATCCTGCGCCTGTGCTGACCGCATTGCTGCCGTCGATCGTGCAACCAACCCCTCCAGCGGATTTCACGAAGGTGGCACCGCTTATAGATACCCTGCAGCCGATAGTGCTTCCGGCGCAGCCAGACGATACGCTTCCGACTGCACCTACGCTTGAGCAGATCGTGTTGCCTGACTCTCCGGTCATCATCACACCGACCTTCGATGCGGTGCTGATCGGTAGTCCAGCCGATCCTACGTCTACGTTTTCCTTCACACAGTCGGCATACAGTGACACGTTACTTGATGCTGTAAAGACGAAGCTAGACTTCTGGCTTGACGATAACCAGACCGGCTTGTCCGATGCTATATATCAGGCTATCTGGCAACGTGCCCGTGAGCGCGAAGACGGTATCGCTTTGCAGGCAAGAGAAGAATCTTTCGAAGAGTTCGCTGCACGCGGATTCTCATTGCCGCCGGGTGCGCTGGTTAAACGCAACCAGGAAATCATCCAAGGCAATCAGGACAAGTCAAGTTCACTGTCGCGTGAGCAAGCGATCAAACAAGCAGAAATGGAGGTGGACAATGTCAGGTTCGCGATGACCGAGGCTTCGCGTCTCGAAGTCGCTCTGATCGACAATCACCTCCAAGCTGAACGCCTTGGATTCGACATTGCTCGCACGACGGTGGACTTGGCTTTACAACTGTTCGGCGCACAAGTTAATCGCTACAACGCGGACGTCAATGCATACCGAACCGAGGCAGAGGTGTTCAAAACTCTGTTGGAAGGTGAGGTGCTGAAGCTCGATGTGTTCCGTGCGGAACTAGAAGGCGAGAAGATCAAGGGCGAGATAAACACGCAGAAAATCGACAACTACCGGGCACAAATTGATGCGGTTCTCGCTACCTTCGAATTGTACAAATCACAACTTGAAGCAGCACGTTTTGTTATCGATAGCAACCGCTTACTCATCGACAAGTTCAGTGCTGAGATTGAAGGATATGCCACTGAAGCTCGTGCAGCTGCCATTGCAACAGACATCTATTCTTCACGAATCAACGCGGAGAAACTGAAGATCGATAGCTTCGCTAGTGAGGTGGACGCATTCCAGGCTCAGACAGGTGCGTACTCCGCGCTGGTGCAGGCCAAGTCTGTTGCCAAGGGGCAGGAGATCGATGTCGAACGCTTCAAGATCGAGTCGTTCCGTGCCGAGATCGAAGCGGTTCGTGGTCAGATCGATGCTCTAGTAGCGCAGCTGCAGAGTGACACGTCAGTGTTCGACTCGCAGGTTGGCAGGTTCTCTGCGGAATCCGGTGCCGAGTCAGCCCGCTTCGGTTCTGAGGTTGACAAGTTTCGTGGTGATACGGACGCTTACACGGCGCAGATTAACCGTGACGTTGGTGCTGCTGGTATCGAAGTGGATACGGCACGCGTCAACAACGAGAAGTTCGACTCGCAGAACAGATCATATGCAGCACAGGTCGATGCGGAAGGCAGGCGTTTTGCTGGTGAAGTCGATAAGTTCGAGGCAGAGATCACAGGCTTTGCAACGGAGAGCCAGCGGGACGTTGACTCTTCGAGAATTCTGGTCGATCAGTCGAATGCTCGTGCCGCCATTTACGATGCGCAAGTGCGTGGATTCGTTGGTGAAACTCAGGCTGAGTCTGCGCGGTACGGTGCGGAGGCGGACTTGTTCAGGGCGCGCATATCGGCGTTCGAAGCGAAAGGCAGGCAAGATGTCGAGGCGGCTCGCGTGTCGGTTGAACATCTCGTCGGTCAGTTGAACCTACTCAGTGAGCGTGTTATTGCTGGTGCCAGAATTGCTGGTCAACTTGGTTCTGCTGCTCTGGCTACGTTCAACTTCTCCAATGTTGTCAGCAACTCTGCATCGTTTGGCCAATCGAACACCATTTCAAACTCGTCTTCAAGCAGTTCAAACACTAGCAACATTTACCAAGATTCGATTGCTCATATTGAAACTTGTTCGTGCGATTAGGGGTAAGTCATGGCAACAGCTGAAGGGCAAACAAAAAAGAAGCTACCTTTGTTAGCTCGCTTAGGTCGGTCTGTGGGTGAAAGTAACGCCAGATCTCGTGAGGCACGACAGCAACTTGCTGCTACCAGCGAGGCCAGTCGTCAGCAATCGAGAGAACAGTTTACTGGTGCCATCGATGCTTTTAAGGGCGGCGTGCGGAAGCTCACTGAGGGATTCAGGGCTGGAAGTGAAGGCAGGCCGGTCGACACCGCAGCATTCAATCCAGGTGAGGGCACCACAGACAGTACGCCAAGACCGCCAGATGAGATAGTCGTTTCTGATAGGCAACCAGCGTCAGACCCTTTCACGCCAGAGATAGACGTGCCTGCTCCTACTCTTGCAAATGCTGGGCGTGAAGCTATGCCGCAGGCTGCACAGCAGCCTGCTGCACAGCAGCCTGCGCGCACTCCGGTAGAGCGTCCTGATTTTAACCGCACTGGTGACCTGAAAGATCTGCCGGAAGGGTTCGTACAGATAATCAAGGGCACCGAACTGGGCTTTAGCGATGCGGCTGGAAACCAGTTCAAGTCTGTGCCGGGACTCAGTCCTGAAGAGTCACGCGATGTCGCTGCTAGACGAGATCCGGCATTCAATGTCAGGACACAGGAAGATCTGGAGCGCGGCAGAATCAACGCACAGACAATCAATGCCGAAGCCAATCGCCTGAACGCTCAAGGTAACAACAGGTTCCAGGGCATCGATCCAGAAACTGGGCAGTTCGGAATCTTTACGATGGATGAAAACGGACAGGTTCAGCCAACAGGTGTTTCACCAATCGTCGACGAGATCGTCAACGGAGGTGAGGAATTCTCGGTTGAAACCGTTATGGTTCCTAGTGACATTCCTGGAGTTGCCGACGAACGTCAGATCAGGCTGAACAGACAAGATGGCACGTTTATAGACATCACTAAGTCAATCCGAGAGGAGATTGGTGCTGAAAAATTCAGGGTTCTGCAAGAACAAAATCCTGATGCTGACGTCCAAGATCTTATCGAGCAGGCTGAAGCGCAAAGTGGTGGCCCGCTACCTCAAATACGCGATGCGTATTCAGAGCAGTGATAAATGGCGATCGGGCCAAGCACAAGAGGGTCATTACGCAGACCGCCATCGAGAACAGTTGATCCTCTAAATCCTGCTGCGATCATCGAGGATACCGAGGAGGAACCGGTCCTTGCCAGCAACGCTAGCCCTACTCCTGTGGTTACGCCAGAGATTGCTACGGAACCAGTTGCTGAGTTCGATAGCAGCGCACCGGCTCCGACACCGGCAAGGCAGAGGTTCGTTTCTCTGCAAAAACCACCAACTAATGGCAGGACCGCACCGACAGTAGTGGGTCCGGCCCAGCGTGCCGTTGCCGCCGCAGTTGATCGGACTGGCGCGGATCTGCCAAGACCGCCAGCCGCACCAGCACCGGAACAACTTGATCCTGTCCAGCCAGCGCCAGTGATAGGCATGACTCGTGACGAGATTCGTGCGGCTACCAGACAGCACTCTGCCTTACAGAATGAGGCGAGTCGCAAATTACGCGAGACCATACAGCGCGGCAGACAGCCTGAGACGCCCGTGGTCGACCGAAGTCTCCGTACGACCCAACCTGACACGGACGAGTCCATAGCAGCTGAGAATGGATTACGCGTAGCCACAGGAGCCGGTGGAGGGCTATTCGCAAGTCACCCAGAATTGATTAGGCAGGCTGAAGCGGCAGAAAAAGTACAGGACGTTCCAGACGGTGAGGGGTTTGAGCCAATCAGGAACCTGTTCCGTGGTCTTGCTGCCGGTGGCCTGGGACTCGGCGAAAGCACTGGCACGATCCTGCGATACCTCGGTGGTGAGACCGGACTTGAGAGTGTGGCGGCAATGGGTGAGAGCATCGAGGGATTCTTTCATCCCCGCATGCGTGCGTTCTCAGAGCGTGCAGCCCAGACATTCAGGGCTGACCAGAACATCTTCGATAACCCGGAGCTACTGCTCGACCCTGATTTCCTGACGTTCAGCATAGGTCAGATCGTTCCATCACTGCTGGCGACAATTACACCTGTTGGTGTGGGGCGTGCTGTGGTACGCAAGTTTGCGCTCAGTTCACTGGCGAAGAAGACAGCTGGTGCGGTCGGTGCTGTTGGTGCTGCTGCGGAGGAAGGCAGGCGCGTAGCACTGACGGCCAAACAGCTGACTGCTCTCGGCAAGTCCGCAGGTAAGGCGGATTCTGCTGGTAAGTTCAGCCAGTTCGTGAAGATCGGAGACAAGGCTATCGATCTGACTAACCCGGACGTGCTTGCCAAGCTGACGCGTATCGGTAAAGCGGCAAATGCTGCCGGTTTTGCTGCCGGTGGTGTCGCAGGTGGTGCGCTTGAAGGCTCGTCGACATACAGGGAGACGCTGGACACACTGGTAGAGCAGGGCGTACCAGAAGATGTCGCCAGAGAGACTGCTGAGAACGCGTTCCTGATGATGACCGCAGGATCTGGTGTGCTTAATGCCATCGGTCTGCAGCGACTGTTCAAGGCAGTGCCGAAGCTAGGTTCTCTCGACGGCATCAAAGCCAGAGCAGTGCGTGGCTTGCAGGAAGCACTGACCGAGTACCTTGAGGGTCCGCTCGAAGCCGGTATCCAACTGGGTCAGGAGACCATCACGCCAGAGCAGGCAATTCAAAAAATGAAAGACGAGTTGAACGTAGCACCAGCTGCGTTCCTGACTGCGTTCTTCCTGCCCGGTGCCGGTAGTCAACTTGGAATGGCGAGCGACAACTTCAAGGCACCAGCGCAAAGCGCGGCTGATTCTACGCAGGAAGGCGAGCCGGGTGAGCTACCTGATGTAGATCCTGGTGCCGGTCCTGCTGGTCAGGCAGTCAACACCACAACGGAGGAAGCCAGTGCAACAGCCCAAGCCGAAGCGGAAGAAGTCGATGAAACCACGGTCCAAGAGCCAGATGAAGGCGAGGCCGCTGCTGGAACCACCAAAAAAACACCGGCTAAACCGGCTGCTAAAAAACCCGCACCTAGTCCTGCGCCTGAACCTGTAGACGAGGTTGTCACTGACGAAGACCTTGTCACCGAGCCAGAGCTTGGCCCTGAAGAAGAGGGTGATGTCGAGCCTGAACCGACACCAGAAGAACTGGCATTCGATGAAGAGACTGCGGAGCTAACAGCTGACGACATCCTGAATTCCAGGGCTGCGCTCGCAACTGATGAAGACGGTGAGTTCGAGATCAGGAATCGAACCAAGGCGCAACTGCAGGACATGGCGGACGAGTTTGGTGTGAACAGGTCCGGGACAAAGACCCAGCTTGTTGTCCGCATAACAGATCAAGCCCAGCGAGACGTTGAAGGTCTCGATGTCGAGGAGACTAGAGATGCCCAAACAATTCCAGACACTGAAGGCCAAGTTCAAGAAGCAGGGGCTGTCACCGAAAGCGTCGGCGGGGAAAGCAGCCAGGATATTCAACAGCCGGACGGACGTGCAAAGCGGAGCAAGAAAGCCGATCGGAAAGGGAGCAAACCACGGGCAGCTGAAGCTAAATCAAAAGTCAAACCAAAAGCCGCAGCTAAGAAACCCACTGCCAAGACCACCAAAAAGAAAACCGGAAAGGTAAGTCAACTGCTCGATGCCCGTTCTGTAGAGGAAGCGTTCAACGATCCTAGTCGTGTTATCAAAGCCGATGAGCTTGACTTGAAGGTTCTCGACGCTGAAGACATGAGGCAGGCTCTGCGCAATGCCGGTCAACCATTTAGTGGCACCAAGAAAGGGCTGAAGGCACGCATACTGAAGTTGCAGGTTAAGAAAGAGTTGTTAGATGCATCGGTAACCGACCTTGCAGAACACAAGAAAAAAGTGCAGCAAGAGCATGACAGAGTCATCAACGAAATTCGTCAGCGTGTCACTGAAGAAATACAGGATGGTGTCACTAGCGCACGCATCGAAAAGGTTGACCCTGAATCCATACACAAGATTGGAGATAGGTTTGTAACCGATAACGGTGTTCGTTTAGAAGTCAAGAAATACAACCGGGTCGATCAAGACGGTACGGTCCACTACGATGTGGAACAGACGTTCCAAGATGGACACAAGGGGAAGGTTACTCTAAATAACAAGAACCTGTCGTTTGCGGAGAAGATGGGTGGTATAGAGATTGTTGATGACCTCTTTTCCGCAGACGGAGGTAAGCAACCATCTGTTCGAAAGGACGGACGTGTTCGTCTCACGCATTTTACGCAGAAAGAAAACATCACAGAGATTGATCCGAAGTTCCATGGTACGGGAATCCGTGGCGCGGAAGCGGAGCGTAAGCGTGCGTTCCCTGATAGCTATGAAGACAGAATATATTTTGGTTTGAACGTCGGCGAGACGGATGGTTATAAGCGTGAAGCAGGACTCGGACCAACAGCATTAGAATCCAGCGTCGATCCTTCTCGACTCTATGATTTGCAGGGAGATCCACAGAACCTACGCGAGGGCATCCCAAGCGGACCTGAATTTATAAACCTGTACGAGCAGGCGATTAAGGAAGAAGGGTTCGCCGGATACTTTGCTGGCAATGTTGCCGCTGTCTTTGAGACCCGTGCCGTGGAAGCGGAGAATGAGAGTACATCTGAACGAATCAAAAGGATCTCAGATGAGTCTCAAGATGAAGATGTGCAGCTGGAAGGTGAGGCTTTGTTCTCGGCTGATGCAGCGCCACAAAAATTCAATGTCTCAGAGGATAAGCACGCGATTGACATCATGTCGGTCGACGAAGATACAGGTCGTCGCATCTCTTATATGGGGGCAATGAAACGTGGCGGAACTGATTTGCAGATTGTTGGCGCGAGTGTAAGAGAGCCATCGCAAAACCAGGGCATCGGTCAGCAACTGATAATTAAGATGCATGAACTGGCGAAGACCAGGGATTTGAAACTGGTGTCTGACACAACCGTGTCAACTGATCAGCTTCGTGCGTACATGGGTCTTCGTCGTAAGGGGTGGGAGATTGAGTTTGCTGACGAGGTGCAGGTCAAGGATATATTGGCGAAGGCGCACGATGACGGCACAACACATTTCCTGGCGATGCTTACCGATTCTGTTGTTGTAAGTGTTCGCTCTCCAAAAGAAATAGAAGACGAGCTTGCGTTCGGTACAGCACAGGACGTGCTGTTCTCTGCCGATGGCGGTCGTGGTGGCACATCCGAACGTGTCTCCTTCACGGCTGAAGAGAAGGAAAAGATTGAAGCTCTGGTGAAAACAGTTCCTGCAGGTCAAGAGCAGGCAACACGAGCATTGATTCGTAGCGATAGGCAGAAGTTCGCGCCATCACAAAATTGGGTTCGCATGGAACCAACCGGTGTGGTTCTCGGCACAAAGGGCAAGGCGAAGGGCACGGTTACCTCGATCAAGTACAAGCCAATTGATTATAACTTTGAGAAAGAACCGACCA
>Ga0255040_10000336_pt1 | contig 12014 bp, 18 predicted proteins | sample BC1_12_2_MG_FD_181711 | JGI IMG/M metagenome (GOLD analysis project Ga0255040, IMG submission 181711) | Seawater microbial communities from Strait of Georgia, British Columbia, Canada - BC1_12_2 | ecosystem: Environmental > Aquatic > Marine > Strait | place: Canada: British Columbia | collected... | reverse complement strand
AAAGTTACCTGCGATAGATGATCCAAAGTTTATAGTTGACAAAGATGATTCACATACTTACATTTGGGATAATTGTGTTGCACCAAATAATTTCACAGGATTGAATGTATTAGATGATGGATTCGGTTCAGCACCTAGAGTAACAACCAATTCACTTGCCGATGCTCAACCAAACAGTTTCTTTAACGGTCTTAGTGGTAGTACCATTGTACAACAAATTAGATTGATAGATGCTATAGATCCTACACAAACTGTAGATTGGGTTACTAGACCTAATCTATCTTATTCAACTCCATTATCAGGGGGATTCCTAGAAACTCCTATTGATATTAGTGCTACATTTGTAGTATCAAATATTCCATTAAGAGAGTACAATCTTCAGATCCATCTTAACGGATTGGATTCAGGGATCAATGATAGTGCCATAGGAGTACCATTTACAGGAAAAGTTTGTAATGCTTTCCAAACTTTCAAAGATAATAGATGTTTACCATTTTAAGATAATTCTTTTATAGTAAGATCCTAATGGAGTTTTGATGGGAAAATGCGAATTTCATTTACCAAACGATAGTTTCTTTTGTGGTAAGTCATTCCAAACACAAAGGATCTTCTTCATAGATCCAATATCAAAACAACCTATAGTTCACTATGCTTGTATCAATCATTGTACGTTGAGAATAGGAGTTTTGGATCTTGCTATGGTAGAACTGAAATCAAAGAAAGATAAGAATCAAATCAAGTGGCAGGAGTTCAAGGATGCTCAATCTAATATTTGGCGAACCTGTAAAAGATGCAATATACATTTCAATAAGGAAGATGTTATCTGGGTAATCCAATACCTAAAACTACCAAGTGATATTCAAGTTTCAGTAAATAAAACATTCAGAGTTCATAAAGAATGTGCTGAGAGTGAAATGAGATTGTACAAAAAAGAAGAAACAGTAGATAAGATTAGAAAATTGGATAGTTTCTAATGACAGGTCAAAAATACTGCCCAAAATGTCAAGATTGGTATCCTGCGGAAATCTACGGTGATCACATGAAACAGCATAATGTAGGTATCAACTCAGATGCTAAAGATGACAACAATAGACATTTCTCACAAAAGAAAAATGATGACTATATGGTTTGTGTATTACATCAAAAGAAAACACCATGTCCTGTAAAAGGTTGCAGGTTGATTCCGTTTGGTTGTATTAAGAAAAATCTGATGATGGAATATTTCAAACGTGGGGTTTGGCATTGGACAGATAGATACGGTAATCCAATGCTCGTACCTATAGACCATGAAACAAAAACTGTAGTGTTGTATGGCGTACCCATTCGTATAAGAGTGTAGACTATGATACAATGCTTTTATAGAACTTTTTTTTGGATCAAAACAGATGGCAAAGGGATTCAAAAAGAAAATCGGCAACAAAATAAAATTTGTTCCTACTAACGGAAGCACCAAGTCATCTATTTCTTCTAAAGATATTCGTAGCAAAAAAAGAGTTGAGAAATCTTCAGGTGATGATTTGAAGCAAAGGAAAATGCACACTACTAAAGATATTTGGACATACGATGAAGCACCTCAAGAATTAAAAGATAAGATTATTGAAAAATTAAGAGAAGATGAATATGAGTATAGTGATGACTTCTTTGCTGAATATGATGGAATCATCTATGATAAAAAATCAGATATAGGTGATTATGATGTATTCAAGAATTACAATAAAAAATATTATGATCTAGATAGAGGTCAGTATATTCAATTCCCAGATTTAGAGATTAAGGATGAAGCAAAGTTGTACAAGATGTTAGAGTTACCCAAATCATTAATGGATAAAGTTGACATTAGATTTAATTCAGAACGTGAAAGTAATACAAGAATTGAGTTTTGGGAAGATGAAGGTCAAACAACACTTCGATTAGGAGATTTCCCATATAGTGAGTACAAAGAAGCATCTGAGAAATATGATGAGAAACCAATGTCAGAAAAAGAGTTCAACGCATTGGAAAATGCTACTGAGAAATGGGATGACATGATGCACAATGCTTGGTCATCATTAAGAGATAATTACGAATATCAATTTACAGATGAAGCATTAATTGAGAAAGCAAGATCCAATGAATATGATTTTGATGAGGATGGTAATATAGCATGAAAGGTTTCACTAAAGGCAAAGGCAAAGGAAAGAAGTTCATTCCAACTACATCAAAGAAAGGTACATTATGTAAGAAAGACTTGCAGAAGAATCAATCAAAGGTTGTAGGTAATAACAATGAATTGATGAGAAAGAAACAATCCCTAGATAGATTTGATCCAATCAAAAGAGAGATGATGGATGACATTAGAGATAATAGTATTTCTGTAAAAGGATTCCTACCAACTGATCATCGTAAGGGAATATCAATGGAAGAAGCAAATGCAAATTATGAAAAGAACAAAGAAAAGTATGGTCATCATAATACAACTGATGTATTGAATGGAATGATTGTACAGTTGAATGAAGATTATGGTAAACATAAAAAAGGTGATAGAGGTCAGGCTTCATCAATTACTACCTATGGCGGTAAACCATTAGACCTTACTGTTTATTGGAATGATGGTGACAAATATGATACAGATATTCCTACTGAAGATTTGGATATTCTAGATGTAATTGATACACCAAGCAGGGATACAAGAAGAACAGAAGATACAACTAGAGGATTAGATGTAGTTGAGAATGGAGTAAGACAAACTATTCCAACTGCCGAACCTGAAGTTGATCCTAGAGATAAGGATGATAATTATGATTATGAGTTCATGGCAAACACTATGGATATTGTTGATGATCCTCAAGAACTAGCAAGTCAAATAACAAAAGGTAAAGAAGGTTCAAGGTTAGATACATTTGTTGCAGAAGTTGAAGGAGATTTAATTGATAAAGGATTTGGTAGAGGTAGAGATGCTTTTTGGCGAACTGCCTTCAGAGATGAAGATGAAGAATTAATGCCGATGGAGATTGGCGGATTGTCTAGTAATGAGTTGTATGCACCTAATGGCGGTGCAGAAGTTCAAATCTATCCTGATAAGATTCAGGTATCAGGTCATTATTCAGAAGCAGAAATGTCACATGCTAGAGTATTCAAATTAAGTGAAACACATGAAGCATTGAAGTTTTTCAATAAAGTAATGGATGATGTTAACAATGTACATCATGTAAGTTACTGGTAATTTTCAAGGCTTATTTAGTACCTGATTATGAATTTGAATATTGAAGGGTTTTACTAAAGGCAAAGGCAAGTCAAAGAAATTCATTCCAACTTCTAAAAAGAGTGGATTGAAGAAAGATCAAATTAGAAGTAAGAAAACACTACCTGAAAAAGGAAATGCACCCAGAGGTGAGTTTCAAATGCAATCAGCATTAACTAGAGGTAAATTACCATCAAGTAGATTTGGTTCAAAACCGATTCATGGTGATGAAATGAAATTAGCAAAACAACTTGATAAAGAACAAATGCAAATAGGTAGAGCAGATAGAGGTAGGGATAAACAATCAATGGATAATCCAAGTTCTGAATCAGATATGATACATTACATTTTACAAAACACCGATGATGGTAATGAGTTAGGGGGTAGAGATTTATCATTAATTGAAGCAGGTGCAAACGGTAATCTCAACGAAGCAGGAAAGAAGGCACTAAAAGAGTTGCATAAAAAAGTACAAGATGGTGATTATGAATTACCTAGATTTCATGGAATCAAACACATGTCACAGGATCAAGAAGGTTATGTTTTATGGAGAGGTAAAAGAGTAGAACATTATACATTTGATGATTATCAAGATGAAGAATTTAGTGCAAAAGAATTAGAAGCAAACATTTTAGATTTGGAATCAAAAGGAGTAGATCCAACATGGGGAAACATTTCAGATAATTTTGACAATCTTAGAAAGAATCAAAATCAATGGGAAAGAACCAATTATCTAGTTTCTGCATTTGATAAAAGTACAGGTAGAAGAACAATAATAGAATCCGATTGGACACATGGTAGAGATAAACAACATGCTAAGGAAGAATTTGTAAGAAAACATCCTGAAGTAAAATTCTCAGAATTAGAAATATTAACTAATGAAGAATGGAATAAAAAGTATCCTAGAGGTAGAAACGGATAATGAAAGGTTTCACTAAAGGTAAAGGCAAAGGAAAAAAATTCATTCCAACTGCTAGAAAATCTCAATCTCTTTCTAAAGATGATATGAAGAAATTTGATAGAACAAGAAACCAAGTTCATTCTGCAAACAATAAGATTGCACAAGAACTAAGACAAAAGAAAACAATGGAAGTTCCTGCTATTGATATTACAGGTCATGATAATTTTTCATTTGAAATGGATGAAACAGGTATGCGTTTATCCCTAGATGAATTTATGTGGCGATGGTCAGGTGACGAAGATGATATTATTGGATGGTATATTAGAATGATAGGAACTATCGAAGATAAAGATAGTGCGTATAGTAACTTTGAAGAAAACTTTGAAAAGAGAGGTGGTACATTTGAAACACTCAAACCATTCATGTTAAAATCTGTAAAAGAACTTGATGGACTTTATCAAGTATCAGGTGATAATGCTAGATGGCGACATGGTAATGATGAAGATGACTTTGATGTTGATTCAGAGTTAGAACATTGGATTAATGAAAACCCAGATACCAAAGACAAACTAGATGAAGATGACAAAGACAACATACTTGACGGTGTATGGATGAATTACAAAGGTGAAAACTATGAACAGTATGAAAAAGATAACAAGAGTTGGTATATAGAAAGAATGACAAAGGCAATAAAAGAAAGTGATTCATTTGATGATTTCATATCTGAATTAGAAGGAATGGGAGAAGCAGAAATTGATAGTAGGAGAGAAGCTTCAGATGGTAGAATGTATGAAGCATTTGGAAAATCTGTAGAAGAAGTTTTAGCAAAAAAGAAGAAAGAGAAGTAATATAGTTATCGTGTTTTCAAGGCTTTTATAGAACTTTTTTAGAGAGTTTTTAGAATGAAAGGTTTCACCAAAGGTAAAGGTTCAGGAAAGAAATTCATTCCAACAAGTAACAATAAAGGTTCTTTGAGAGCAGTTTCTAAAGAAGATGTACATAAGAGAGCAGGTGATGTACCATCTAGTATAGGTAATCAAGATTTAATCAGAAAGAAAAAATCAATAGATAAACCTGAAACAATTACTCCAAGAGAATTAAGAGATCACCATGCCTTTGAAGAATCACATGAATGGTTAGATGTTTTTGCAAACACTCCTGAAATGATTGTCTATGATGACCAAAGTAATTGTTATCATATTTGGTTTGGCGGTGAATCTCATTATGTACATCAATATACAACTGATGGACATGAGTTTGATGTTTTCTCATTTGGTTTTGATAAAAGTAAATTAAGTTTGGATGAAGTTCTAGAAGTTACTGGTAGACATTTAGGCGAAGATGAGGTAGACGAAGCATAATGAAAGGATTCACTAAAGGCAAAGGTTCAGGAAAGAAATTTATTCCAACTGGAAGTAAAAAAGGAATTTTAAGCAAGAAAGATTTACAATCAAACAAACCAAGTGTTGCAGGTAATAATGATGATTTGATGAGAAGAAAACAATCTTTGGATAGTCCAAAAGACAAACATGTTAAAGAATTTAATGAAAAAGAAGTTGATTATGAATATGATAGATTCCTATTTGGAATGAATGAAAGAGGTACAGGTGACATAGCAAACGCAGTTAGAAAAGCACATGAAGTAGGTATTGGCGGTATGGCATTATCTGATATGATTAGAGAGTATGCTGATGATACTGAAACACCTATAGAAGATGTTGATGAAAATTATGTAATTTATGATCATGTAATGAATGAAGCAGGTTCATTGATTGAAGCTGTAACTGGATATGACGTAAGAGATGATTGGGAAGTTTATGCAAATCATTTGGCTACAAGTTACAATCCTCATGGTGATGAAGATAAACTTGCAGAAGAAATTAACAAATTATCAAAGGAGAAGAAAGAGGATCTATTACAAAATAAATTTGTACATTCATTTATTGATGATACCGATGTATCATTACATATCTAGGTAATCAAAATGAAAGGTTTCACTAAAGGTAAAGGCAAAGGCAAGAAATTCATTCCTACATCTAAAAAGAAATCAGCATTATCATCTAAAGATATTAGAAAGAAAATAACAATAGTAGATGCAACAAAAGAACCATTGGTAAGGAAACATGATGGTACATACGAATTAAGTGCAAATGATAAGAAGAAATTTGATGCGTTTTTTAATAATAAACCTCAACCAACACTACCTAGAGATAAACAATCATTAGATGAAATGGAAGGAAATGATCATCTAAAGAAATTACAACTTTATGATGGTAAAACCGTTTTACTTTCACCTGAAGGATTCACAGTTGCACGAAAGAAAATAAATGAATTAGCAAATGAGTTTAGAGATAAAGCAGAAGGCAAATCAGATAGTGAAAAAGCACATCTATACCTAGTTGAATTTCAGAAGAAAGCAAATGAGTTATCTGATGAAATAGAGAAAGAACATCCACCTAAAGTAAATGGTAGAGTTGTAAAAGAAGGTGAGCATGGATTAGAGTTTGATGATTCAAGAAGTAAAAAAACATTAACTGAAGCAGAATCAAATGAAGAAATAGCAAAACATGGTAGAGAAATGGATACTGATAGGGAAGTTCATTCTAACTTTCATGCAAGTGACAAACATCCTAAAGATTTGGATTTTCATACTAATGAAGGAAAGTATGCTGTGCATACCAAAGGAGATAGAAGTAGTAGAGCTCCAAGAAATAAACAATCATTGAAGAAAGGTGATCCTAGATGTACCCAATGTGGATACCAACAAAAAACAAAAGGTAAATGTGATTATTGCGGTTGCAAGGGAAGTTACTGTTGAAGGGTTTCACTAAAGGTAAAGGCAAAGGAAAGAAATTCATTCCAACTACTAACAAAAAGAAAGGTCTAAAAATCTCAGATTTAAAAAACCAAAAATCAACCAAAACAAAACCCAAACATGATAATTATATTGTAAAGCCTGACGGAAGTTATGTTGATCTAAAGAGAAGTAAACAAACAGTAGATCCTGAAGAAGATGGTAGTGAAATAACAGATTATTTTAGATTAAAAAATCCACAAACCAAAGGAGATGAAGATGATCATAAAGTAGTTTGTAGATTATGCGGTGATGAATCAACTGATTTGGGTAAAGGTTTTGGAGAGTTAGAAAAACACATGAAGAAAAAACATGGTGAATATACATGGAAAAAAGAACGATTCATTGAAGGTAATAATAATTTCTCAAACATATCTGACAAACCAAGAAGTAAAAAATCATTAGATTCTCCTGCAACAATCAATATTCCATCTACTGAAGATTTGAGAGCATCAATGAATAAGGCAGTAAAGGATTCAAAATACAAAGATGATGAAAGAGAGGTTGAAGCATTTGAACAAGGTTATGATAGAGGGGTTGCATACGCTGAAGCACAATTAGATGAGATTAGTAAAATCAAAGAAGGTATGACACCTCAACAACTAGAGGATGCTGAAGCAGTTGGTTTTGATACTACTGGTAATTTAGAATTTGATAAAGTAAAAAATCTTGATGATGTTATAGAAGTTCTTGAAGCAAATGCCTATGATTCAGAAATGGGAAGTAGAGATATGTCACCATTTGAATTTCAAGCAAAAGAATTGCGTGATAATGCTTATGAAGATGATGATTCAGAATTTCCTGAACATGATACTTTTGATGCTTTTGAAGATGGTATTGGAGAAGGTGTAAGAGATTTCTTTTCACAATTCCAAAAAGCAAACAAGGATCTTAAACCTACAGGTGCATGATGAAAGGCTTTACCAAAGGAAAAGGTTCAGGAAAGAAATTCATTCCAACTACTAACAAAAAGAAAGGTCTAAAAAAATCTGATATTTTAGGACATGGACATTCTGAAGATAGTGTTGGTAGAACATTACCACCTACTAGAAGAAAAGAATCATTAGACAAAGAGAATCTATTTGAAAACCTGTCAAAGAAAAGACAGAATGAAGTTATTTTAGATGCAACTAGAGATATGGGTTCAGATTGGACAAAACATGAAAGAGTAGGCGGTGTGATAGATACCATTTATTCTAACTATCATTCAAAAATCCCACAAGATGATTTGTACAATCAGATAGATAAGATAGTAAACAAAAGAAAGAAAGAACATTTGGATGCTAGTAATTTACCAAAGCGAAAATTGACACAAGAAGAATTACAAAATATTGAAATTGAAGTAACTGATGTACAGATGGAGAATCAGAAAATTTTAGAAAGAGATGTTGCAAAAGCCAAAGCAAGAGGTGATACTAGAAATATATGGGAAATCCGAGAAGATCAAGTAAACTATAATCATAAGCAGGTTGAATTATGGGATAGTTTTGATGATGCTACAAAGACAAAATTACTAAAAGATAATGGAATTGAAGATGACAAAATAAAAGAAAATATAAATAAATCATTTATGGATTTAGGAAAACAAGACGGTTATCCAAATTCAGATTTTAGAAAATATTTATCATCTGAGATTAATGGATATGTAGGAATACCTACTGAATGGTATGATAAATAACTCATCGGTAATGGTCATCAAATATAATCACCAATCATCATCACCCCCATCATCATCTTCTAAACAACTACATTCCTGTACTCCTTCATAGTATCCACATTCATTACAATGTTCATAAGCAATAGACAAACATCCACATCTTGAACATTCATCCCAATCAACGGTAGTTTGATGTTCATGTTCAGGTTCTTCTTTTGGTTCAGGTTGATAAATCCAATCAACCTCACCTTCTGTAGTGTTACGCTTTTCTTTCCTACAACCCCTGTGCCATCTTTCATGAACATGTTTTCTTGCTAGAAAATCAGTATCTTCTGGGAATGTCATTCCACACAGATTGCACATCCAATTATCCATCGGATTTCTCCTTCTTCATTATTGTTTCATAAGAAACATGATTCCAACTACCATCTTTGATATGGTTTAATCTAGAATGACTAGATTGATTTGAATCAACTAATGACGGATTTGGTATCTTGAGAATTTTACCACATTCACTACATTTGTATCCCTCAATCTTTTTGGCTTCTTCAAGTTGTCTTTGCCATTCTTGATCTCTTTCATATTGTTCTAAGACATATCCTTCAGCATTTGTTTTAGGACATGAATCTTGAGTTGGATTTATTATTACAATATTGAATGAATAGTTTTTGATTTGAGTATGGTACTTTTCAACTCTTTGTTGCACTAGATTCCAAGCATCTTCAATGTTATCGAATAATCCTATTGTATCATATTCTGTCCAAGTATACGGACTATCATAACAATTATCATAATCTGTATGCTGAGTTTCTTCATGTCCATATCTAACTTCAATTAGTTTCTGATTTAGTGCCATTGACACCATTTCCATTTTGTTTTTATCTTCCATGATTAATTTCTCCATTTCTTTGATTTGACTTTGTTTTCGTATCATACGAAATATTATCGGATGAGATTTTATTATTAAAATTGTAGACTACACAAATTTTTTGTAGTAAAGTTTTGGTTGGATATACCCCCCTTATTTCACTAACATTTGGTGTTTCATTGATTGTTTCCATGAATAAATTATCATGTTGGATCTCTTGAAACTTTAATTGGATTATCCAAAAATAATTTGGATAACATTTGTAATTCACGCCTAAATTCCCCCTGCTATGTCAATACTGAGAGCTAAATTGTTTTCCTTAGCAAATTCTCTAAGAAGTTCAACCTTTACCATCCAATCAATTAGTCTATCTTTTTCTTCTACAGTTTCTAATCTGTTATACAATTCTGTTAGTTCTGCCATACCAAGTTTATCAGGATCAGCGTTGTATCCTTTCATTTGTTTTATACAAATTTTATTTGTATCATCCATGCGTAACTTTAGATGGTTGGATCTATTGGGAATTACTTTTTATTATAAAAAAATAGTTTTTACTATCGGGCATGGATCATTATGATACAAGGCTTTTATTCTCAACATCTAATGATTCATGGTGCTGTGAGGTTAAAATTCTGTTAATTCTAGGGTTTTTCCATCACCCTTGCAGTACCATTTTCTAATCCTCAAGCCTGAAGTTGTTTGTTATTTTTATTACACTTGAGGTCAACACCGCTTTCATAGTTTGTACCTGCAATCATTGATTGTATCAACTATCTCAGGTCGAACCATTGAAACGACACCTTTAATAGGAAACTATTCTCATACTATAGTGATGGAAAGCACTAGAACATTACCTCAAATGCAATTATCTCAGGTTATCCCTGAAGATATTTCCTTCAAGTTGAATGACTATGTTAATTCAATTTCTACCTTTAGGAAAATCCTAAGAGTTGGAAGAAAAGCAGAAGTCCAAGCAAAATTTGAAGAAATTGCTAGAGAGTTATCAATCACCAAATTGATTGTCAATCATGGTGAACAAAAAGGTTTTGTGATGGAAGAAATCGAATTTGCCGATTCATCATCACTTTCTAAGAGAAAAAACAAGTATGCTAAAAAATCAAACAACCATACAGCAAAAGGGAGAATGTTAAATTGAATATTTTCAATATAGCACTCAAACATGTTTCAAAGAACTTTGAAATTAATGTGCATATCAGCATTAGCAAAGTCAAACTTGAAAACAAATCTACAAGATTGGAGTTGTTAAATTGATAGAATCAATATTACAATTCTTTGGTCTAGATTTGATAATTGAGATCCTTGAAGTTGCAGGAGAAGAAGTTGCCTAATATAATCAAAATTATCGGATTAGTATTAGCAATTAATTATGTTGCAAGAATAGTACATAAGGAGATTTCAAATTGATGAAAACTCCTGAACCTTTCGTATTTGATAAAGAAATGGCAAAAGAGTTTATCGGTGCATTAACTATGTCCTTTGGTGAAACAGGTAACTTAGATGATCAAGATACAATCACAAAACTCTATAGAGCATTTCCTGAAATATTAAAAGAAGAAAATGACTATGACACAGAAAGAAGATCAGAACATAGAAAAGATTCTGATGAAAGAAAAGAACTTCTTGAAGTTTACTTTGACATTATTGATTTCTCAATTCCAATCTTGGATCAATTAAGAAGTTTCCAAGAATCATATTCAACATTTAGAGGTGAGAATCACAAAGTTGAAAGTGAATTGTTTGAACATGAAAGACACTTCGATACAATCACATTAGCATCTAGCATCATCCACAAACTGATCAATGTACCTGTACACTTGGAAGCATTGAGAGTTGATATGGTAAAATATCTAGAAGAAAAGAATGATGACTTGAGTGAGTTTGATTTGAGAAATCTTCAAGATAATCCTGATGAGTTCTTCCATGTCCTTAACAGAATCTTCAATGATGATAGTCATGCTTACCATGATGTTGACAAAATTGAATGTTGGAATCCATGTAACATGTGCGGTGCAGATAGAACGCCAAACGATTCATTCCAATGTGATTCTTGTAAAACAAAAAGAGAAGCAGAATCAGAAGAATTTTGGAGTGACGAAGGCAGAGCAAAGAGAGATGCCCAATCTAGAAAAGAGTATAATGATAGATGGGCAAAAATCAATTCTGAGAGAGAAGCAATTCTCAAGGAGTTTACCCAATGAGTAACATAACCGCAACTGATTTGATAGGTGCATCTGCATTTATCAAATTAGATGAATTGGTACAAGAAATGTGTATCAAACAGGAGAAGAAAAATTGAGTTATTCATTTAGAGAAAGACTAAAGATTGCCATGAAAGAGGATCTTAAAGAGAAGTTAGGACTTTCAGAAAAAGATGCAGAGTTTATGTGGGATAACATAAATTCAATCTGTCCAATCTCCGATGAGTTACTTGATGCTTTGAGAAAGCATGATCCACAGTTTGAAGGAATGGATATTGATCAAATCGTTGATACT
>Ga0255040_10000334_pt1 | contig 12046 bp, 16 predicted proteins | sample BC1_12_2_MG_FD_181711 | JGI IMG/M metagenome (GOLD analysis project Ga0255040, IMG submission 181711) | Seawater microbial communities from Strait of Georgia, British Columbia, Canada - BC1_12_2 | ecosystem: Environmental > Aquatic > Marine > Strait | place: Canada: British Columbia | collected... | reverse complement strand
CACGCCATCATAATCATTGCCGTCGAGGCCCGCGACTCGCTCTCCCAGTTGTCTGATTTCGTCATTGGCGCTTTGCCTGCGACTGCCGTGGGCAATCAACAATAAAAATTTCATGCTGTTCCTTTCCTGTCGAGTACGTGGTTGTCAAAATTATCCATCTAAAGATATGTGCCGGTCGAATCCGCAGACGTTAATCAGCCGCAGAGCGGTAATCGATGCCAGCACAGCACCGCTTTAATATCTGCGGGCTGATTACCCGTGAGCTTACGCAGCATTGTTCCATTTGGATCGCATTGCAAGTCTTTGCTGCTCAACCAGTGACTCGACATTTAACACCAATGTCTGACACAAGCACCCGAGACCACCCAGTCGCGCCCAGATCAACAAACGGATCGCCAAACGGATCACCGGCGCCAGTCCTGCACCCAGCCATCAGCTTCTCCATTCAACTATCCGCCTTTACGGCCATGGTGGGCAGTATTCCCGTTTTGACTTGAACCCCACATGATATCCAATTACAGTGTTTTGATAATCAAAAACGACCCGGTAAAGCGCAGCAGCAATGATCCAACTCCAGGCAAATTCGGCCGTTTCAACATCGTGATGATCATCGACCTCGACCACTTCAAGTCGCTAAACAATCGTTATGGGCATGCGGCCAGCGACCTGGTGCTCGACCAATGACGAGCTGTGACCTGCTGATCCGTGGCGCTCGTGTCATCGATGGCAGTGGTGGCGCTTCGCAGTTTATTGACGTCGCGGTCGATCGCGAGCGAATCGTCGATGTCGGGGAGTGTCACGACTGGCAGGCCGATACCGAGATCGACGCCACCGGCCTGGTGCTGGCGCCGGGCTTTATCGATAGTCATACGCACGACGAGCAGGCGGTGCTGGATACACCGGACCTTGTCTGTAAACTATCGCAGGGCGTCACCACGGTAATTGCCGGCAACTGCGGCATCAGTCTTGCCCCGTTGCAACCGACGACCCCCCTGCCCGCGCCCTTCCCATTGCTTGGCGAAGCGCAGGCGTTTCGCTATCCATCGGTACAAGCCTACCGCGATGCACTACAAAAGACTCCCAGTTCGGTTAATCTGGCATTGCTCACCGGTCACAGCAGCTTGCGGCTCGACAGTATGCCCGATCGACTTGACCGCCCCGCCGATGCGCAGACAACCGAGACAATGCGACTCAAACTTAGACTCGCCTTGCAACAGGGCAGCATAGGACTCAGCACCGGACTCGACTATCCGCCTGCGCAGGCCGCGCCAACCGACGAAGTGTTACAGATTGCATCGATACTGCGTGAGTTCAAGGATGCGGTTTACGTCACCCACATGCGCGATGAGGCGGACCAGGTAACCCAGGCAATCAGCGAAACGCTCCACATCGGCCAGCACGCACAAGTGCCGGTTATCATTTCTCATCACAAATGCGCCGGGCCTGCTAACTACGGCCGCTCCCGGGAAACCCTGGCGATGATCGATAACGCACTTGCCGCTCAACAGTCTGTGAGCCTCGATGTCTATCCCTATATCGCCAGCTCTTCCTCGCTGCTGACACATTACATTCGTGATGCGGAATCGGTGTTGGTCGCAGAATCGGCACCTCACCCCGAATGTAATGGCCAATTACTAGAGCGCATCGCCGCTGACTGGCAATGTTCACCCGAAGAGGCCTGCGAACGCCTGTACCCGGCCACCGCCATTTACTTCCAGATGGACGAACAGGATCTGCAGAGGATCATGTCCCATCCAGCGGCCATGATCGGCTCCGATGGTATCGCCTCGATGAAGACCCCGCACCCGCGTTTATGGGGCACTTTCCCGCGCGTGCTCGGGCATTACGTGCGCGAGAAAAAGCTGTTCTCACTGGAAACCGCGGTTCACAAGATGACGGGATTAACTGCCAGCCGATTCGCCCTGCAGCAGCGCGGCCGCATCGAAATCGGTCATTTTGCCGACCTGGTGCTATTCGACGCTGCGCACATCATCGACCGCGCCACTTTCGCCGAACCGCAACAGCTCTGCGATGGAATTGTTAGTGTCTGGGTGAACGGCGTACCCGCCTGGCAGGACGCGGCCGCAACCGGCTTGCGCCACGGCCACTTCCTGACGCATTGAAGTCCGGATATGACAGAACTGTCGGCATTACTCGAAGAGGTCCACCGCTGTCAAATTTGCGCACCCTCACTGCCACTTGGCGCGCGACCGGTACTGCAGTGTTCGCAACGGGCCCGCATCCTGATCGCAGGGCAGGCACCGGGGAGCAAGGTGCATGCCTCCGGCGTCCCCTTCGACGACGCAAGCGGCGATCGCCTGCGCGGCTGGATGGGAGTTGATCGCACCACTTTTTACGATGCCGACAGTATCGCAATACTACCCATGGGATTCTGTTACCCCGGTAGCGGAAAATCCGGTGATCTTGCGCCACGCCCCGAATGCGCCGCCACCTGGCGCAAGCCATTGCTGAATCAATTGCCGCAGGTCGAACTGACACTGGTGCTCGGCCAGTATGCCCAGGCTTATCACTTTAACAACAGCGCGGGATCGTTAACCGCGCGCGTCAGCAACTGGCGAGAATACTGGCACCACGACGCTGCGACAATGCTACCCTTACCGCACCCAAGCCCGCGTAACAACCGCTGGTTCAAACGAAACCCCTGGTTCGAAGAGGAACTGCTGCCCAACCTGAAACTGCGGGTGGATGAACTACTGAGGAAAACCCATGAGTGACGATCTACGCCGGCGCATGTTCAACGAAATGGAACAGAAATTCGTCTTCGACGAGGCACGCAACGCCGCCTACGACTACGCCGATCGGGCGCTGGAACGCAATGTATTTCCGACCGACGAGGCGCTTTCCGACCTCTCGCGCTTCGAGGAAGAGCTGCCGAAAAATCCCGGTAACGCGATGCAGATACTGCAGCAACTGCATGAGTACGGATCGCCTGCCACGGTTTCACAGATCGGTGGACGCTACTTCGGCCTGGTAAACGGTGGCGTACTGCCGGTAACGCTTGGGGTGCGCTGGTTGACCGACTTCTGGGATCAGAATACGCCGCTGTATCTGTCCTCTCCGATAGCATCGCGACTGGAAGTGATCACCGAGGCCTGGCTGCGCGATTTGTTTTATCTGCCGGAAACCTGCGTTGCGGGTTACGTCAGCGGTTCATCAATGGCAACCCTGTGCGGTCTGGCGGCCGCCCGTCAGCGTCTGTTCGAACGCCTCGACTGGGACATCAATAGCAAGGGATTCAGCGGCGCGCCAAAGTTACACGTGGTGGCAAGCCGGCAGGCGCACGGCACGGTGAGCAAAGCCATCGCGCTGCTCGGCTTCGGCACCGACAACGTGGACTGGGTAGACGCCGACGAGCAGGGCAGGATCCGTGTCGACCAGGTACCGCAACTCGATGAGTCGTCTATCCTCATATTACAGGCCGGCAACGTCAATTCCGGTGCTTTCGACGATTTTAATACCCTGTGCTCAAGGGCGATAAAGGCTGGTGCCTGGGTGCATATCGACGGGGCCTTCGGCCTGTGGGCGGCCGCCAGCAAGAAACTCAGCCATCTGACCCGGGGCATCGAGCATGCCGATTCCTGGTCCTTTGATGGACACAAGACACTGAACACACCCTACGACAGCGGCGTCATCATCTGTCGGCATCGCGACTCGCTGGTAAAGGCACTGCACGCGGCTGGCGCCTATATCGTATACAGCGAAGAACGCGACGGTATGCTGCATACACCCGAGATGTCGCGCCGCTCACGGGTTTTTGAACTCTGGGCGGCACTCAAGTATCTCGGCGAGTCGGGTATCGACGAGCTGGTTTACGGACTGCACGAACGCGCCCTGCAATTTGCCACGGAACTCGAACAACAGGGTTTCGAAATACTCAACGAAGTCGTCTTCAATCAGGTTCTGGTTGCCTGTGGGGATGACGAACTAACCACAGCCACCATTGCAGCGATCCAGCGTTCCGGTGAATGCTGGGTCGGCGGCACCCAGTGGCAGCAGCGCAGCGTGATTCGCGTCAGCGTCTGTTCCTGGGCGACTACCGCAGAGGATATTACCCGGTCGGTACAGGCTTTTATTGACGCCCGAGCTCAGGCTCAAGATCCGGCCCAGAACCAGGACCAGTGAGTATCGATACCCTGGGGCTGCTGGTTATCGCCTGTCTGGCGGTCAACCTGTCACCTGGACCATCGCTATTACTGGTGACCTCGATCAGCGCCGCGCACGGATTAAGGCCCGCTATCTTAGCCATTCTCGGCATGAACGCAGGTGCATTTGTCCATATAATCCTCGCCGCGAGTGGCGTCGCGGCACTGCTGGCAACTTCGCCGCTGGCTTTTGCCATCATTCAATATCTGGGCGCTGGCTACCTCGTCTATCTGGGCGTCAACCTGTGGCGCAGCGGATCGTCAGATTCTGTGCCAACAGGCAACGCCGGACAGGATGTCCGTGATGCCAGCGCGTGGCGGTATTTTCGTCGCGGCCTGCTGATCGATTTGCTTAATCCGAAGATCGCCCTGTTCTTCCTGGCTTTTATTCCGCAGTTCCTGCATGCGGTTGAATCCCCGGGATTCATGGTGTCGGTGGCACTGGGTTCGGTATTCCTGGTGACCGGCGTGATCGTAAACAGCTCGATCGCCTGTATTACCGCACTGGGGGCAAGGCGTGCCGGTGGGCGCAATAGTCGATGGATTCAGCGTCGTATTCCCGCTGCGGTGCTTGTTTTCCTGGGACTACGACTGCTGTGGCAGGACGGCTAACCTGGAATGTCGAGCACAAACTCCTGCTCGCTGTAACCGTGCATCGAGTCCCGGGCGCGCACTTTGACCTGGCTAACACCGGCGGGGATTATCACGCCTGAAAGAGAGCGCGTAAACGGTTGCTCATCTACATGCGGATGATGCAGTACGCGTGATCCCAGCAACTCGTCATCGAGTGTCAGCACGTCCCATTGATTGGCAAAATGGTTCCAGCCCTCATCGCCGTGCTCGAGCGTAACCGAAAAAGTACAGCTAGCAGAACACTCTGCCCTGACATCGACAATACGAACATCACCGGCAAAGGCGAGTGGCGACAGCAATAAAGGAATCAAGACCAGAGATCTCATCACAGCACATCTGTTATTCATAGCTTCGGCCACAATTCCAGCAAAGACGAAAAGCCGCGTCATTGGTCTCCCGACAACCACTACAGAACCAGTCTTCGCTGGCTGTCGAATGGGTTATGTCGTTGAGAATGGATAGTGCCAGCCCAGTCTGGGCCTCATCGCACACCCATACTTCCGGCCAGGTATCGAAAGCCGGCAAATCACCAACCCCACCGCCGCTAAACTCATTCTTCATCAGCGTCTCGATGCCTTCACCCTGCAACAGATTCCTCATGTTGTAGACAATCATGCGGTTTTCGTGAGTAAAGACTTTTTTCATCAACCGCGGGATTTTCGAATCAGTTCGTAAGCCGCCTTGATCTGCTGGGTCTTTTCGGTAGCGTCCTTGATCATCTGCTCCGGCAAACCCTTGGCCACCAGTTTATCCGGGTGGTGCTGGGACATCAGGCGCCGATAGGTTTTCTTGAGATCCGCATCGCTTGCCGATTCGTCCACACCCAGCAGACGATAGGCATCCTGCAGCGAGGTTTCGGTAGCCGCGGCGTCGTATCCAGCACGACCGAATCCGGCGCGCAGCATTTCTTCGAGCCGATCCAGTTGCGCTGCCGGAATACCCAGGTGACCGCAAATACTGCGCAGCGCTTCTTTTTCAGCCGGGTGCATGACGCCATCGGCGTATGCTGCCTGTAACTGGATTTCGAGAAACATCTGGATCAGCGTGGTACGCCGATGCGTTTCACCGCGAAACTGACGCATGACTTCGTCAATGGGGAAATCAGCCGACTTGCCCTCTTTGAACAATTTCCGGGCAGAGGCACGCATCTCTGAATTCAGTCCGAGGCGGTCCATCACCGCTTCGGCAAGCCGAATCTCTTCCTGAGAAACCCGCCCATCGGACTTGGCGATATAGCCCATCACCGAGAATGTCGCGGTAAAAAATGCCGCCTGGGTTCGCTCCTGATCCTCGCCCCAGTCACCACCTTCGAGCTGACCCATGCCGCGGTCAAAGCTATGCCCGAAAGCAATCCCCATCAGAGCGCCCAACGGGCCACCTATCATGAAACCAAAAGCGCCACCCAGCGCCTTACCCCACCAAGACATAGTTATTGCTCCGGCATGCGTAACAGCAGAAAACGATAAACCTTAAAACGGGCGAAACTTTCTGCATTACGCTCGCCACTCAGGTAGTTGCGGTGAATCTTGCGAATCTTCCCGTGGTACTTCCAGCGAATCAGCTTTGCCAGCCAGGGAAGGTTGCTGTTGAAGGCATAATCGATCAGATTGAAAGCCGGAAGAATCAGTTCACGCCCCATTTGATCAACTGTTGATGTCATATTGTTATGCTTAACTTGCCAGGGCGATGATCGCGGAGTGCTGCTGCTTCAGGTCCTCTGCCTGGATACAGCAGACACCGGCGCCACCCATTTCGAAATCAATCCAGGTCATGGGCAGAAAGTCGTATTTCTGCGCCATCGCTGCCTGGGAATTACCGACCTCGATAAAGAGGACACCCTGATCACTGAGATAGTTCACGGCGGCATCGAGAATCTGCTCAACCAGTGCCAGGCCGTCATCGCCGGCAGCGAGCCCGATCTCTGGCTCGGCGCGATACTCGTCGCTGAGCGCGGCCATGTCCTCGGCATCCACATAGGGAGGATTGCTGACGATAATATCGAAACTTTGCCTGGGAATCTCAGCAAACAGATCAGACTGGTAGAGCTCGATAACATCACTCAAATCATGCTGCTGCAGGTTTAAAGCAGCGACTTCAAGCGCATCGGCAGAGAGATCGGACAGGCAGACCTCGGCATCGGGGACTGATATTGCGCAGCAATACCGATACAGCCACTGCCGCAACAAAGATCGAGAATGCGGTTTACCCGGTGGCTATCCACCCAGGGTTCGAAATGGTTCGCAATCAGTTCAGCAATCGGCGAGCGCGGCACCAGCACACGTTCGTCAACGTAGAAACGCAAGCCGCAAAACCAGGATTCGCGCGTGATATAAGCCGCTGGCCGGCGCGTATCCACCCGGCTGCACAGTTGCTGGATAACCAGCTCACGCTCTGCCAGGGTCAACACGGCATTGAGATAGTCATCATCAATATCAAATGGCAACGCCAGGGCGTGTAGCGTAAGATAGCGCGCTTCGTCCAGCGCAGTGGCGAAACCATGACCAAAATTCAGTTGCTGGCGCTCGAATTCACTGGCACCCCAGCGAACTAAATCACGAATAGTGGTCAATACCTGTAGTGGTTCGGGAATGGACACGTTGAGTCTGCTGCCGGATCAAATATAATGCCGCGAATTTTACACCATAACGCCCATGAATAGATCGAGTATCGTCATCGTTGCCCTGATTGCCCTGATCGGCGGTTTCGGCCTGTCCTGGTATGCACACGACAGTAAGCCTGTCGAACTCGAGAGCGGACTCTGGTTTGGCGAGCAGGCGCGCGCATTACCTGAGTTCGAACTCATCGACCACAACGGGCAACCGCTAACGCGTAACTCCATGATGGGTCAGTGGAGCCTGCTGTTCTTTGGTTTCACTCATTGCCCTGACATTTGCCCGATCAGTCTGCAAGCGCTGGCCGATATGCACAAGGCCATTGACGATGCCGACGTCAGCGATGCTGTACAGATTTATTTCGTGTCGGTAGATCCCGAGCGCGACACCCCGGAAGTGCTGGCCGAGTATGTCCACTATTTCAATCCCACGTTCAGCGGCGCGACCGCTCCGCTCGAGGCTTTAACTCCGCTGACCCGCTCGCTGGGTATCGCCCACGCCATTCGCAACAAAACCGAAGCCAGCTCCGATTATGACGTCGAGCACAGTGCTGCGATCGTCTTGATCAATCCGCAGGCAGAATATGCGGGTCTGTTCGGTGCGCCACATGATCCACTGGCAATGGCGCGTGATATGACTCGCATCGTTGAACGGCACCCGCTGTGAATATCGCGGTGAAAGAGGCTGTTCGTACCGCTGTGAAAACCGGTATGCCCCGCCTGGCCTTGCTTCTGGCACTACTGTTACCGTTCAACGCCTTCGCCGAACTGGACATCACCCAGGCACGGATTAAAAACCTGCCACCCTCGGTGCCGGTACGCGCTGGATACCTGTCGATCCACAATCCTGCACAGTTTAGCGTCAGCATTGTCTCCATTCGCAGCGAGGCCTTTGCCAGCGTTGAAATTCACCGCAGCGTGATGAAGGATGGCATGATGAGCATGGAACCCGTCGATCGGTTGACTATTGAACCAGGCGCAAGCCTGCAACTGGCTCCGGGTGGATTGCACCTGATGATGATGCACCCGGTGGAGGCAACCAGGCCCGGTGATGACCTCGAAATTATTCTGCAACTGGGCGATGGTTCCGAACAACGCCTGATGATGAAAGTAATCAAATAATGACTATAGAACTCAGCAAAAAACAGAAGTTCCTCAAGATTTTATTCTACGTCATACCGCATCACGCGGTGTCGCGCGTGGTTTACCTGATTACCCGTCTGCGTGGTCCCCAGGTAAAGCCCATGATCAGCTGGTTTGTCAAAAAATATGCTGTCAACATGGACGACGCCGCAGAATCAGAGATTGCTTACTACCAGACCTTCAACGAGTTTTTCACGCGCTCGTTGAAACCCCAACTGCGCCCACTGGCGCCCGGAGAGAATACTCTCGCCTGCCCCTGCGATGGCAAGGTATCCCAGGCCGGGGCGATTCGCTCGGGTGCAATTCTGCAGGCCAAGGGTCGCGCTTACAGCGTGCTCGAACTGCTCGGTGGCGACAAAGGCATGGCTGCCGAGTTCAACAATGGCTGTTTCACGACCATCTACCTGGCGCCTCATGACTATCATCGTCTGCACATGCCGCTGGATGCCAGTTTGAAGCGTATGATTCACGTCCCCGGTCGGCTATTCAGTGTCGCCGAGTGGACCGTGCAGGAGATTCCCCGACTGTTTGCGCGCAATGAACGCCTCGCCTGCTACTTTGAAACGGCTTTCGGTCCGATGGTCATGGTACTGGTAGGAGCGATTAACGTATCGGCAATCGAAACCGTCTGGACTGGCGCGGTAGTGCCACCGCGGGCGCGCAAAATCAGCGAGTACGACTACCGCCATACCACCAAGGAAATCCGCAAGGGCGCCGAGATGGGACGTTTCAACATGGGATCGACAGTCATTCTGCTAACCGCCAATAAAGTCGACTGGTTGCCGGATTTTGTGGCCGGCCACAAGGTGAAGATGGGCCAGCCAATCGGCCAGTTCCCAGCATAGAGAGCATACCCCGGGGAAACCGGTGAAGCGCCTCAAGCCTGACCGGTTGGCCTTCGGCTTCCTGAAAAAGCGCTGATTTTGACGGGCAAGGCGAGACTCGACTTCCCTGTCTCGACTCGCCACGGGCCGCGTCCCTGCGGCCCGACCCATCAAAATCAACACTTTTTCAGCACCCGGCCTTTACGGCGCGAGGCGCTTCACCGGTTTCCCCTTTCAGTGGTGGGTAGTGACCTCGGGAGAATGCCCGCAAAAGTGTAGCGAGACATGGATGTCGAGCTCCAAGCGGTCCCATGGATGGGCCAAACGGCGCATGCCGTTTGGGAGCGCCTTTTGCGGGAATTCTCCCGAGGTCGCCCTGGAATGTCCCTAAATGTCCCGATGGTAATTATTCCGGACAGCAGTGGGTATAGATCTGGACCGACTGCGGTTGATCGCAGTTCGAGCTAGTCGCGAAAAGTCAGAACCTGATCGATCGAATCCAGGTCCAGCAACACCATCAGCAGGCGATCGAGTCCGAGCGCCACGCCAGCACAATCCTCGAGCCCGTGTCCCAGCGCCGCTAACAGGCATTCATCGATATCGTATTGTGGCAACCCTTGCTGTGCTCGCAAGCTGTTATCCGCTTCGAAACGCGCACGTTGCTGTTCGGCATCGGTGAGTTCTGAAAACCCATTGGCCAGTTCGACACCGTCGTAAAACAATTCGAAACGTTCGGCGATATCAGGCTCGCTGGCGCTGATACGCGCCAGTGCTGCCTGCGATCGCGGGTAATCGTAGACAAACTGGTAACCGCGCATGTCGGGAGCAATCACCAGCGCCAGTAACAAATCAAGACATTGATCGAAATCCAGGGCCTGTGAATCACAGCCGGGAACGCGCTGAACACACTCCCCGCGCAAATCGTCCAGGCTGATATCATCAATCATCAGATCCAGCGATTGCGCGAACAACTGCCGGTAGGTGATTCGACTGAAATCACACTGACTCAGACTCAAAGTGGTGATCAGCAACTCCATCTCATCCATGAGTTGCTGATAGTCATAACCCTCGCGATACCACTCAAGCAAACTGAACTCGGGATTGTGCCGCTGTCCGCGCTCATCCTGCCGGAATGCATGACCGATCTGAAATATCGACCCGCTGCCGGCTGCCAGCAACCGTTTCATGGCGTATTCAGGAGAGGTTTGCAGGAACAGGCGCCGCTCGCAACAGCGAAGCTCAAGAGAACCGACCTGCACATCGGTATTCGTTGTCGGCATCAAGACCGGTGTATCGACTTCGAGGCAGCCGCGGGTATTGAAGAAAGTCCGTATTTGTCTGTATACCCGCGCGCGTTCGCGCACAACCTGCAATGTCGCAGATGGCCGCCAGTTCACGGGAGGAAGCTCGCTGGCTATTTCTTGACCCGTGACATGTATTCGCCGGAACGGGTATCGACTCTGACCTGTTCACCGATTTCAAGAAAAAGCGGCACCTTGACCACAGCACCGGTTTCGAGCGTTGCAGGTTTGGTACCACCCTGCGCGGTATCGCCCTTCAGCCCTGGATCGGTGTCGGAAATCTCAAGTTCAACGAAATTAGGCGGGGTAACGGCGATAGGACTGCCGTTGTAAAGTGTTACTACATAATAATCCTGAGCTTTCAACCAAAGGTGGGCGTCACCGACTGCCGGTGCATCCGCGGCCTGTTGTTCATAAGATTCCGGATCCATGAAATGCCAAAACTCACCGTCGTTATAAAGGTATTGCATCTCGGTATCGATGACATCGGCGCCTTCAACGGACTCACCGGATTTGAAGGTCTTGTCCAATACCCGCCCGTTCTTCAAATTGCGGATTTTAACCCGATTGAAAGCCTGGCCTTTGCCGGGTTTGACAAACTCATTTTCGATAATAGAGCAGGGATCACCGTCAAGCATGATCTTCAAGCCGCCGCGAAATTCGTTAGTGCTGTAACTGGCCATGGTAGTTCCGCTCAAAAAAACGCTAATCATACCGGAATCTATGTTTGATTCGAATTATATCGTCTATTATTAGCAGTTGGTAAACGTAATTGTCCACAGCCTCGCATTCATGGAAATCGAAAATAAACTGATCCGTCTGCTGATCGTCGATGATGACTTTCACAAGGCAGACCAGATAACCAGCTCGCTGCGCGCGACCGGCCTACAGGTGCGCTCGGAATTCGCCGAAGATGGTGAAGACATGACGGAGCTGCTGGACAACAAAATCTTCGATCTGGTGCTGTTTTGCATGGATTTGCCGGAGTTCGGCATCGCTGCGGCGCAGCAGTTGATAGTGCAAAGCGGAAAACATGTCGGCCTGATCGCGCTGGCAAAAGTGGTTGATTCGACTGTCATTAAAGATGCCATCAAGCATGGAGCCCGCGATGCGCTAAGCAGGGATAACAATGAGCACTTTATTCAGGTCATCAATCGCGAGGCCAACTCCATTCAGTTATGGCGACGCGTCAGCCGACTCGAGAGCGACCTCCAGGAAAGCGAGCAACGCTGTCAGAACCTGCTGAGCAGCGCCACGGACGCAGTTGCCTACATTCACGAGGGCATGCACGTATTTGCCAATCAGTCCTACATGGACCTGTTCGGCCATACTGATTTCGACGAACTCGAAGGCACCACTTTCATTGACATG
>Ga0255040_10000333_pt1 | contig 12110 bp, 14 predicted proteins | sample BC1_12_2_MG_FD_181711 | JGI IMG/M metagenome (GOLD analysis project Ga0255040, IMG submission 181711) | Seawater microbial communities from Strait of Georgia, British Columbia, Canada - BC1_12_2 | ecosystem: Environmental > Aquatic > Marine > Strait | place: Canada: British Columbia | collected... | reverse complement strand
ATGATGCCCTGGAAGCTGCCTATCTGAGCATGGCCAGTGATACCATGATGGTCCGAAAACGGCGAATGGAGCGCCGTATGCATATGAAAATGAAGATGCAGCACAAGGGATAGTTGGCTGACAACGCCGCCACAGGGGCAGGGGGATTGTTACCTGTCTTCTGTGACGGCGGAAACCTGGTGAGCAGAATATGTGTAAGGTAACCAGACCCTGTTTTTTCCTGATACTCATATTCGCTATGGTTTCGGGGCCACTGCTTTCTGAAACCGTCCAGCTTCCCGAACCCGGGCCCAGGGACACCTGCCCGGTATGCGGCATGTTCGTCGCCAAGTACCCGGAATGGGTGGGAACCGTACGCTACAAGGATGGTCATGCCCATCATTTCGATGGGGCCAAGGATCTGTTCAAGTACCTGCTGGATCTGCCCAAATGGGCACCTGATCATCGTTTGGAGGATATCAACGCCATTGGGGTGACCGAGTACTACGGCCTTACCCTGATCGATGCGCGGCAGGCTTTTTACGTTACAGGCTCAGATGTATTGGGGCCTATGGGCCATGAGCTGATACCCCTGGCCAGCCGTGCCGATGCGGAGGAGTTTACACGCGATCACAAGGGCAGGGCAGTGTTGTTGTTTGACCAGGTTACGCCGGAGATGCTCAGGATGCTCGATGAGGGGCGATTCGAGTAAGATCGCGGGTTCGGCCGCAAGCACCGACAATAGAAGTTATGTCACCACGGAATCGGTTCTCTATAACGAAAGAATCCTCCGGTAGGCCCATCATCAGGTAAAGTGGCCAGCCATAAAATGCCGTCCGCGCCTTCCTCGGGAGAGATGTCCGCCTCCTGACCGCCCATATCGGTGCGCACCCATCCCGGGCATACCGAATTGACCTTTATACCGGTATCCGCCAGTTCCTCCGCGAAGATCCGGGTCAGTGCGTTGAGGGACGTCTTGGATAACCGGTAGCCCGGACAACAGCCATTCATTTCACTGAGCTGTCCCATACCCGAAGACACGTTCACGACCCGCCCATAGCCGTCCATCAACGGAATCAGCTGTCTGCACATCATCAGGGGGCCATAGGTGTTGATTTCCATGGCCGAGCGTATGATATCCAGGTCGGTATCGAATACGCTGTTGCTGCCGCCTGTTCTGCCCGGAAAGGTATCCGGAAAAATACCGGCATTGTTGACCAGGATATCGAGGCGGCCTGTCTCGGAGCGAACGTGCCCGGCCAGGGCCTGAATACTCTCGGGGTTGGCCAGGTCCAGCGGGTGATAACGGACATCGTGACCTGCTTCCCGGAGTTTTTCCGATTGTGCCTTACCTTCTTTCTGGTTTCTACTGGTCAGAAAGACTGTCATTCCCTGTGCCGCCAGTTGCCGGCAGGTTTCCAGCCCGAGACCGCGATTCGCACCGCTGACTAAGGCAATCTTCAGTTTGGACATGATGGGTTCTCTCCTGATTCGACTCTAACTCAGGTTGGTATTGTTATACGGATCCGAATTCGGGGCCAGATACCATGGTTAGACTATGGCATATATAATGATCGGAAATCTATCCACCCTGGGAGGCTTGTGGCATGTACTCGACATCTGCGGTAGGCAGTTTCCACACAGTACTCAAAGACTTCAAACTGGAAGGCATGATGATGCGCTACAGCAACTTCATGCCCCGGCTCTACAATTTCTGCCTGTCGCTCGGCATGGAACCCGGGAAGATCATGCCGTCAAGAGCGTTCTGCTCGGATGAAAGTCAGGGTTTCCCGATTATTCTGATAACCAAACAGTTTGGGACTTTTCCATTCAATCATGGCCTTGTGGGCGGTGTCGTAGCGACGGACCGTCACGGTCCCCATGCCTCCCATGGCAGAGATATGGTCATCATACAGGCCAGTCACGTGGGTTATGACCCGGAAACAAAAACGTTTGGAACCTATCGACGTGCGCAGACCGAAGATTGTCATCACAGTTCAAACTGTGGAAAGGTGATGGGCGTATTAAGCTGGTATCAGGATGAGTATGAGTTTGCCTGCAAGAATATTTTTCTCGAACCCTCGAGTTTTCCTTATCAGATATCCATCAATAACCTGCTGCTTCGGAAGTCGCGTGAAGAGGGGCTGTTTCTCGATTTGAATCAACTGATCGCGCACGATGATCTGGGCAACCCGAAGTTGATCCGCTCGCTGAGCACAGCGAGGACGTTCGAGGCCTCGCCGGAAATGATAGAACGCGTCGGCGATTTTTGGCCACGTGAGCAGATGAAACCCATTGAAAAACTGCTGACCCCGGATCTCTTTCGTTTCAAACGTGATTTGGTGGTAGACGCGGAGAGCCAGGGACACCTTGAACAGAATCTGATCGATCCCATGCCCTGGATAGTCACGGATGCCGCGCCGGCACTGGCAGCAGCACAAATCAATACACAGGTGGAATTCGACCGCGCCTATCGCACGATACTGAAGGAAAAAGTCTATGAAGGCAGAAGACTGCTTTTCATAGCGGGTCTGAATATCGACATCTCACCCAACGAGGGCCAGACCTTTCCGTTGACAAAATTCATACCCTGGGCTGCCTATGTTCAGACAGCCGACGGAAGCCAGTCCATATTGGAGCAACAGGCGTTATTCGAGACCCTGATGGAACGGGAGAAGAGCAATCCCAATCAGATCGATCTGGAGGCGGCAATATCTGTTATGGAGAGGGCGGATGAAGTCAGCATTTCTTTTGATTTCAGAAAATAGCTGATCTGTAGCCTGTTGTGCTATCTCTATCCGTGTTTCGCGAGCTCAACACATACTACGGCATCATGGGGTTCATAACGCCCATGGGGTTCGCCATCATGCGCATGTTCTCCCGCATTACCGGCATACTGTTTTTCATACGGACTATTCTCTGGTCGATGTAGCTCATGGCGTTGCCCATCAGCCCCATATCGTTGTGGATGAAGCCCATGTCCGCCTTGATCATATCCATGTTGTTGCGCATGTTGGGCATGATCCCGGACAGTGAAATGATACTGTCGTTGATTGGTGTCATGTGCTGTATATGTCCATCGAAAGATTCGACACTCAGGGCAATAGCCGACATGTCATCGTCAACCGCCATTAGGGTTTTATGCATCGAATCCATATTTTCGACGGTAAGGTCCAGGTCATTGTAAAGTACACGGACGTAGTAGACGTTGAATACAGCCAACACCACCAGCAGAAATGAAACAGAGAAGATCACGAGATCGGTGATCTTGAAATGCCTGTGACGCTCGTCGAGGTGAAGCTGGGTTTCTTTACCCAGTTTCGCCATCACGTCAATTATCGCTCGTCTCGGGTCTTCCGCCATCTTGCTTACCTAAGGAAAAGGAAACATCTTGTTCATTGAACGGGAAGGTTTTCCCATGCGGTGCATTTCCTGGGTCATGCCCTGCAATTCCATGTTCATCTGGTCGACGCTCACGGCGATATTACCCACGTTGTCACGCACCCTGGATAAGTTGGTTCTGATACCGGAGACCGCACCCTGTATACCGTTCATGTCCTCATCGATTAAGATCATTTCTTTGTCCATGATCGCGATGTTTTCATCGATTACAGCAATCACTGAGACCTGTTTTTCCATGGATCTCATGTGGCTCTTAATCTTGTCCATCTTTTTAGCAACAGAGATGAAATTGTCGTTCATGTTGGCGACCACGTCAGAGATACGGCTGACCTGGGTGGTCAGGGTGAACAGAAGGATCAGAATGGAGAAGGCCATCGCCCCGAGTATGATGATGCCGGTTCGTATGGCGTAGTTAAGCCGGTTGCTGAGTATATTCCTGACTTCAATCTGACTGAGTTGGATACCTTCGAAGGAACTCAATGCCCGCAGATACTGCTGTTGCAGCACTTCGTCATCTTCGTTGCCCATAGGGGGGGCTTTCTCAACCATTTTGTTCGAATTTCCTGGTTCAACTCACAGGGACAGTATACTCATTACCAATGGCCTAAATCTATTAGTAAACACTTAAACACCAAAATTGGCCACAGCACCGATACTCACAGATTATCCATGTAGGGTACACGCGTCGCTTTGTATGGTTAGCGTCCGGAACCTGTTGTCACTGAAGTATTACAGTGATGCCATCAATAGCGCTTATAACTTATTGATTTATATCATTTATGTGGAAAATATCAGAGAGGTGTTCTTTCAGCACATCCAACCTGATGGGGCCGGATGTCTAATCAGCTGGAGTTAGTGAAAACAGAGGGACCTCGGGACTACTCGAACTGGCGCAGATACTCGATTAAGGAAATGATCAACACCAGCAGAATCAGTGTAATCATGAGAACGCCGAGGCCGTAGGCCATAACCATTATGATCTCGGCGCCGCTTTCCAAACCCTCGATCATAATCAGAGTTTTATAAAGCAATACAGCCAGAAAAATCGGCAGAATCGTAAAAAGTACTTTGCTGCTGGTGCGATATTTCACTCCGCCATGAAAGGTCTCTTTGACCCAGAAGTCCTTGCTCCAGACGCTCTTGACTTTGGATTTGGTCATAATGTCGCAGGTTCCCAAGTCTTGCCAGTGCTTAACTGACTTATCATTGACAGATCATAGAGTAATTGTGTGGCAATGACAGGTGACTTTCAACCAGGATCGTTGCCGTCAGTCGTACTAGTGTACCGTCTCAAACAGTCCGAAGTTTTCAGATCCAATCTGTTTGCGACAGTACACCAGCGCACAGTGAGCCTGGCAAATTCATCTGCCGCTTCCACCGACCATGCTCGCACCGGGCTCTTTTCAGGTTCATTTAAGTTTTCCCCTCTAACCTCTTTATTCAAGCCGCAGCGCTGTGCGTTGAATCGAAATTGAGAGAGGAGGGATTGAGAATGAAAAGTCTGGAACACCCTGGGAAAATAACAGTATGGGATCCACTGGTGCGGTTGTTTCACTGGACCCTGGTAATGAGCTTTCTGGTTGCCTACCTGACCGAGGATGAATTGCAGACGCTGCATGTCTATTCCGGCTATTTGATCGCGGGGCTGCTCGTGGTCAGATTGATCTGGGGATTTGCGGGGCCGACGCATGCACGCTTTTCTGATTTTATCCGTCCCCCGGGCGAGGTGATCGCCTATCTGAAGGATCTGCTGAAAGGGAGAACAGCGCGTTACCTGGGCCACAACCCGGCCGGCGGTGCCATGATCCTGGCGCTGCTGTTCAGCCTGTCGTTGACGACACTCACCGGGATCGGTGCCTACGGCGCAGAAGGGGGCGGTCCCATGGCCGGCGGGTTCACGGGTATCTCTGTGTTCGGCGGCGAAGCAATGGAGGAGATCCATGAATTTTTTGCCAATTTCACGGTACTGCTTGTGGCCGTTCATTTAGCCGGAGTGATCCTGGGTAGTCTTCTGCATAGAGAGAATCTGGTGCGAGCGATGATTACCGGCCGTAAGCAGGCTTGAAACATCTCAGAAAGCAGATAAAGAGGAAAGAGCGATAAACGGTCGGATCCGCGCTGTAGGGCCGAATTCATTCGGCCGAGTGCGAATAAATTCGCACCTACTTAGCACAGACCCTATATCTCGTACCAGGAGGAGCAAACCGCCCACCCCCCTAAGCAAATGGTTGTGTCATAGTGGAGAAAAGATATGAAATCGACCCTGACAACAGTGATGGTACTGGTGGTATTGATGCTGGCCGCCGTATTCGCGCTGGCGGATGAAGATCACCTCGAGGCGCGCAGACTCATGGAGAGCGGTTCGATTCAGCCACTCGAGACCATCCTGGAGCGGGTCCGGGCGCAGCGTCCGGGGCGTATCCTGGAGGTTGAGCTGGAAGAGGAGGATAGGCGTTATGTCTATGAGATCGAGTTGTTGGACGAGTCGGGTCAGGTGTGGGAGTTGAAGATGAATGCCGTGACAGGCGAGATACTTGAACAGGAGCAGGAGGAATAGTCTATGCGCCTGCTGCTGGTAGAGGATGATGAACTGCTCGTCGCGTCATTGAAAAAGACGCTGGAGCAGCAGGGTTTTGCAGTGGATGTGGCGTTCAACGGTGTTGACGGTGAATTCATGGGCGATGAGGAACCCTATGACCTGGTTGTCCTGGACCTTGGGCTGCCTGGCAGGCCGGGCCTGGAAGTGCTGCGCAACTGGCGACAGCAGGACAATAGGGTGCCGGTTATCGTGTTGACAGCCCGAGATGCTTGGCATGAGCGGGTGGATGGCTTCAAGGCCGGCGCGGATGATTACCTGGGTAAACCGTTCCATGTGGAAGAACTGCTGGTACGTATACTGGCACTGGTTCGCCGCAGTCACGGTGCCGCCAGCCCGGTATTGCAAAGCGGGGGCCTGGAACTGGATGAGGAACGCCAGCTTGTCAGGTTGGAGGACAACAGATTAATAAACCTCACCGGCACGGAGTTCCGCCTGCTGCGCTATTTCATGCTCAATCCTGGGAAGATTCTCTCCAAGACCCGCCTGACGGAGCATGTCTATGAGCAGAATTTCGATCGGGACAGCAATTTGATCGAGGTTTACGTACGGCATCTGCGGGAGAAGCTGGGGAGTGAGCGGATCGAGACGCGGCGCGGACAGGGTTATATCTTCCTGGAAAAATCCCCATGATCTCTCTTGAGCGCCGGCTGCAACTGGGACTGGGCCTGGCCCTGGTGATCCTGTTCGGGTTGCTCTGGTTGCTGGGCAATCATGCGATTCGCGGTCTGACCGAGGAGTTTATCGTCTCCCGTCTCGAGCATGATGCGGAAAGCCTGCTGTCGGCGTTGACCCTGGACCCGGTACGGCCACGGGTGCGCAGGCATCGTATCAGTGAGTTTTACAGCCAACCGTTTTCCGGCCACTACTATATTATTCGCATGGACGACGGATTGGAGTTTACCTCCCGTTCTCTCTGGGATCAGGACTTATCCCTTTCACCGGTCAGTCCCGGAGACAGCAGAAGATCCATCGTACCCGGTCCCGCGGGACAGCAGTTGCTGGTGCTGGAGCAGGGATTTCTCAAGCAGGGCCGGGAGATTACCCTGGCGGTAGCGGAGGATCTGACCCCGCTGCAGGCACATCGGGATGTGTTCCGGCGTTATTTCGGCCTGTTTGCGCTGGGAGGTTTGCTGATATTGCTGACGATACAGGGGGCTATCGTGCGGCGTACCGTTCGCCGCCTGGAACCGGTGCGCCATGAGATACAGGCGTTGGCGCAGGGTACGCGCGACAGTCTGTCGGAAGATGTACCCAAAGAGATCAAGCCCCTGGTAAGCGAACTCAACCGTTTGTTGACGTTGATGGCCCAGCGCCTGGAAAGGTCCCGTAATGCCCTGGGTAACCTTACCCATGCACTGAAAGGGCCTCTTAGTATACTCACCCAGTATCTCGACCAGTCCCAGGTCGGGCAGGAAAGGGAAAGGCAGCAGGCCAGGGCCCAGGCCGAACGCATCCGCCAGTTGATGGAGCGGGAGCTGAAACGTGCCCGCCTGGCCGGGGCCGGTGTCTCGCTGCAGCGTTTCGATCCCCGCCTGGACATGCCGGATCTGACCGACGTCTTACGCAAGGTGCACAGGGAAAAATCTCTGGATATCCAGCTGAAGCTGGCGGATGACATGATCGCGTTTGCTGATCGGGAGGATATGCTGGAGCTTCTTGGTAATCTGCTCGACAATGCCTGCAAATGGGCGAGGGGCCGTGTACGCTGCACAATGGAAGCAGGTGAAGAGACCAGTATCGCGGTGGAGAATGACGGCCCAGCACTCAGTTCGAGGGAATTGGAGCGACTGGTGAAACGCGGCACCCGTCTGGATGAGACGGTGGAAGGGCATGGCCTGGGTCTGGCTATCGCCAAGGATATTGTGAAGCTGTACAGTGGCAGTATCAGCTTCGACCGTTCTCCTTCACTGGGTGGCCTGCGGGTAATCATCAAGCTGCCGCGAAGTGAATACGAGATAGCCTGAAAACGATTTTCAGCTTTGTTTAATCTCATCTTCTTATACTTAAATAATATCAACAGAGGCGGAAATAAATCAGTTGCCTCAAGGGGATTGACATGAAAACAAGCGGATTATTTGTAGTAGCCTTTCTCGCGGGTACGGCGACCGTTGTTATTGCTCAGCAAGGCCCGATGCCGTTCTACGCCTTCGACAGCAACAGGGATGGTGTGATCAGCGAGCAGGAGTTCAATCAGGTGCATGCCGATCGGATGGCGGCCCGGGCTGCTCAGGGCCGGCCCATGCGAAACGCGGCGAATGCCCCGGTCTTCGCTGACCTGGACTTGGACGGCAATGGCACGATCAGTCAGCAGGAACTGATGCAGTTCCAGCAGGCCCGGATGCAGGCTCGGCGCGCCATGCCCGGCTGGGGCAGGGGAAGAGCTCAGGGAATGCCTGGCAGGTCCGGTTTCAGGCCGCCTTCATTCGCCGATATGGATGCCAACAATGATGGCTGTATCAACCCGGAGGAACTGGCCCGATTCCAGCAGGCAATGATGCAGGGACGACCGGGAATCATGCCTGGAAACATGGGCCATCACATGCCCGGATACGAAGCGTTCGATCTCAACGGGGATGGTGTAGTGCTCAAGGATGAATTCATCGAGGCCCGGGGTCAGCGAGTAGCCCAGAGGGCCAAAGAGGGGCGGATGATGCGTGGCCTGGCTAACATGCCGAGCTTTGAGGACATCGATACCGATGGTAACGGCGAGCTTTCCAGGGAGGAGTTCGCAACCCATCAGGAAAACCATCGGAATTCCCGGTTCCAGGCGAGATGATTTCTGGGCTGATAAGGGTGTGACTGATCATGCCATATGGCTCGTTACTTGGTTGCTCGTTGAAGGGAAGAAAAGTTAATCGGACTGTGGTTTACTGAAGCATGAATTCCAAGACAGTGCAGTGGTTGATACTTGCGGTGGCGGCCACAGTCATGATCCTGTTGGTCAAACTGATGCTTGAAATGAGCGGTGCCGTTGTGGAGATGACGGAACATGTCGGCATCATGTCCCGCAGTGTAACGGAATTGAACGGCCACGTGGCATCCCTGGCCCGCGATGTGAAGAAAATGAATGTCAATGTGGAGCATATGAACCAGACCATGCAACGCATGGAGGGCAGTATTCAGGGCATGGGGAACGCCATCACCCGGGGCAGTAAGGAATTTCAGCAATGGAACCCCGGGGGAGTGATGCAGCAAATGATGCCGGATACCAGAACGCCTGCCCGTTAGATGGCTTCGCTTCCAGGTGCCGCACTCTGGATAGCAATGGGCAAAGCAGCAAGCTTCTCTGACACCCCGACATTCTGAAGCTTATCTTGATTGCTGAGGGTCTACTACACTTGGAAAGCAGAGTATGTTTGCTATCCTCAGCGTAAATGGGAATCATTATTATTCATTAACGACGAAAGAAATACGAATATACGCACCAAATGCAACTAAATTCGAGAAAATTGGTGGCGTTGTTGATTGTTTTAGCGATCGCACTGTTACCATTCCGGTTTGGTCACGCCGTGGATGGTGATAAAGCGTCGTTGAGCCATTCACACTCGGGCCGTTCGGCCATGAGCAACTGTGATCACAGCGGACCTACAGATCTCTTTCATGATCACGGTGAACATTCGCCTGATGAAACCTCCTCAGATGACTGTTGCGGTGAACATTGTCCCAGTTTCCATTTCTTTGTGGCCAGTGTTTTCAACCTTCATTTTTCTGCTTCCCAATCTTTTCATCCGGTTTTATTGCACCGTTTTCCAGAACTGCTGATCGTCGCTGAATACCGACCTCCTATAACAATCTCCTGACCTTTCTTTAACTGCAGAGTCTGTTCTGAATCTGCGATTGAGTAATTGGGACCGCTCCGGTTCCAGGGTTCAGGAGACCCATAATACAAAACTCCCTGTTTCGGGCTCCCGGTGAGGGTGGCGAAGCCTTTGGCAGCGCCGCGCCGGCATTCAAGTGTTCGCTCAGAAACGGAAAATTCCGGAAGGTAATCCATTATCTGAAACAACGGTAGAAAACAGACGAGGGAGATGAAAAAAACATGAAGATAATATTTACTAAGTCCCATTTTTCGATGCTTTTCCTTTCGCTGTCGGGCCTGTTTTTCTCCAACCTGCTGATTGCTCATGGAGGAGCAACAGGTGTAGTCAAGGAACGTATGGAACTGATGAAAGTACTTGGAGAACGGATGAAAGAGATGGGTGCCATGGTAAAAGGGAAGGTGGTTTTCGAATCCAGGGTCATCGCCGCGAATGCAAGTAAGATCGAACAGGCAGCGCCGGATATTACCCGTCTCTTTCCTGACGGAAGCCTGAAAAAACCATCAGAGGCCCTGCCCAGAGTCTGGGAAGAGTGGGAGCGATTCAACGAGATGACAGACCGTCTTACTTTGGAAGCCGGAAAATTGAACGATGTGGCAATTACAGGAACCCAGCGGGAGATCATGATCCAGTTCACCAAGGTGGGAAAGGCCTGCTCTTCGTGTCACACCGATTTTCGCAAGCAGAAGCAGAAGCAGAAATGAAGGAGTGAGGGAAGAGTACGCAGGCGACCGGGAGAGAGTCAGCATGACATCTTTTATAAAAAAGGCTTACCAAGTCGGCCGCATGGGGTGCTCCCTAGAGGTCCATCGACGAAGAAACTCCATAGCAATGCAGCAGACTGGTTTATTGTTGATTCTTCTTTCGATAACAGCTTCGTTACCAGCGTTATCAGAAACAGGCGATACGGCTTCACTCGAACGAGGTGAGTACATCTACCGACTGAGTGGCTGTGAGTCCTGTCATGCTGATAGCGCCGGTGCCGTTGATGGTCCCGTCGGTGGTATCGCAATGGAGACTCCCTTCGGAATCTTTAACATACCGAATATTACTCCGGATATTGATACCGGTATCGGCGGTTGGACTGATCAACAATTCTCGGAAGCCATGAAAACAGGCGTCTCTCCAAATAGCGAACACTATTATCCCGCTTTTCCTTACACTTCCTATACCCGTATGTACGAGCAGGATCTCATTGACCTGAAGCTTTATCTGGATTCCCTGCCGCCGGTGAACAAAGCAGTGAAAGATCATGATTTGTCGTTTCCATTCAACCAACGTTGGTTGATGGGATTATGGAAAGTGCTGTTCTTTCGATCCGGGTCATTTAAACCAGATTCAACCCATACTGCATCCTGGAACCGGGGGGGCTATATCGTCAATGGTCCCGGTCACTGTGTGGAGTGTCATACCCCCAGAAACAGACTCGGTGCGTTGATAATAAGTGAGTTGCTGGCGGGCAACCCGGACGGTTTTGACGGTGAATCTGTTCCTGGAATCAATCCTGCTATGAATAAACCCTTCAGCCAATGGTCAGAGGATAACATCGTGTTTTCATTGCAGACCGGGATGTTGCCAAATGGTGATTTTTTCAGCGGATCCATGGGGCACATTGTCGAAAACAGTACCTCCAGATTGAGTGAACCTGATCTCAAGGCGATAGCGGACTATCTGCGGTCACCGGCTATACATGAAAGTATATCGGGTGGTCGTTTCATGTTGCTGTTCTGGTTGCTGTCGATCGCTGGATTGCTCTGGCTGGCGGTGGCACTTACTCGATCAAAAAGACGTGTGTCCCGAGATAAAGATTCACATGAGAAGTCTTCATGATCGGGCTCAATGCGGCTAAAAAACTGCTGTCTATTAACCGTGTTTTCTATGGAGATTAAGCCATAAAAATATTTCATAGCTTTTTCATAGGTAATTCCTGAATTTTGTACTAGGCTCCAGATTACTACTAGCAATAACTCCGTCCTTTTGCATCCCGTGCCGGGATGCAAAACAGGGGAGGTTAGTAATACATAGCGGGTTGATTAACTGGACAGGCTTGTAATGTCGTCGCTGTCAGTGACAGCCAAAGTACGCTAGTAGAAGCCGTTCCTGCTTTTTTGGGGAAAGGAATTTTCATAGTGAATCATTGGAGAGATACCATGAAAAAGTATGTTACAGCTTTAACCATTGCTATACCTGCTTTAGTTATTTCCGGCATGTCTTGGGCGGATAATATGGGGAAGGATGCGGAGGATGATATTCTGCATGGCCATGGCGCCGTTGCCGCCACTCAGGGAGCGTCTTACGTGCAATCTGAAAGA
>Ga0255040_10000332_pt1 | contig 12116 bp, 6 predicted proteins | sample BC1_12_2_MG_FD_181711 | JGI IMG/M metagenome (GOLD analysis project Ga0255040, IMG submission 181711) | Seawater microbial communities from Strait of Georgia, British Columbia, Canada - BC1_12_2 | ecosystem: Environmental > Aquatic > Marine > Strait | place: Canada: British Columbia | collected... | reverse complement strand
TGATAATTACAGGTCCGGCACCACTGGCCGCCATTGTAGACGTCGCGTTTCTGCCGGCCATCGCGGTTGCTGTTGCTGTGCCGATTTTTCGCAGCAAGAACGTTCGCAATTACAAGGTAGTCGCCGTCTTGATAGCTTTGGCCGCGTCGCATAGCGTGTTTCACCTGGCCAGCCAGGGGTTTGTGCCGATCGGTTTGTCACGAACCTCGCTCTTCGTCAGCATCGATATTGTCGTCATTCTGCTGGCAATTGTCGCCGGCAGGGTGATCCCGGCGTTTACAAAGAACGCCATTCCCGAGGCCAACTCGCGTCACGAACCCTGGGTGGAGAACGTCACCTTTGCCGCCATGATTCTCGTGGTTCTCGTTACGATCATGTCCGGGAGCCGGGCGTTGCCGGCCGCGCCAACGGCACTGCTCTTTATCATCGTTGCTGCCGCGCACGCCACTCGCCTTGGACTTTGGGATCCCGTCAGCACCATCCACAATCCGCTGCTCTGGATGATGCCGGCAGCATACTCCTGGATCCCGTTCGCTTTTCTGCTTCGCGCACTCGCCGCCATGAATATTGTGTCGGCCAGCGCCTGGATACATGCCATCATGATAGGCGCAATCAGTAGCTTTATGCTCGCTATGATGATGCGCAGCACACTGGGTCATACGGGTCGGCAACTCGTTGCCAGTCGGTCCGACATGACCGCGTTCCTGCTATTGCAGTTCGCTGCGATCGTGCGAGTGGCCGCGAGCATCGCAACACCCGCGTCCTATCGGTCCTGGATCGTTGTATCCAGCCTGCTCTGGGTACTGGCCTTCCTGCTTTTCGTGCTGCGCTACCTGCCCATGCTGAGCAGCCCGAGAGTGGCGGACTAACCCGACCGCGTCGCTATCGCCGGCGTAGTGTTGCTCGTTCTTCGAGCCGGGCCAGCCACGCGGGAGCAGGTCAAACTGATCGGGGACTCAATTTACCCGGACGAGTTGAGAGACAGGGGAATTCCCAGGCCTTGAATCTCCCGAAAACGGCAGCCTTAAAGCCCTGAGCGGCCCGCCTCCCGAATCATCGGTGCATACTCCGAGAACGCGGGGCCGGCAACCGTGGCGCCGACCGTGATTCCCGCATCGGTGGTCAGCGTATGGCCGTTGGTATAGCCGGATTCGTCGCTCGCGAGCCACAGAGCCGCGTTTGCAACGTCCTCCACCAGACCCGGTCGGTCCTTCAGCGGTGAGGCTTCAGCCAGTATGCGCTTGGCCTCATCGATGTCATCGGGATTACCGGTCAGCACAGCTGCAACCATCTCGGTCGCCATGCCCGCTGCAGCGATCGCGTTCACTCGGATGCCGAAACGGCACAGCTCCGCGCCCACGTTCTTGGTAAGACCCACCACAGCATGCTTCGCCGCCGCGTATGCGTGTGGACCGAGCCCGCCCATCAACCCGGCGGTGCTGGCCATGCTGATGATGTTACCGCTCCCACGGGGCTTCATCACTCTCGCTGCGTGCTTCATTCCATAGAAAACGCCGTTCAGCAACACGTCGATACTGGCCGCCCACTCGGCCTCCAGCGTGGTGTCGATGGGCCCGACGGCACCGACTATGCCGGCATTGTTGAACATGATGTCGAGATGGCCGAATTCCTTGACGGCGAGATCGACTAATCCAGCGACTTCTTCTTCTTTGGTGACGTCGCACGTCGCAAAAACGACCGTGCTGCCCAACTCCTGGCACAGGGCATTGCCCTTGTCCTGCTGAATATCGCCAAGTACCACGCGACAGCCTTCCTTTACGAATCGGCGCGCACTGGCCGCACCAATGCCGCTTGCCGCGCCAGTGATTACCGCAGTTCTACCACTTAATCGCACGGTCTTCTCCTTATCAACGAGCAGCAGTTCACTTCAGACCAAAGGCGAGCAAAACATTGCCCGGTATGTGTTGGTAAATCCCGTAGCCGGAGTTCACATACAGCATGCCGTCGGCAACGACAGGGCCGCTGCCGCTCATCGACCCTCCCCGCGCAGTTTCACCGGAGATGGTTTCGAATTCCCCCAGGGTGCTGAATTCCCACAGGACTTTGCCGTCCGTGGCCGAGTAAATCCTGAGTCGGCCGTCCAGGTGCCCTGCGATAACGCCGCCCGGAATAGCCGACACGGCGGCAGATATACCTTCGTCACAGTATTCCTTCACGGCATCCGGACAGACATGATCGGCCGGCTGAGCCCAGATCTCTTTCCCGGTGGCTGCATCGAGCGCGTAAATACCCGGGCGTGGGTCGATTTCGTATGTGTAACGCGTAAGATCTTCCGGATAGAACATGTCATTGATGGGTACGTATACGACGTCACCGGCAGCCGCCATGCCATGGTGTACGCCACCCTGGACACCACCGCGGCCAACCTGGCTACGCCAGATAATATCGCCGTTATCCGGATCAATTCCAAACACATTACCGGATTTCTGTCCGGCGACGAGAATGTCCTTTCCGTTCGCAAGCTTCACCAGGATGGATGCGGCTGCGAAATCGAAATCCGGACCGTTTTCTTCGGGGCAATTGGCCGGGTTACTGGAAAAGTAGATAAGACAAGCAGCATTAAAGGCATCCCCAGCCGTAGTCTGGGTGACCCAACGCTTGGCACCGGTTTTGATATCGAAGGCGATGATGGCATCGCTTCGGTCGTCTGCCGGGGACGAGTAGTTCTCTCCAGTGCCCAAATAAAACTGGCCGCGTTTCAGATCAATAGTGGGGCTGTTCCATATCGGTGCACCCGACGGCGCCAGGATTGCGGTACCAACACTGGTCTTGCCAACCTCAGCCGGTTTTTCGTCGATGGAAAAGCTTTGCCAGATCAGCTCACCGCTGTTCGGGTTCAGAGCTACCACGGACCCCCGGAAAGTACAGCAGGCATAGGACGGGTCCGCAGCCGGAACGAGCTCCAGCGAAGACACCGGCACCAGCAGTTGGTCCTCTACCAGCACCGGGGCAGCGGTTATCGTAGCATTGGGGTGACCGTCCACCTTGGTCATCCAAAGCAGTTCACCACTGCGGGCATCCAGGGCATAGGCTCGTGCCAGGATATCGCCAAAGAAGACTTGGGGCCGGGCCTCTGCGGATCCGGCTTCCCAGGGTGAAACCACAATGGCCGTACGAACCTCGGCGCTGGCGCGGAAGGTCCAGCGAACACAACCGGTCTGCGAATCCAGCGCGTAGACCATGCCACTTTGACTACCCACGAACACCGTGTCACCAGCCACCGCGGGCTGGGATCGAGCCTGGATAGCGTTGGGATAGGCAAAAGCCCACTTGAGTTTGAGTTCGCCGGCTTTATCGGCAGACAAGCCACCGGAGTCAGCCCCCTGGAAGCGCGTATTGGACAGATCGACGCCCCAACCCGCTTGACGGGGCGGCAGATCCATGTCCAGGCTCACCTGCTCGCATACAGGCGCAGGGTAGTTCACCACCTCGGATGCAAGTGATCGGCCTGCCAGGTACTCGGCCACTTCCTGTTTCTGCTGATCCGCAAGACCCTCCGACTGAATGGCCATGATGCCGTCCATGGAATCCAGGATGGCATCGGGCGCCATCATTCCCAGGAACGACCGATGGGGAGCCTTGTATGTGCCGCCTTCATGGCAGCTGGCACATTGCTTCAGGTAGTGAATCTGGCCGGGGTGAGGCAGTTCCGCGACCGGCGGGGGCGAAGGATCCGGTTCCAGTGCCTCTTGCGGTGCCTCCTGGCTGCAACCGACAAGCATCAGTAGAACGGCAAAGGGGAAGCTCGAGGTGAGGATCAGACCAGCGGTTCTAGAAGCCATAACCATATTCTCCTGGGCTTTCTGCCGGTCACGAATCTCATCAGACGGAAAGTACCAAGCATTGGGTCTCATCATAGGCAAAGTTTGAATTTACTTCAAGATGCCTTGGCAGCGCGCTTTCCGGGCTGGTTGTGGCTGTCAGAGTCGGGCGGGAGCTTGACATCTAGCTCACAATAGCCCACCTTTCCTGCTTGTTGAATTAAATTCAAAAAGATGAAATTGCCAATCGTGGGTGACAATACGGGTAACTTCGTTGCCCCCCATCCAAACGGCAATAGAGCTCTTGAAACACATATAGTAGGGGGGCAATCATGATGTCAAAAAAATGGATCAATATTGGTCTGGCACTTTCCATCGGTGCTGCCGCGGCAGTCACTGCACCTGTCGCCACGGCTCAGGAAGAGAGCGGCGCCTCGGGGGTTCTGAACTCCAGGCAGCTGGATGAAATTGTGGTAACCGCGCGCAAGCGTGAGGAAAATCTGCAAGATGTTGGACTTTCTGTCAGTGCGTTAAATCAGACTGAAATATCGCGGACTTTCGCCCGAGATATCAGAGACCTGGCGTTTCTGTCTCCTAACCTGATTCTCGATGATACTTCACAAGGCCCCGGGGGCAATGCGGCAATATATATCCGTGGCGTTGGAGTGGCGGATGTTGAGAAAAATTTCGATCCCGCCGTTGGAGTATCGATCGACGGGCTTTTTGTAGGTACTAACAGTGGAGGGATACTGAGGAGTATTGATCTGGCGAGCGTGGAAGTATTGCGTGGCCCTCAGGGCACGCTGTACGGTCGCAACACTATCGGTGGAACGATTAATGTAGAGAGAACAAGACCTACCGGTGAGTTGGGCGGCAAAATTCGCGCCGGTTTCGGCGATTACGATACCCTTTACTTGGACGGGATCGTCAATTTTGGCTTGACTGATGGACTGGCGGTAAAACTTAGCGCCGCCAAGCATGAACAGGGTGAAGGTTATTTTACAAACACCAATGACGGTGATGACAACGGCCGGGTGGATTATCAATCCTTTGGCGTCAACGTGCTCTTCAGCGCAACCGATGCGCTGGAGTTTGAATACACCTTCCAGGACGAGGCTACGGACCAGGATACGCCGCCACTGTTGAACGTTGGGCAGTCGGATACCTTGTTTTGTACCGCTTTTGGTTATTGCGCGCCAGATCTGCAGACGCCAACTTCGGGAAACCGTTTCTGGGTAAATACCCTGGGGTTCTTGCCGTCCACGGCATCACCAACACTCGATGCAATTGCGGTTTCGCCGATATCCGAACTGACGCCGGTCAGGCTGTTATCGACTTTCGATACCGAGACCCATATCTTTGATGTGCGTTGGGACATCAATGAAAGCTTAGACCTGGATTATATATTCGGCAGCTTTGAGACCCAGGAGACCATCGTATCCAACTGGACGGCCGAGCCGCTAATGTTGTTTGGAACCGACCGCCCGGCTGAATACGAGCAGAAAAGTCATGAACTGCGCCTGACTTACGACGCTGGGGGTCCGTTGAAGTTTGTTGCAGGTGCTTACTTGTGGGATTCGGAATACGATATCCGATTGCGTAGCTGGATTACTTTTGCTGTTCCGGATACCGTTTTGGACATACCGCAAACCACGCACCAGGAAACGGAATCTGTTGCGCTGTTTTTCGAAGGAGATTACGCGCTTAACGATGCCTGGAGTCTGACCCTGGGCGGGCGTTGGACCGAAGACGAGAAGCTATCTTTGCAATCAGGTGATATACACGGACTGGGCACCGCGAAATGGGACGAGTTTACGCCCAAGGCCGGTGTGCGTTACCGGATGACTGACGACGCCATGTTCTTTTTCACTTACTCAAGAGGCTATCGCACCGGCGGCTTCAACGGACGGGTCGATACTGTTGAAACCGCCGAGGTACCTTATGACCCTGAGTTTGTAGACAATTATGAACTGGGCTTTAAGAGCGAATGGCCGGACAAGGGGCTGCGATTGAATGGCGCCATTTTCTATATGGAGTATGAGGACAAGCAGGAAGAGCTGGGATTACCCTCTTCAGGTGCCACGGGCCAGCGGATTACGGTTTTTAACGCCGCTACAGCAACCATGCAAGGTGCGGAACTTGAACTGCAAGCGCGACCCACCGATGGCCTGACCATGCGTGCAAACATCGGCTATCTGGATACGGGATACGATGAATTCAGTTTTGTCGGTCCCGGTGGTGGCATCGTGGATCTTAGTGCGTCTGTATTCCGTCGATCACCAGATTTTACCGGTTCTCTGGATGCAACCTACGAATGGCAGGTTGGCAGTGGCGAAGCCTGGGTGAGAGGCGCTTATCATTATATCGGTAGTCACTTTATAGAGCAGTCTAACCGACCGGAGTTGGAAAATGGCAGTTCGCATTTACTCGACCTGTCAGCAAATTACGGGATGGACAACGGAGTAACAGTTAGTCTTTACGGCCGTAACCTTACCGATGAAGACAGCTATGCACACGGTTTGAATGTCTCTGGTCTATGGGCCTATGCGATCCCGCGAGCGCCTCGCACCTGGGGTCTGGAAGTCCTGATTAACTTTGGTGGGGAGTGATTTCGCAGACTTATTGGCGTTAGCCCCTTAAAACTCTGATCGTCCAATCAGAGTTAGTGCAATCAAAGCTTTCCGCACGTGGTCGCGGAAAGCTTTTTTCACATCCGGCGTAGATTCCTGATGGAAAACCCAAGCAGGGAATCCGCGACCCAACAGCATTACGTACCTACGCCATGTCGGCCCGGTGACGACTCAAGTCTCCAATCAGGTCTGGAGAAATACGGCGACTCGTGAAATACCAGCCATCGTCGCCCTCGCGGAATTCGTCGAAATAATGGCCGATGAAGATGGCCTGCATCGGGAAGTCGGGCAGGGCCTGCATTACCGTGACGTAGCTCTGGGCCGTGGCCGAGTCGCCATTCACGTCGATCTGCACATTGCTCATGACGTGCTTGGAATGTGGCTTGCCGTCGTACAGCGTTACGTTTTCGAGCATCGCCCGCACCGGCGCGCTGCCCACCATCGGGCCTGACGGATCACCGATGATCTCAAAATTGCCTTTCTCGAACATGGTGGCAAAACCATCCAGGTCCCCGGCGTCTATCCGGTAACAGTATTCGTTCATCAGTTTCAGTATGTCCCGCCGTGCTTTGCTCATCAGGGTTTCACCTTTTTGATTTGGGATTACGACATTCTCAACGCGCCGTCCAGGGGCAGGGTCTCTGTGTTGAGATAAGGATTTTCAACGATATGTTGTACCAGGTCGGCATAGTCATTCACATCTTGGTGCCGTAGACAAGCCGTTGAACCTTTAAGTGTTTGAACTAAATACAAAATGAATGATAGCGTATCTGGACGCAGACCCGCCAATGGTTTTTCGGCTGTCAGGCGCTGCCTGAACGTAGGGACAAATCCCGCGGGAATAACAGCACACAATGAAGCACTCAGATATCATTGCCGGACGTCGTTCGTGCATTGCCGATTTACTTTGCTTCAAGAGGGGGTTCCCGAAGTCATGAACGCCAATGGGGCGGGTAGGTCCGACTGTATCCTGGCAGCGCCTCCATCCGCTCGAGCCACGCGGCCAGCTTCGGATAGCACTCGGCGAGGGGGAGGAAACCCAGCTCCATCCGGACGCCACGCTTGTGCCCGGCGGCGCGCACGATCAATTGCACAGCGGGCAGCAGTACGATGTCGGCGGCGCTCACTTGATCGCCTACCATCATCTGGCCGAGCGCCCCCTCGATGCGGCGGAGCTCCGTGTGGGTCGCCTCGGCGGCGGTCTTCACCGCGTCGAGTTCGACGCTGTCGAAATTGATTGCGCGCGCCATACGCAGGCGCGCCACACGCACCACCTCGGGTTGCAAGTACATTTCGACCTCGGAGACGGCGCGCCAAATCCGGCCGTGCTCGGACGCGTCGCGGCCGAAGATCGGTCGCTCGGGCCACTCCCTGTCGAGCCAGGCAAGGATGGCCGTCGACTCGTAGAGGGTGAAGTCGCCGAAGCGCACCACGGGTATTTTACCCCGCGGATTCATTGCGAGGAATTCCGGGGTCTTATGCTCGTTCCTGGAGAATTGGATGCGGCGCGAGGTGTAGGGCACCTGCTTTACCTCGAGCGCTAGCAGCACCCGCCACACGTACGGGCTCCCGCTGTCCCAGAATACTTCCAGCTCGGCCACCGTTCGTCCCTATGTGTCGTTGCTCGCGCGAAATCCTACCGCAAAAGCATGGTCAATATCGGAGAAGATACTTCACCCAGACAGACAAAGTCGTGATGTAGGATCGGTGGCAGAAAGGCGATTTTGTGTACGCGGATCAGTCGATTGGTCGCAAAAGCATTTGAAACTTATTCAAAAAATGGTTTAGTATTGGGCGACATGAAAAGCGTGGATGTCACCAAACACGCGTGAGGAAACAAAAAGGGGAAGCAGCTATGAAAACCAGGTTATCTATCGGACTCCTGTTATTAATGCCACTCTTCGTGGTTGTGCCCGTTACGTCGCAAGCACAGGAATCTGGTGCCTCGCTCGATGAAATCGTCGTTACGGCTAGCCGCCGTGGCGAGACGGATATCATGAGGACACCACTGGCCATTACGGCGTTGACTGGTGAAGACACTGAGAAATATCCGATTCGTGATCTCAACAGTGTGGCCGTTTCGGTGCCAGGCCTTTCGAGTGGCACGGTATCCGGATTCAACTCCGCACAGTTCTCCATGCGTGGCACTACTGAAACGTCGATTATTCTCTACAAGGAATCACCGGTTGGCGTCACCCTCGATGATTTCGTGGTGCCCGTGATGCAGACCAGCAACCTGGAGATGTTCGATATCGAAACGGTCGAGGTCTTGCGCGGCCCGCAGGGTACGCTGTTTGGTAAGAACACCACCGGTGGAGTCATCAATGTACGAACCAAGCAACCCGTGCTCGGAGAGAACAGTGGAGAGGCAAGAATAGAGCTTGGTGACTTCGGCACGCAAAAAGCCAACCTCGCCGTCAATTTCGGTAACGACAATCTGGCTTTTCGATTTGCCGGCATGTACCTGAAATCCGATGGCTATTACAAGAATGGCGGCGTCTACGGGCCAATTGGCGGCATTCTTCCGATGAATTCAGGGCACGACGGCGAATCCGGGCAAGGTGACGGCCGTGATCTTGGCGGGAACGATGTGCTCAGTTCGCGGGCTAAGTTGCTTTGGAGTCCGAACGAGGATTTCAACCTGACCTTCCAATACGAACTCATACGCGACAAAGGTGACACTCCCCCGGTCGTTTCTACCTCGGTCAACGGCGTCTACTTCGCCACACTGTGGGGCCTGCCTGGTGTGGATTCCGGAGATCCGCTTGATCAGGCCGGTAACACGCTGCGTGATGATTTCGGACTAAAAATGACCGGCGGCCATATAGTAGACGTTGATGGTATTTATCTTAATGGTGATTACGCAATCAATGACGATTACACCTTGTATTTTAATCTCGGCAATCGCGAACAGAGCTCACGGCTGCCCAGTTCCTACGGTGGCGCTCCCGGGCCGGTTTCGCTGTTTGACGCGACCCGTGACGACGACCGGGACACCACCCAGGCCGAGCTGCGTATTGCCTCCAATACGGATAACGCCTTCAATTGGGTCGCCGGCGCTTACTATCAGGAAGACGACACCGATTTCTGCGTGCTGCAGATCGTGGGGATGCTGGACGGATTCCAGGAATTCTTCGGCGCGGGTCTTCCGGCCGGCCTCTTCAACAATATGCCGCTGCTGCTGTGTAACACGCAACGTGCCGAAGCCAAGGCTGTCTATGTGGACGGTACATGGGAAGTCAATGACCGCTTCCGAGTGAATGCAGGAATTCGGTATTCGGACGAGTCCAAAGCCTGGGCCGGGCGACCACGAGGACCGACGTTGGAAGGTCAGCCTGTTCTCAGCGTGATAAATAGTCCCATTGAGGGCTCCGATTTCAGTCGCTTTCCAGAAGGCGTACAAACCAGCTCCGAGAGCTGGAGCGAACCCACCTACCGCCTGATCCTGGACTACGACCTATCGGATAACCTGTTCGGATTCATCGGCTACTCGCGCGGCTTCAAAAGCGGCGGCTACAACGACCAGACGGGCACGATCCTGAACCCGATTCCGGCCGCGGGTCTGGCGCCTGTAATTCCCGAAATTGCCGACTCCTACGAAGGTGGTCTCAAGACGACGTTTGCGGATGGCAGAGGCACGTTGTCGGCTAACGCGTACTACGTGAAATACACCGATGCGCAAAGGACGCTTAATGCGACTTTCCCCACAGGACAGGAAACGCTGTTTTTCAATGCAGCTGAGATGGTGGTCAAAGGTGTGGATATTGAGGGCGCATTTGCCGCAACGGAAGAGTTGACCCTGACGTACAACCTCGCCTACATGGACGCCAAATATAATTCGTTCCAGGCGGATACCAATTTCGATGGGGTCATAGATACAGACCTGAGTGGTAATCCAGTCACCCGGGCACCGGAGTTCATGGGAAGTGTTGCCGGCAGCTGGGTGCGACCGCTTGGAAACGGCGGAACCCTCGATGTCAATTTCCGCTATTCCTACGAGGATGAGTCCGTGTCCAGTTATTCTGATCTGGGCCCCGAGTTCAACACGATCCTGGAGGAAAAGAATCTGCTTGACTTCAGTATTGGCTACACAACGCCCAATGAAAGGTTCTACGCCAGATTGCTGGGCAGTAATTTGACCGACGAACGCTACCAGACGGGTGCGCTGGATGTGGCCGGTGTGTGGGTCATGTCCACATATGGCGCACCAAGGTATTGGGGAGTCCAACTCGGTACAAAGTTCTGATCGCAGGAGTGATCAACTCGCCATCAGCATGAGCTTCACGTGCAGAACAAGGCCGGCCTATAGGGGCCGGCCTTCGTTTTTCTGGCCCTCGAGGCTATTTTTCGCCGTCAATATATCGATTTAGTTCGACATGAAAGTGCCGGAGCCGCTGCTCCTGTTCGCCCCAGATAGCACCGTCGAAACCTTTCGAGCGAATACCGCGTTGCACAATGGGCAATAATTCAGAATCCTGGTCCAGCACCTGGCCAAGATTCGGTGCTTCACCGATGGGTACATACTCGATATCGGGCCGTACTTTGCCGCTGGTATCCGTACCCTCCGGCAGGCCCATCCAACCGGGTACTGAATAATCGGGGTCGTCGACCGGTCTGACCAGGGTCATCGTATCGTAGGTAAATTTTTCCGGGTCGGTTGGGTGCGGCATAAATCGCATCAGGAATGCACCTTCTGGATGTAATCCGATTTGCACATTCGGAAAAACGCCGGTTGCCCAACTGTCGGTTAGCTGGCCATCAGTAAAGCGCTCATAGCCAAGACCCAGCCGATCAGAACGTTCACGTTTCGCTTGTTGAATCGCCGGACGAACATCCGCGGCCGTACCGTCAAATTTCTGAGCGTCGATATTTGCTTCGCTTAACATGTATTGCAGACTTGGGTTCATCGACTCCTGATCTGACTGACGTTGGGTCTTCACTCCGATAGGAACCAGCATGCGGCTGCTACCGTGGGGATAAACGTCGACCTGAACACCCATGTCGTCCATCACGTCTTGTGTTTCCGGGTGCACGACATGCAGATGATAGGTTTCATAAAATGCGTCGACACCCGATTTCCAGTTTGCAGCCCATTCGCTGACGACGTGGCGAACGCAATGCATTTTGTCGAGCTGATAAGCCTCCAGATAGCCTTCTGGCAAGCCGATGCGATCTTTCAAAGGCGGTGGATTGTCATCAAGATTGATGAATATCAGGCCAGCGTAAGTCTCGCAATGCACTGCTTTGAGTTTCGGTCTTTGCTTGATAAGTTTTGGGTTGAATGTCTTGCCGTCCGTCAATCCGGTGCACTGCCCATCCAGACCATAGCGCCACGAGTGAAAACCGCAGGTGAATTGATCAACCGTGCCACGGTCATTTTGTGTTATCTGGTTGCCACGATGTGCACAAGCGTTGTACATGGCTTTGACGGACCCATCCTCTTGCCGTACGACAATGACGCTTTCATGCTTGAGACGATAAACCGTGTAATCACCCGCCTCCGGAATGTCCGTCTCTATCCCCGCGATTAGCCAGGTTCGAGTCCACAGGCACTCCCACTCGAGCGCCATGAATTCCTTGCTGTAGTATCGCGCGGGATCCATGATCTCCAGACCGTTATCAATGAACGGCTGCTTCGCTTCCAGGTTGTCCGGTCCCGCATGCGGATCTATTTGCCAGCTCTCGACGACATTTTTTACCATTA
>Ga0255040_10000330_pt1 | contig 12140 bp, 8 predicted proteins | sample BC1_12_2_MG_FD_181711 | JGI IMG/M metagenome (GOLD analysis project Ga0255040, IMG submission 181711) | Seawater microbial communities from Strait of Georgia, British Columbia, Canada - BC1_12_2 | ecosystem: Environmental > Aquatic > Marine > Strait | place: Canada: British Columbia | collected... | reverse complement strand
CCTGTACCTTGCGCCCCGTCCTTATGTCAGAGCAACTTCCCCAAATAGTTGAACGTGCTATGCGACTGAGGGCAGTGCTGACGCTCTACCCCCTTCATGACAGCGTGGATTTCTTGAGGTTGCAGTGTTTGTCCTCGTACATCCACCACAAAATCCCGCACACCCAGTTTGCGAAGCTCTGGGACATGGTTAAAAAGACAGAGAGGACGATCAGAGCGGACCGGGGTAAGTCCTGCCTTCCATCTATGCTGAAGTCGCTCTCGACCTGAGGGCCGAATGGCGTATCCTTCACGACCTCGTATCCTCAGTCGGCTAGTGAAAAGAGGTGGCCAGCCATAAACAGTTAGCAGAGGGGTCAATCCCTGAACAGCCGGTACCAGTTTGCGAAGATTGTCCCGGTCGTTTTCCAGAGAAAGAATCAAACGTTGGCAGCCCATCTCTTGCAACAGGGAGCAAGCTTGTGAGTTAAGCACATTGAAGGTGTAGTCGGCCATGAGCAATTCAGGAGGCCTGGTAAAAAGACTTAAGTGTCCCCAGTTTGCCACAACCCAGCGGCTATATCCCATTTGCTGAAATCGTCCCACCTGGTCATGATAAAAGTCCAGGTCCTTCTCATGGATGATTGCCGGCAAGACCCAGAAAAACCGGTCTCTATTTTTTGGTGGCAATTTTCGTTGCGACAGAGAGAGGAGATTGGCCTGAGTGGCCTGGAGCAAAATCCAGTGGGCCCCCGAGTGTAAAGAGACATTGAGAAGATTTAGTTGAGAGATCCGAAGGTAAATAACAATTTGCTGGTCTTTCCCTTGTCTGCTTTTTGGCTTGTCCAGAATTTCTCTCGCAAAGCTAGGGGAAGCAACAAGCTGCGCAGGTGTTGCAGTTTGCTTTCTGAGAATGGTACGAAGCTTGGCCGCTGATAATCTCTTGCCCAGTTTAGATCTGGTTTTGAAGAGACGATCGCCACGGCGAGCACCAGCAATTCGTGCAACAGTGACAACTGCTCCGGTGTCCGCCTCGGTCAGTCTCTGACCTTTTAAGACCATGTTCTTGATGGTAAAGGCTGCTTTTTTCATCTCTTCATCAGAGTCCAGTCGGACTCGGTCACCCTCTGTAAGTGGGGAGCGTAACCGCAGCGCCATGCTGTTTCCTCGCACCCAGTCGACATTGGCAGCCAGCTTACCACTGGCACCACTACGATGGGGCGTTATGATCTCCTTGTGCTGGTCGGCCACTAAAAAGCCCCGGGTGGGTTTCCGACCGTAAGCCTCCTGGAGGATTTGTCGGGCTTTAACAATGGCCTCGGCCTCATTGCCAGGTGCAGCATCCAAAACAAGACGATAGGCGGTTACCACCGGTGCAACGTAAGATGCCGGCTTCATCCGGCCCTCAATCTTGAAGGCGGCAAGTCTGAGTTTGCGTAGCCTGGGGATCAGTTCGATGGCAGAGAGGTCGTTGGCGGAGAAAAGGTATCCTTGTTGTCGGCCTGAACGATACAAACGTCTGCACGGCTGTGCACATCTACCCCGCAAACTGCTGTGTCCACCATAAAAGGAACTGGCTAGGCACAGCCCTGAATAGGAGAAGCACAAAGCACCGTGGACAAAAATTTCTAGCTCCAGACTGGTACTGGCAGCAATGTGGTCAAGTTCATCAATGGTTAACTCTCGGGCCAAAACGACCCGTTGAAAACCCATGGTTTGCAGTTGCTCAACCCCGGCACGGTTGTGCACGGTCATCAAGGTGCTTGCATGTATGGTAAGGTTAGGGAAGTAGAGGCGACAGAGACGGGCAACTGCTCCATCCTGGATGATAAGCCCATCTGGCTGAATCTGGGCGAGACCAGAAAGGACACCGATCAGATCTGCCAGTTCATCTTCACGTACTATGGCGTTCAGGGCCACATAGAGTTTCACCCCATGCCCATGAGCGTATTCCCTCAGTCGGGCTATCTCCTCCAGGGTGAAATTGGCTGCGAGGGCTCTAGCGCTGTGATGGCGATGACCCACATAAATGGCGTCAGCTCCATGCTCTAGGGCGGCGAAAAAGCTCTCTATATTGCCGGCAGGTGCGAGCAATTCTGGTTTATATCGCTGTTCTGGAAGGCTTTTGGTCATAGGGTCCCAAAATACGCAGAGCGCATAGCGTCTCGCCGAGACGGACGAGAAAATCACTCTAAGAGACATACTACGAAGAGCATTAAGTAGTTTGCATTCTAGTTAGTGCCCATCCGGAAATGGCGTATTGTCATTCTGAGCCCTTCGATTAACTCAGGATAAACTCCGCGAAGAATCTTCTCCGAACCAAGGAAATAAGAGATTCTTCGTCGCTTTCGCTCCTCAGAATGACACGCGAAAGCTAGGTTTCCGGATGGAAACTAGTTATGTACGGGTCATGAAATCCTTTAACGTATAACCTATAACTTATAACCGACAACCTTTTTCCAATTGTCTGGTGCTTAGCACCCAGTGTCCACTGCTTAGTTCAGGAGTAGTTTAAGGGCTTGGGGGGCTCTATCCTTGATCAGGAAGTGGCTTCCAGGTTTCTCTATAGATAGTCCAGCGGCCTCGATGCCAGCGAAGACGGAGGGTCTTAAGGCCAGAGTCCTGATGTGTGTCTGAGCGGTATACTTGCTTCGAGATTACGACTGCTGTGGAGTCATTCATCTCTGCCTTGACATCGTTGAGCTCAATGACCCTTTCCGTAGTGCGACTAAAGAGCTGCCTCTTATATTGTTTCCAGCCCCTCAATCCCATACCTAGTCCTTTGAATTGAGGATGATAGTAGCCCAGATATGAGGAAAGATCTCCTTGCTCCCAGGCCTCACGCCATTGTTCAACGAAAAGAAGCACAGACTCTTCCGCAGCATTTCCATCTTCAGGGGATTTTGCAGCAAGCCGCAATGGCGGGGGCGCTGGACGGCCAGATCTGTGCCACTCCTCAGCCAAGATGCGCCAGTCCACAGAATTTTGAACCAGATACAGATGTTTGAAACCGCGGGATGCGAACTGGTCAGAGCGGTAGATCATGTCAGCAGTAGCCAGCACCACGTCTCCCTGGCGAAATAACCGAACGTCGCTGAGCTGAACAGAGATCTTTTTGTAACGTTGGTTAAGCCAAGCTTTCTTTTGCCTCCATCCCTGCAGGTCCAGATTCTTCCAGCGAAAGTCAGAAACGTAGTAGGAGAGATAGCGATCCAAATCCTTTTGAGACCAGGCCTGGCTCCAGCCATTGACTGTTTCCAAGAGCAATTGACCCTGGTGGAGTAGAGTACTGCGGTCCTCATACTTCAGTTCCTGCTCAACGATAATAGGAGTATTCCAGAGCTCGATGTATGAATCCAGTTGAACAACGTCTCCATTGACCAGAACAATGCAGCCGTTGGTGCTACGCTCCTGCAGTTCTTCATTGGTACCATGCACCCAGATGTTATTGCCCCCCTTGCTTCTCCGTCTATCCAGGAGATTAGGATAGCTCATGGGGAAGGCCCTGGCGCCGTAGGTTGAAGTAAGGTATTTCTCGCCAACGGCCTTGGTAAAGAAATATATGCCTTCCGGGGTTTTGCTGTCGCCGCTAATCTGTTTATCGCCAGGATTTTCACCGGTGGCACACCCATAGGTGGCCACAAGTCGGTAGTCTCCATCAAAGTGATAAATGAAGATCCGTTGGGAACTCTTTTCCACCAGAATTACGTGGTGCGGACTGGCCTTGGGAGAGATAAGAAGATTGGCTGGCAGTTTAGAGGCAATACCACCAGCAGGGATGCCAGTGAGGAGGAGCACTAAAGTCAGCCAGATGAGCTTTGCGAAGCTCGCTGTAATTCCTTTTCGCATGGTCTTGTGCGCCTCATTGCTACTGATTCACAAGATCCTATTCTTCTCCAAAAACCTGAGAGAAAATGGTATCGACGTGTTTCAGAAAGTAATTAAGGTCAAAAAGTTTCTCTAGTTCACCCTTAGAAAAATGCTCCATAATCTCTGGATCGGCAGCGAGTCGATCTTTGAAACTGCCACCTTCATTCCACACGGCCATGGCATTGCGTTGTATGAGGCGATACGCTTCATCACGGTCTAGACCACCCTCGGTCAGGGCCAGCAAGACAAGCTGCGAGAAGAAGAGGCCACCAGTGCTCTCCAGATTAGCTTTCATCCTGTCTTCGTAAACCACTAATCTGTCCAGCAGGTTGGTGAGACGATGAAGCATATAATCCAGCAGGATGGTGCTGTCAGGAGCAATGACCCGCTCCACCGAGGAATGGCTGATGTCGCGCTCGTGCCAGAGAGGGATGTTCTCCATGGCCGCCATTGCATTAGAGCGGACTAACCTGGCCAGACCACTGAGGTTTTCACTGCCAATCGGGTTGCGTTTGTGTGGCATGGACGAAGAGCCCTTTTGTTCCTTGGCAAAGTACTCTTCCGCCTCAAGGACCTCTGTGCGCTGGAGATGACGGATTTCGATGGCAATTTTCTCTATGCTGCTGGCAACGATAGCCAAGGTGGAAAAATATTCGGCATGACGATCACGTTGGATGATCTGGGTGGAAATTGGTGCTGGCTTCAAGCCCAACTGGCCGCAAGCTAATTTTTCTACTTCAGGATCCACATTTGCATAGGTGCCAACTGACCCGGAAATCTTGCCGACACTGATGGTTTCTTGGGCATGGCGGAGTCGTTGTCTGTTGCGATCCATCTCCGCGTACCAGAGCGCCAATTTTAGCCCGAAGGTAACCGGTTCAGCGTGTATCCCATGGGAACGACCTATCATGACCGTATCCCGATGCTCGAATGCACGTCGTTTGAGGACTTCAAGCAGGACTTGGATATCATCTAACAGGATATCTGCTGCCTCTCTGAGTAGCAGGGCGAGACTGGTGTCCAAAATGTCAGAAGAGGTCAGTCCCAAGTGGATATAGCGGGCGGAATCTCCCACGTGCTCGGCCACAGAGGTAAGGAAGGCGATAACGTCGTGGCGTACTTCACGTTCAATTTCGTCGATGCGCTCTACATCGAAGTCTGCCTTGTCTGCGATCTCCTGGGCTGCTTGGGTGGGTATTTGTCCTAACTGGGCCATGGATTCCACTACAGCCAATTCCACCTTCAGCCATTGGCGATAGCGATTTTCCTGCTCCCAGATGCGGCCCATCACTGGACGAGTATATCGTGGGATCATAGTCTCATTTTCTTACTTTGAGTAATAATTGTGCCGGTAAAAGGTAACTCGCTTATATCACAAGAATGCCCATTGAATCAAGGAGTTATATAAGAATTACAAACGAATTTAGGAATTTGGTATTCAGACACCTTAGTTCCCCAATCCCAAGTCTACAATCTGCAATCTAAAATCTTTTACTCTTCTGGATTGCTTTGCTTAATGAATTCATCTAGTCGGATCACCTTGGCAGGGGAGGAGGTCGGTGAGGCGAAACTGCCACGTTCATCGCGCGTTTTGAGATCATCCACATGGAGCCTCAACTGGTCATTTTCGGCGATGAGATCTTCAATCTGCTCTTCTAACAACCGCCAGGAAAGTTCAAGTTCGGTGAAATCTATCTCCAAGTGGAGGAGCTGATTCAGCCTTCTTATCAGGGCAGCGCAGAGCTTGTAGTTAGTACCCTGCAGGTAAGAGGCAGCATGAGCCCAGATGCTAATGGACTGCATGTTTAATTCCTGTGCCTTGGCAAGGAATAAGGAGTGTATGGCACTTGGACCGATATAATCTATGAGCCCTACAGGTTCATCGAGTTCGCGAAGTTTCTGGACATCATCCAGGGAAGCGCCAGCAGCTGAGATTTTCTCTTCATTATGAAGCACTTCGTCATGAAGTCCACCTAGGGTTATGAAAGCTTTAATCTGATAACGCTGGCAGAGTTCCATAAAAGCCTTGACGTATTGGTTCCAGCGCAATTGTGGCTCGGGACCGTAAAATAAAATCAGGTCTGAACCTTGGGGTCTTTTCGAATAATAAAATCGGCTTCGTGGTAGGTCCAAACTTTTCAAATGTCCGTTGTGAATGGTCACGAGAGGACGATTGGTGGAGAAAAGATAAAAATCGTCAGAGCGAAAGGTAGCTAACTTCTCTGCCTGCAACCGTTCCACAATGTAGGCAATGGTGCTGGTGGCCACCTCGCCGGCATTCCCCCAACCGCCAAAACCAGCCACCAATGCCGGTTCATGGAGTGAGGGTTCGGCAAAATAATGAATTTCGTCCATAGAGGCAGGCTTCATGCTTGCGTGGTTAGTAAAATTACGGGTCAAGAATCAAAGTAAGTGTAGCCTCTTTTTTTGTAACTGGCAAGCGACCGCCGGGCTAGTTCCCGGGAAGCGTGACAGTGATTGACAGTATATAGCCATTGTGGCATAGTACCTTCGTCACTTGGGAGTCAGACCTGCAACTACATGTCGACGACTCCAATCATATCACCTTCTATTACTCTGAATAGCCTGGATGGATCAATGCCGTTAGGGCCGGTCGGACGGACCACCCCGTGTCCACCCTCCTTCCATGACAGGCTCTGAACTGTTTCGTAATTTTTCCATCAGGCACACTCAAGGTCTTTCCTACAGCAAGGGAGAGAAACTATGGCAAAGTACGTCTACTTTTTCGGAGAGGGTAAGGCTGACGGCACCAAAGAGATGAAGGCTCTTCTTGGCGGCAAGGGAGCAAACCTGGCCGAGATGACTAACCTGGGAATCCCGGTTCCCCCCGGTTTCACCATCAACACCGATGTCTGCGCCTTTTACAAAGATCCCCAAAAATACCCGGCGGAGATTCAAGCAGAGGTGGATGAGGCCCTAGCCAGGGTGGAGAGTACACTGGGATTGAAGTTCGGCGATCCTAAAAATCCACTGCTGATGAGCGTGCGCTCCGGTGCGGCCATCAGCATGCCGGGGATGATGGACACCGTCCTCAACCTAGGCCTGAACGACGAGACCGTAGCCGGCCTCGTCGAGCAGTCGGGGAACCCGCGTTTTGTCTATGACAGCTACCGGCGCCTAATTAGCATGTACGGGGACGTGGTCATGGGCCTCAAACCGGAGTCCAGGGACGACATCGATCCCTTTGAGGAGATCCTGGAAGATCTGAAGAAAGAGGCCGGGGTGGAATTGGACCTGGAGCTATCAGCGGACGACCTCAAAGAGCTGACCGTACGCTACAAGGGGGCCATCAAGAGCAAGCTGGGTGTGGAATTTCCCCAGGACCCCAGGGAGCAACTCTGGGGGGGTATCGGTGCTGTGTTTTACTCCTGGAACATCCCCCGAGCCGTGGCTTACCGGGAGCTGAACAACATACCCGATGACATGGGAACCGCGGTAAATGTTCAGGCCATGGTATTTGGAAACCTTGGGGATGACTCGGGGACCGGCGTGGCCTTCACCCGCAACCCGGCCACCGGTGACAATACCTTCTACGGCGAGTATTTAATGAACGCCCAGGGCGAGGACGTGGTGGCAGGTACCAGGACCCCCCAGCCCATCAACAAGCTCCAGAAGGGCGACCGCGACGTTCCGTCCCTCGAAGAGGAAATGCCTGATATATATGATGAGCTGGACTCCATAAGAAAGAAGCTGGACTCCCACTACCGGGAGATGCAGGACATCGAGTTCACCATCCAGAAGGGAAAGCTCTGGATGCTCCAGACCCGCTCCGGGAAACGTACCGGAGTCGCCTCGGTGAGAATTGCGGTGGAAATGGTGGAGGAGGGCCTCATCTCGAAAGAGGAGGCTCTCATGCGGGTGGAGCCCGATCAGCTCAACCAGCTCCTCCAGCCCACCTTCAATCCCGCGGAGAAGGATAAAATAATCGATGCAGGCAAACTCTTGGCCGTGGGCCTCAATGCGGGTCCAGGTGCTGCTTCGGGAAAGGTGGTCTTCAACGCAGAAGACGCTGTTGAGTGGGCCGAACGGGGAGAGAAGGTGATTTTGGTACGCTGGGAGACCTCACCAGACGACATCCGCGGTATGGACGCCGCCCAGGGGATACTGACGGCCAGAGGCGGGATGACATCTCACGCTGCTTTGGTGGCTCGCCAGATGGGCAAGGTTTGCGTGGCCGGCTGCGGAGCTCTGGAGATCAGCTACAAGGACCGCCAGATGGTGGTGGACGGTAAGCAGGTCAAGGAGGGAGATTGGATCTCTCTGGACGGCAGCGAGGGCCAGGTGATCCTAGGCCAAATACCCACTCACCCCTCGGAAGTATACAGGGCGGTCATCGAGTGCACTATAGATCCAATGGACTCCGCCATCTGCCAGGTTTTCGGAAAGCTTCTCACCTGGGCCGACGAGGTGCGCCGGCTGGGCATAAGAACCAACGCCGACGAGCCGGAGCAGTGCGAAATTGCCATTGCCTTTGGCGCCGAGGGCATAGGACTGACCCGTACTGAGCACATGTTCTTCATGGAGGATCGCATTACTTCCATGAGGGAGATGATTCTCGCCGACACCAAGGAGGATAGAGAAAAGGCTCTTGCCAAACTCCTGCCCATGCAAAGGGAGGACTTTCTCGGCATCTTCAAGGCGATGGACGGTAAACCTGTGACAATCCGTACTCTGGACCCACCCCTGCATGAGTTCCTGCCCCACGATGAAGCGGGTATAGCTGACCTGGCAAAGTCGCTTTCCGTGCCGGTGCAAGAAGTGGTGGCTCGGGTGGAATCCCTCGCTGAGGCCAACCCCATGCTGGGACACAGGGGCTGTCGGCTGGGTATAGTCTATCCTGAAATCACAGCAATGCAGGCCAAGGCCATCTTGGAGGCGGCCTGCGTCGCGGCCAAAGACGGGGTTCAGGTCATCCCGGAGATAATGATCCCCCTGATATGTGGGGTGGAAGAACTGAAGCACCAAAAAGAGGTGGTGCTAAAGGCGGCAGAGGAGGTCTTCGCCGAGCAGGGCATGGAAGTGGAGTTCAGTGTAGGCACCATGATCGAAATACCCCGTGCGGCCCTCACAGCCGACGCCATAGCCGTGGAGGCGGAGTTCTTCTCCTACGGCACCAACGACCTTACCCAGACCGTTTACGGCATAAGCCGAGACGACTCAGCCAAGTTCCTTTACCCCTACATTGAAGGCGACATCTGGCCGGATGATCCCTTCGATAAGCTCGATCAGACTGGGGTCGGGCAGCTTGTGGATATGGGTGTCCGGCTGGGGCGTTCCACCAGGCCCGACCTCAAAGTGGGTATATGCGGTGAGCACGGTGGTGAACCCAGTTCCATAGACTTTTGCCACCGGGTGGGCCTCGACTACGTTAGCTGCTCACCTTTCAGGGTGCCCATTGCTCGACTGGCCGCGGCCCAAGCGGCGTTGAGAAACGATTAGCGGCATACATTTCGAAAACATTTCGCCAAAACGGCCCGCAGGGAAGAAAAATGCACTCCCTCCGGGCCGTTTTTTTGCGCTGACAAGGCCGATCGTCACTGCAGGTCAGGGCCAAACTGAAAATGATTCTTTACTTAGTTCGCCAACTCGGCACCGTAAGTAGACCTGATTGAAGATTCACCACAGAGGCACCGTCTCAAATGAACTAAAGTGAGCTAAAGTGCCTAAAATGTCTAAAATGAAAGAACTTTCGAGCTATCGTTTTATTTATCGCAAGCAGAGCTTGCTCCTACAGGAATTACTTACATGATGCTCGTCATGTAGGAGCAACCTTTGGTTGCGATTCGAGAGTGTAATAAAATCCGAAATCCGAATATCGAAATTGGTCCTCCGGACTCCCCACCCTGCGGGCGGGGCCCCAGTTTCAAAACAAATTCGAATGACCAGAATCCAAATGACCGCAACACTAGAAAACTCTTTTCGAGTTGTAACGTTTTGAACATTTGGATTTTGTATGTGTTTCGTGCTTCGGTTCTCGGATTTCGAATTTGGATGGGTAGAAAAGAGCAGACAAGGGTGGACCAAAGAGGTCTAAACCCATACCGAGGCCCTTCTGACCGGAGATATTCTCGTGCGTAGTGCGGATGAGGATTTATACTTACTTCTGAACTCAGCCGCCTGGGAGCTTAAGCATGAAGCTGAGCGCACAATTTTGGCAAAATCCAGCGACCAAGCAGGAAGAAGAAAATAGATACAGGTAGAGGCGTGGTTCTTCCGTCCACAGACAGAGGGTCAAGTTTTAGCGGCTGTTGATTTTATGTCGCAAAACACCGGAACACTTGAAGGTGACTACCTTCCGCGGTGAGAGCATAATGGGATTGCCGGTCTGGGGGTTACGGCCGCGCCTCTGATTCTTCTCCTTCACACTGAATTTACCAAAACCGCTGATCAGGACGTCCTCACCCTCCTCTAAGGTTTTCTTAACCATCTCGAAGAGGGTTTCGACTATCTCTGCGCACTCGCTTTTGGTGAAGATGTTTCTTGCAAACAGGCTTTCTACAATATGCGCCTTCGTTAACGTCATAAATGACTCCCCCCTCTTCAAATTCCTTGATCGACTTCCCTCTCTGGCTGGACTAATCTAGTAAATACAGGATAATTTTGAATAATTCAAGGGAAAAATCTCATCGGCCCCAAAGAAAATTTCAGCAGTGAACATTCTCGGGCTTCCACGGCTGGCATAGAGTTGTTTTGGTCAACATTTCTTAATCTAATAATATTAGATATTTAGAGCTTTGGTTTGATCTGCTCTCCTTCGGGACATAAAAACAGAGGGAACAGCACAAATCTGTAGTTTGTGCTGTTCCCCCAAAATCAGCGTCGGGACTGATTTTTTTATCTAGTTTGGTGGCGGTGCAGGGACTTGAACCCCGGACACTGCGGATATGAGCCGCATGCTCTGACCTGCTGAGCTACACCGCCACAACGTAGGGGTTTCATACTCAACAGTGGCCCTATTGTCAACCCAAAAAACCGAAGGCCATCATAAACCTAGAGGAGATCGGACCGCAAATGAAGTAAGATTTAGCAGATCATGAGTTTTACCCTAATCAGGAGGCAGCCTTCGTCCGTGGTCAGTTGTCCGTAGTCCGTTGCAGATGTCTTATAACAGGTTTAGCAACTAACAACCGACAACTAACGACTGACGGGACGCCCCCGGCGTCCCTACTGCGTTGACAAACCCTAGAGATTAAGTTAAAAGAAACCCAACTTTTAGGCCACTTTTTTTAGCCCGGATATTTCATGAATGGCCTGCTGCGACCGCGGATATGACCATCCTTCCGGGCGTCCTCGGGTGTCGGACCCTGCGACGTACTGTTCAAGTACGCCTCGGATCCAACCCCCTGCGGGTGCCCGGTGGCACAGACCTCTCCACGGTCTCGCGACAGCAATTCATGAAACATCCGGGCTAGGGGAAATAATCTTACCTGCTGTTGGGGACAAAACAAGGAGCATTAAGTTGAAATGCCCGCATTGCGGAGAATTGCTGGGTGAGCTGACTTGTTCGGCCTGCAACCGATCTCTTCCCGAGAAGAGCCGTTACTGCTGCTGGTGTGGCGAAGAACTGGCAGGGGCTGCGGAGGTCAGCGAAGACCCGGAGTTGGCTACTGAGGATGACGCTGGGGGGCCCATGGATCTTGCCAGCAGAAAACTTTGCAGCGATGGTACCTGCATCGGAGTAATTGGACCTGACGGTCGCTGCAAAGAGTGCGGCAAACCATACACCGGAGAGCCGGAGCCGGAGCCGGAGGATGAGCCGGAGGATGAGCCGGAGCCGGAGGAGGCGAAGGAGGAGCATTGAGCCAGCACCATCTCCGCATTACATTAAGTGACACAATATCCATAGTGAGGCCCTAGATGTATGAACTGAAAATCATAACAGAGTTTTCTGCTGCACATAATTTGCGAAATTTCCGGGGTAAGTGCGAAGCTCTGCATGGCCACAATTGGAAGGTGGAAGTCGTGGTCAGCGGCAAGGAGCTGGACAACAGCGGCGTAGTTCTGGACTTCGCGGAAGTTAAGAGTGCCACCGGTGAAATCATGTCAGAGATCGATCACAAATACCTCAATGACTTACCTTTCTTCATAGAGCATAATCCGTCTTCTGAAAACATAGCTCGCTATATATTCCAGCGCTTGCAGGAAAAGATCGAAGATAAGCGGGTGCGGGTCGAACGGGTGACCGCCTGGGAATCCCAGGATGCTTGTGCAACCTACATGGGTGAATCCACTGCCCCAGTTAGCTAGCTGGATTCCCGCTCCTGAAGCTCG
>Ga0255040_10000329_pt1 | contig 12143 bp, 6 predicted proteins | sample BC1_12_2_MG_FD_181711 | JGI IMG/M metagenome (GOLD analysis project Ga0255040, IMG submission 181711) | Seawater microbial communities from Strait of Georgia, British Columbia, Canada - BC1_12_2 | ecosystem: Environmental > Aquatic > Marine > Strait | place: Canada: British Columbia | collected... | reverse complement strand
CATTACCTAATGAGTGTAATTGTATTGATGTTACTATAACACCAGTAGGAGGAATAGCTACAACTTATTCCGCTGTACATACAGGAGAATTTTATAATAGTGATAAAGTATATAATCTAATCGTAGACAGCGTACCATATTTTATATGGTCTGGTGGACTAGGAGGTGAATGGAATTTAACTGATATAATAGGCAGTCAAACTCCAGGTGGTGAAATTGGTCAAATAAAATCTGGAATAGTAGAATGTCCAGTAGCTCCTTCAGGATCATGGAGTCCTGGTCTGATGCCTTCAGGAACAGTTGTACAAGAACTTTTTACACAAGAGGGTGAGTGTGCCCCGATAAATGTTAAAAAAGGCATCTGTCCCCCACCAATATTCCCTAACAAAAGAATAGTAACACCAGGTTATAATACACCTATTTGTACACCAGAAAAATATGACATGATTACATGTAATTTTGCGGATGTAATGTATAAGTTGGTTTTAGAAAAAAGATATGGTATAACTAATTGTTGTCCTGAAGATGATAATAAATGGATAATTAAAAAAGAACTTATTGATTTACAAGCATTAAAAGATCCTGATTATAACTGTTCAGAATGTAGTTGTAATTGCACTACTACAAATACTTGTTCTACTTGCAAATCTGGAAATTAATTTGTATATTATAAATAGAGAAAACATATGAAGCCTTTAAATCTAGATAATAAACCATGTTCTCCTGTTTCAAGCAATTGTATTGTTTGGCAGGGTCCAGATATTGAATGTATAGAAATATGCACAGGTGATACAATATCAGATGTAGTAGCAAACTTAGCCACAGAGCTTTGTACAATTTTAGATCAGACAAATGTTAGTAATTATGATCTGTCTTGTTTAAATATTGTTAATTGTGGACCTACAGATTTTCAAGCTTTAATTCAACTTCTTATTGAAAAAATATGTGAGCTTCAAAATATTACTCCAGAATCTTCTGGTTCTTCATCAAACTCATGTCCAGATTGTATTGTTACTGTAGCATCTTGTTTTATAGAAGACGGTGCAACTACAATGCAATTTTTAGACTATGTTCAAATGATAGCGTCTAAAGTTTGTGCTTTAATAGATGAAATTGGACAACTTCAGACTCAAATTACTAATTTAGATAATAGAGTTACAATACTTGAAGAAAAAGATACTCCTACATTCACATTACCAAGTATTTTAGTAGATTGTACATTATCAACAGGTAATGTAGTAGCTGGTAATGCATATTCTATTGATGTCGTATTAGAATCATTAGTTAATGATGATGATTATGGTTATTGTGCTTTATTGGGTTCTACAGGATTACCTGTAGACTTACTTAGTGCAGTAGCTACACAATGTATTGATGGTAGTTCTCTTACTTTAACAAAAGGAACGTCATTTGCATCAGAATATTTAGGTACATGGGTAAATAGTCCATTAACAGTTGCAGATGCAATTACTAACTTGTGGTTAGTTGTATGTGATACATATGAATATTTAAATGGAGTATCATTCCCGGTTAGTATTGTAACTGCAGGAGAAAATATTACAGTTACTGATACTGTAGTAGGTTCAACAACAACTTATGAAGTTTCAGGTAAAGATACAATTGTTACATCTATAGATGCTAGTGTAACAGTAGGTTCTGTAACAGTTGGAGAGACCACTACATATGATCTTTCTGTTTCCCCAACAAAGGTATTTTCAGTACAAGGTTTACCTACTAATCTTAATAAAGTAGCACCAGTATTAAATACCAGTAGACTATGTGATGGTGATATTCAAATAAATACTAATATACTAGAGGATGATTTTGGTGCAGGATGGTACAATATGGCTACAGGTGTATTTACATTTCAAGAAGATGGTGTGTATGAAATATCTTTCTTTCAACATATGACAATAGATGATGGTGAGGGTTGGTATGGTGATTCTGGAGCAGGTGTACCAATTCCAGTAGCAAATGGTGTACTAACAGCAGGAATAACTAGTCCAACTGGATGTAATTTTTTATGTATAAATAATTGTACTATAGTACAAGAGAAGAAACACATATCAATTAACGGATCTTTTACTAGGTCTTTAAATAGAACAGATGAAATAGCATTAAAAGTTATAAATGTAACTGCAAGAGATTACATAACTCAAGGTGGTGATACTTCAAGGTTAACTATTGTAAAGATTAGAGATTGATAAAATTAAAAATGTATATATCTATAAATTAAAATAAATAAAATGGCAACTTCAAATTGTAATCAAAATTGTGGATGTAGCAACAGTTATACTGTTACTGCTCCATGTCCTCCATCCTGTACAGAGGTTTTCAATGCTCAATGCATTGTATATACAGGCACAGATGTCCCATGCGGGGATGATATAGTAATTAGTCGATATGATTATATGGATACTATAGTTACTAAAATTATTAATTATTTCTGCGGTAGATTTGATTCACTAGTTATTCCAATTAGTGTTGTTGAGTCAACATCTCCATCTATTGTTGTAGATACTATTGTAGTAGGTGCTGTAACAACTTACAGTTTAAGTTTAGATCCATCAGGTTTACCAACGGGTTCAATTGTAGCTGCAGGGGATAATGTTGTAGTTACAGATGATGGTCTTACACCAACTACCTACACAGTAAATGCTAATGAAAGTATAGTAGCTGTAGATGCAGCTTCTGCATTAACTTTAATTGTTGATCCATCAACACCTGGTCCATATGAGACTACCTATACTATTGGTATTGATACTGATCTTTTACCAACTATTGATCTTAGTTCATTATGGGGATACATTTCTATTACTCCAATTCCAAATACTCCAAATGCAGGAGACACTACATTCCAACTAGATGTTAATCAAGTTACTGTAGATGCATCTGATGTAAGGTTGATTTCAACTTTAACATCTCCAGGTGGAGCTCCAGCTAACTTTCTTAGAACGTTTGATATTACAATTGATGAAGTTGAAATGACTAATTGGATCATGGAAAGTGTTATTTATTCTCCAGGGAATCTAGTTGAAGGTTTAATTGAAGGACCTGGTATTTCACTTAACTGGAATCCAGCAACATATCAACTTCAAATTGAAAATACATTTTCTGATCCTGAAAGATGGTTTGAATTAATTGATTTTGCAGCAACTAGTATTATACCTACTACAGGTAGTGCTAGTTTAAGTATACTTTCTGATCCAGCAGAGGTTGGTGCAGGTGGAAGTGGTATTAGTACAATACTTAGCGGTACAGGTACAGCAGCACAATATGACTTACTTAATACTGATCCAGGATCTGCTCAATTAATCTTTGGAACTATAGATTGTAATAATGATGGAGGTCCTACAGTTGGAACTTGTCTTGCAGGTAATAATGCAGATACTCTAACTGTTGTAGGAGGAGCAGAAATTTCTGTAAGTGTTCCTTCACCTAATACAATTGTAGTTGATTGTGATATTACATCAGTATATTCAAATATAGCTGGTGATGCAGGTAACGTTGCTGCAGGTTCAGTTACTGATAGTTTAGAAATTGTTGGTGCCGCAGGTTCTGCAATTTCAACAGCAATCACAGGTGCTCCTGGTGTTGCAACATTAGAAATTGATTGGGCAGGAATAGAAACTGGAGCAGGTATTTCAGGAACAGGTCGTCCTGGAGATCCAGTAATTTGTACTGCAAATGTTTATTCAGAAATTACAGGTGACGTTGGTGCTTCAACTACAGCCTCTGGACTTACAGATTCACTAGCTATTGTAGGTGGTGATGGTATAGAAACTACTATATCTGCTGATACTGTAACTATTGCAACAACATTTAATAAATTTGATGAAACTAGAATTATTACTAATGGGGCTGGAAATACAGAGCTATTTAATCATAGTCTAAATACAGCAGCAATAATTGTTTCTGTTCATGAATATGATGGTGGTTTACCATCTGCATGGTCTTTAACTCCTGGTGTTGATTACCGTTATAGAATAACAAGTTCTAACCAAATTGAAATTGAAAATTTAACAGGTGCTGCTTTTAGTCCTGCTTTAGTTACTATAATAGGATAATATTGTTACAGGTTTGTTGGTTTCTGTGACAAACAGGCAAATACCCCTGCACTAGTAGGGGTTTTGTTTTTTTGTATATTTGTTTAAGTCACAAATTTTTAGTATATTATTATGAGGGAATTTAACAAACCAAATGTAAAAGCTTCGAGGTATAGACCTCAAGTTGAAACTATTTTAAACAAAGAGTTCTTTGAAAACTTTAAACAAGCACATCCTAGATATAAAGATCTAGATAACAAGCTAATTAGAAAAATGATTAAAAAATTTAATCAAGTATTACATCAAACTGTAATTGATACAAGAGATGGTGTACAATTACCAGAACAATTAGGTTGGATATTTATTGGGACATGTCAACAAAGTAAAAAGAAAAATGTTGATTATGCTAAATCTAATAAATATGGAGTAAGTGTAAGTAATAAAAATTGGGAAACTGATGGTAAGTTGGCCAAAATATTTTTATCAAATTACGCTCCTAAACTTAGAATGAAGAATAGAGAATTCTGGGGGTTTACTGCATGTAGAGAGTTTAAAAGAGCAGTAGCTAAGTCATATCCTGAAAATTGGAATATGTATGTTGAAGTACTTCCTGGAGCCAGGATAGATAAAGTTTATAATAGTATATTGTATAAAGATTTTCTTAAAAAGTCTACAAAAAAGGCTTTGAAAAATTATAATGAATTTGATCTATGACAACAATTGGAGAATCAATATCAAGAGTAAGAAACACACTTAAAGCTGTTAAAGAAGATCCTTTTTTAACAGATAGGACAATTTATTATTCTTTAATTAAGTATGGCCAATCTCTTTTAAAAAGAGAAGATAATCAATTTAGATTAATGAAAATAAGTTCTATATTCAGAACACTTCCTTATGTAGAATTAATTGATGTAGACAAAGTTGAAGCTGATTGTGTTGGTGTCCATTCTGGATGTTATTTTAAAAGAACAAAAGAAAAACTTCCTACAATATTTGATGGTGCTTTAGGACCTGTTATTAGAACTGTATCGTCTATTGATGGAGGTATAGAAATGTTTAGAACAGATCCTGGTACATGGGTTTCTATGACTAAATCAACAACTTTTAAGTATAATAAGAGACCTTACTTTTGGTTTCTAAATGGCTACTTATATATCCCTAATGTTGATTGGGATGCAATTAAAGTTGAAGCAATATTTGAAGGTGATACTTCTGCATTTGTATGTGATGAAGAAGCTGAATGTTTAATTAGACAAGAGGACCCTTTACCATTTCCAGAATATTTATTTTCTGAAATAGAGCAGTTTGTAATACAAGAATTAACTATGGCTATAAAAGTACCAACTGATGGAGCTGATGATAGTCAAAATGTACTTAGATAATGGATTTTAATTATACACTTAAATATAGAACCTTTGATCAACTTTTAGAAGATGTAACTATTGATTTACATACATTTGCTTTAGAAAATATGATCGAGCCTCAACAGCTTATCAAGCTTGTTAGAAAAATTAATTATGATTTAGGACTTAGGATAAATCAAACTAAGGAAGTTATATTAGATGTTACACATGGTAAAGTAAAGCTGCCAGATGACTTCTATACATTTAACTATGCATTAATTTGTGGTGATTTTAAAGAAGTTGTTGGATATGATGGATATGCTTCTGGTACAAATATTCAAGAAGTACCATACACAGATTGGCCTAATCAAACTGTAGAGTGTGGATGTCCTCCAGATAATACATGTTGTTTTGAAGGTAAAGAAGGTATATGTATAACACATAATCCTCATAAACCATATGGTGATAGTTCACAAAAACCTCGGGTATTTTTAAATTGTAAACATGAGCCCTATGAGCTTATACAAGTAATTAATCCTAGCACAGTAAAAAAGTCTGGTTATACAAAACCACTAAAAATGAAAGCTAGTCAAAATATTGAATGTGAGTGTCCAAACTTATACTACAATACTGCTGATGAAGGTTGGATCAAAAATGGGTTTTTATTTACAACATTTAATAATGGTAAAGTATATTTAAATTACCAAGGAGATATGTCAGATACTGATGGAAACTTATTAGTTCCTGATCATGAACTTCTTAATGAATATTATGAGTATGCATTAAAATCTAGAATATTTGAAAATTTATTTTTAAATGGAGAAGATGTTTCTCAAAGAATGCAGCTTGTTGAGCAAAGATTAAGGGGTGCAAGAAATAATGCATTAAGTCTTGTAAACACACCAAATTTTGCTGAGTTAAAAGATATGTGGTTAGCAAATCGTAAAGCAATGTATGGTAAATATTATGATATGTTTACGAGCCATTCACCAAATAATCCATATAGAAGAAGAAATACTAATAGAGTAATTTAAGATGGCAAAAAAAAAGGCATCCAAAAAAACAACTAATAGTGGGATTCAGAATACATCTGAACTTATAACTAATTCTTTTACTAAAGGGTTAAATAAAGATTCAGATCCATCTTTTGTTTCCCCTGGTATGTGGACACATGCCATAAATATGGTAAACAATACAAGAGAGGGTGATGCAAGTACATTATCAAATGAATCTTCTAATTTTCTTTGTGGAACAGCTGGAAAAACAATGCCTAGTAATGTTTCAGAAAAATATATTATTGGAGCTATTTATTTATACTCAGATAAATGGGTAATATTTACTGTTGGTCATAATACTCTAGGAGAAAGAATTTCTTCTGAAGTAGGGTTGTTAGAGGAAGATTCTTGTATATATAGAGAAATTGTACAAGATCCTTGTTTAAACTTTGATAAACGTCATTTAATATCAGGTGCATCTAGAGAAGATGCAAAATGTTCTTGGGTTGTATACTGGGCAGATGGTTTTAATGTTGATAGATATTTAAATATTGGTGATCCTAAAAATTGGCCATCTAGTAATTATTCTTGGATAGGTCAAACTGATTTAAATTATTATTTTAATGGTACTGATAAACTATTATGGCCTAATGTACAATGGAATGAAACTGAAGAAGAAATAGATGACTGTCTCTTTGTTGAACCAGTAAATTCTTTAGACTGTGCTAATACAAGATTAGCAATATTAATGGATACACCTTGTTTAACCTTATCTTTAGGTCAATCAGGTGGGACTTTAGCTAATGGAACTTATTTTGCATTAATAGCTTATAGTATTCAAGGTCAAAAAGTAACTGATTATTTTTCTCAAAGTAATTATCAATTTATATATAATGTAAATGAGCTTCAGGGATTATTGACTCTCAATCTAGAATTAGATTCAGAAAATTTTGATGAATATCAGCTAGTAATCGTATCTGCTACTAATGAACAGACTGTAGCATATCAATTTGGTTATTATTCAACAAGAACTACTAAGATTGAAATTGATGTAATTAATAATAGCTTAGTTAAAGTTCCAATAGAAAACTTACCAATTCAGACTCCTGTTTTTGAAACATCTGATCAAATGACTAACGTAAATAAGTATTTATTACGTATAGGTCCAAGATCTAAGTTTGATTTTAATTATCAACCATTAGCTAATCAAATTAAAGTTAAGTGGGCCTCAGTAGAATATCCAGCAGAGTATTATATGAATGGTGGTAATAAGACAAATTACTTAAGAGATGAGATTTATTCATTCTATATAAGATGGGTATATAATACGGGAGATAAATCTTCTTCATATCATATTCCAGGTAGAGCACCTAAAAATTTTACTATACCTTCAACTGGATCATCATTATTTGAAGTAGAACCTATTAATGAAGATAATTCGTTAAGATCAGATGATAGAGTTTTTGAAGTGTATAATACTGCATCTCAAACATCTTATCCTACAGTCTTACCTGGTGCAACTCAAAATTCAGCAGGTCAATGGGTTTTAGAAGATGGCGGTACTTTATTATCAGTAGGTGAAATGGGATATTGGCAGTCTACAGAAGAATATCCAGATGACAGGCCTGATATATGGAATCCTAGTTATTACTGTTGGACAGGAGCATCTGCACAAATTCCTAGTGGTGGAACAAGTGGTGCATTTGATTTATGTGGTAAAAAAATTAGACATCATAGGTTTCCAGAAAACTTTTTAAATAACAGTAGTAATACTGATGTTTTACATTTTAGACCTGATAATACAGGTTCTGCTGGTGAATACTTTATCAGGCTTATGGGGGTTGTATTTGAAAATATAATTTTACCAAAAGATCAATCAGGTAATGATATTCCAGGAATTGTAGGGTATGAAATACTAAGAGGTTCTAGAGAAGGTAATAAAACTATACTTGCAAAAGGTATTGTAAATAATATGCGTACTTATAAATTAAGAGGAACCTTGTCTGATAACTTTGTAGGTCTTTATCCTAATTACCCTTTTAATACAATTAAACCAATAGGTTTTTCTAGTGATGATTCAGATCATAATTATTTATATAATGACCCGTATATTAGAACAGAAGATGAGGATGAGAATGTTGTTAATCAAGATATACCAGATGACATATTTACATTTCATTCCCCGGATACTATGTTTAGAATACCTTATCTATCTACTACAGAGTTTAAGTTATACGGTAGTTTAAATGGATATGCTGATATAAACTTTCAAGAACCTAGTGGTCATCCTAAATGGAAATTATTATCAGATGTATCTGCAATAATTATGATTGTCGGTGGTGTTGCAGATGCTATTATAGCAATGATAGGTAAAAGAACTCTTAATGCCCCTACAATACCACAATATACTGAACAATACAGAGGACTTGCTGGTGTTGGTGGAATTGATCTATCATTAATTCAAGGTGTTCAGGCTGGAATTAGTGTGCCAGTTACAGGTGGTAGAATAGTAAATAGTGCAGCACAAAATACTGCATTAACGGCTATAGCTGGTGCTGTAACAACATATAATGGCTTTCTTGGAACCTATTATTCATCAGGTCAAGCATTGGTTGATGCACTTGCTATAATACCTCTAGGTTATGAAGGTACCCAAGTTCAGGTGGCTGAAGATGCTTTAAAAGGGGTGATAAATAGTGCAGCAAATCAAGCAGGAATGCCAAAATCATTAGTAATGGAGGGTTCAATTGAACTACCTAAGTTTGCTTATCTTGATCCATTTACAAGAGTTCTTGGAGGTCTTAACCAACTGTCATTTTACTTTGCAGAAGGTGCTGATGTAACGTTAAAGCTATTATATCTAATGATTCCATTTAGACAGTATGGACTTCAATCTGTGGCACATGGTTTTTATGGTGATATGGTTAAAATATCAAATAACGAATTAAAGAGGTTTAATATAGATGATAGTTTTTATATAAGAGATAATATTCAAGATGTAAGAAAGTATCAAGATTATCAAGGTAACTATAAATCTTATAAAATAAATAATTTAAAACGATCTGACACAGTAACAATAAGAACTAAGTCAGGACCTTATTATGATGCTATATATCCAGATGGAGTTAATATAGGACCTCATTTAATTACTTCAGGTTATCAAGATAAATCATTAGCAACTTTAGGAACTGTTGTGCAAAATTCTAATGATCCAGCATTTTTAACTAATACTGATTTACCTAAATTTAAAGAAAATAAAAAAGATTTACCTTTCAGCTTAAGAATTGCAAGTCATTATGGTGCATTAAAAGAAAAAGCTAGAAATCAATATGGACAAATAGGTAGTGAGTTTCAGGTCCCTGTTACTCCCTGTGAACAACAATTATCTAAATACAATATTCCAGAAACTTCCTGGAATTGTCCAACAAATAGTGTACAATATTATTTTAAAACAATATCAAAAAGTCCAATTATATTTGGTGGTGATACCTATATAAATAGATATACTGAAAAAAATAACATGATGTTATTTAACGATTGGCTTTTTGAACAACCTGATGGTTTTGAGTATAATTATTATCTGCATAGTATGGTAACTCAAGCAAGGTTTAAAGTTAATAGTATAAATTATGATGTTACTAGTTTAGCTGAGCTGTTTAACTTTTCTGCTCCAGCTGTTCCAGGTTCAGGTGCTTTTCCAAGAGCGTTTTATAATATGGATTATTATGTAAATAATATTAGAAAATATAAATACACAAATGATACAGAAGGTGGTATAGTAGATAAATACCCAGGTTTTCTTGGTGTAAAAAATTCATATTTTTATTTAGCTAACTCAGGTATTAGGGATTTCTTTGTAGAGTCAGATGTTCTTTTAGATTTTAGAATAAATAGTGATACAGAAGGAGCTAAGCATTATGACCCATATAGATATACAGATTACCCTGCTATGTTTAATATGAATCCTAACATTATGGGTAGACTTAGTACATATCTTTATGATTACTCATTAAGTGTATCTAAATTGTTAAATCAATACTATTCTATAGGAAATGTTCAAAATAGGTATTATGATCCTGAAATAGCAGAATTATGTTATACATATCTACCCGATAGAATTATATACTCATTACCACAACAAATAGAAGCAATTAAAGACAGTTGGTTTGTATATCTAGTAAATAACTATAAAGAGTTTCAAAACCAGCTAAGTAATGTTAAGTCAATAGGTAAAACCGGAATGTTTATAACATTTAAAAATGCTAGTCCATTAATTATGAGTGGAGTAGATGAGCGGGAAAGTTATTTAGGTGTTAAAGCTACTATTGGAGATGGAGGATTATTTGCTAGTACTCCGCAGAATATTTCTAATGCAGATACATCATATGAATATGGCTCTTCTCAAAATAGACTGTCAGTTATATCTTCACCTGCTGGTATATTTTACATATCTCAAGATCAAGGTAGAGTCTTTACATATGGTCAAGGTTTACAAGAAATATCTTCAGCAGGAATGAAATGGTGGTTTTTACTTTATCTACCATATAAACTTATACAGGATTTTCCTGAATATCCTTATCTGGATAATCCTGTAGCAGGTATAGGGTGTCAATCAACCTATGACAGCTCTAATTCGGTACTTTATTTTTGTAAGAAAGATTACTATTTAAAAGACCAATTTAAAGGAAGAGTAGAGTATGTCCCGGTTAATGATGATGGAACTGGTGATCATTTTGTATTAGATAATAATAGGAATCTTATTTATAAGTTAGGTGATTCTTATATTTTTCAAGATGCGTCATGGACAGTAAGTTATGATCCAAAATTTAAGTTCTGGATTAGTTTTCATGATTGGCATCCCGATTTATTGTTACCTACAAAAGATATTTTCTTAAGTACTAAAGATAATACAATATGGAAGCATAATTTTAGATGTGATACTTTCTGTAATTTTTATGATAATCAATTTGGATGTGAATTAGAATTTCCAATAATAAGTGGTCAAAATGTAATGACTACTAGATCGATGGAATATATTTTGGAATGTTATAGAAGGAATGCGGGTAACTGTGTAGATCAACATCATGTTTTAGATTATAATTTTGATAAAGCAATTGTATATAATTCAGAACAAGTATCCGGATATTTAAATTTAAATATTTACCCTAAAAATAATATAAATCAATCTTTAGAGTATCCTAAACTAAATCCAAATCTATCATCTTATGATATTTTATTTTCTAAGGAAGAGCAAAAGTATAGGTTTAATCAATTCTGGGATATAACCAAGGATCGTGCAGAATTTCCTGAAGGATCTAATTATCCACCAACAGGACCTACAGTACCTGGTACAACAACTTTACAAGGAAATTACTCTTCAGAAAATACTTGGATAACATCTGCAGATGGATATACAAGAGTTCTTAATTCAAATAATTTAGATTATGGTAAATCAGAATTAGAAAGAAAAAAGTTTAGACATTATCTTAATTTCTTAAATTTAAGGAGGGAACAATGTGATGAAGTAAATATGATTATAAAACTAAGTAATAGTAAAAACCAGTTATCCGTAAGATAATGTATAATAAAAAACTACTTAATAAAGCTACTAAGGATCTTAATAAAATTAAAAGGCCTTATACAGGTATGAGAAAACCTCGTGGTTTAAAAATACCTAAACAGCAACCAAGTAGTTCCCCTACTAATTTTGAATCAGAAAGCTATAAACTTGAAGAGGGTGGTGTAATGAATTCAAAAGA
>Ga0255040_10000328_pt1 | contig 12148 bp, 12 predicted proteins | sample BC1_12_2_MG_FD_181711 | JGI IMG/M metagenome (GOLD analysis project Ga0255040, IMG submission 181711) | Seawater microbial communities from Strait of Georgia, British Columbia, Canada - BC1_12_2 | ecosystem: Environmental > Aquatic > Marine > Strait | place: Canada: British Columbia | collected... | reverse complement strand
GAAGAGCACCCAGTTGCCGGTAGCCGACGCGGAGGGCCGCCTGGTCGGTGCGCTCAACATTCACGACCTGTTCCACGCCAAGGTCGTCTGATCACGTGAGTCCGGCGTCCCCATCGCGCGACGTACTCGAGCGGGCGGCACGGGTGCGCCTCATGATCTTCGACGTCGACGGCGTGTTGACCGACGGCAAGTTGTGGTACGGGCCCGAGGGCGAAGCCTTGAAAGTGTTTCACGCCACCGACGGTCACGGCGTCAAGATGCTCGCCGCGAGCGGCGTCGTGACTGCCGTGCTCAGCGGGCGGCGCGCGGCGGCGGTCGAACGCCGCGCCGCGGAGCTCGGCATTGCCCACGTCCTGCAGGGCATCGATGACAAACGCCCGGCGTTCGAGTCGCTACTCGCGCGTGTCGGCGTCGACGCGACGGCGACCGGTTACATGGGCGATGAGCTGGTCGATCTTCCAGTCATGACGCGCAGCGGATTCGCCTGCGCGCCGCGCGAAGCACCGGCGTTCGTGCGCCAGCACGCACAGTACGTCACGCGCGCGCCGGCCGGTGGCGGTGCGGTGCGCGAGGTCTGCGAGCTCTTGATGCAGGCGCAAGGCACGCTCGCCGCGCGGCTCGCCGCCTACGTCGCATGACGACCAGCTCGACGCGCCTGTTCCCGCTGCTGATCGCGCTCCTGCTCGCCGTGCTCAGCTATGCGCTCGAACGTGCCGTGCGCGATGCGCCTCTCGAGCCCGAGCCGCGGCGGCACGATCCGGACTACGTCGTCGAACACCTCGTCCTCACGGTCTATGCCATGGACGGTTCGGTCGAAGCGCGCGCCAGCGCAGACAAGATGATGCACTACCCGGATAACGGAACGACCGACATCATTGCGCCCCGCGCGGCCCTCTCCAAGCCGGGCGAACCGCGCTATACGGGGCGCGCGGCGCGTGGCGCAATCGCAGACGACGGCGAGGAGCTGTTCCTCTACGACGACGTGGTCGTGGTGCGCGAAGCCGACGCAACGCGGCCGGAGGCGCGCCTGGAAACGCAGTTTCTGCACGTCGTGGGCGGGCGGGCACTGGCGCGCTCCGATCGCAAGGTCGTGCTGCGAGAGGGTGGACGCGAACTCATCGGCCGCGGGATGGAATTCCACCACGAGTCCAGGCAGTTCATCCTGCGAGAACGCGTGCGCGGCCGATTCGAGGCGCGGCAGGTGCGGAAAGCGCAGTGAACGCGATCCAGCACGCATCCCGGCGGCCGGTGGCGGTTCTGCTTCGCGCAATTCTGGTCGTTGAAGTTCTGCTCCTGCCCCTCGGCGCACAGGCCGAAAAGGCTGACCGCGACAAGCCCTTGCAGATCGAGGCGAACCGGATGGGCGCCGACGGCGTGCGCAAGATGGCGGAATTTGAAGGCGCGGTCGTGCTGACCAAGGGCACCATCCAGATGAACGCGGAGCGTATCGTCGTGACCGAGCGCGACAAGGGCTTCAGTCACGCGAAGGCGACTGGTGCGCCGGTACGCTTTCGCCAGCGCCTCGATCCCAAGGACGGCAAGGCGGCGGTGTGGATCGACGCCGAGGCCTTGCGCATCGAGTATGACGAGCGCACCGAACGCGTCGAGCTGTTCGAAAAGGCACGCGTCACGCGCGATCGCGACGAGGTGCGCGGCGCCTACATCCTGTACGACCAGCGCACCGAGTTCTTCTCGGCGCGTGCCGGCAAGGATTCGAGCTCGGGCCGCGTGCGCGCGATCATCCAGCCCAAGTCGACGCCGGACCGGCCCGCGTCGGGGGCGCCGGCAAAGCCGGCCGCGGCGCCACCCGCACGATGAGCCTGTTGCGCGCGGAAAACCTGCGCAAACGCTACAAGGGGCGCACCGTGGTGCAGGACGTCGCGCTCGAAGTCGCGAGCGGTGAAGTCATCGGGCTGCTGGGGCCAAACGGCGCCGGCAAGACCACCTGCTTCTACATGATCGTCGGGCTGATCGCCGTCGACGCCGGCCGGATCGAGCTCGACGGCAGTGAACTCACCCACCTGCCGATCCACCGCCGGGCGCGGCTCGGCATCTCGTATCTGCCCCAGGAAAACTCGGTGTTCCGACGCCTGAGCGTCGAGGAGAATGTGCAAGCGATCCTCGAACTGCAGCGCGTCCCGCCACAGGAGATGGAACCGCGCCTCGTCGAGCTGCTCGAGGACCTCGGCATCGCCCACCTGCGCAAACATGCCGCCATTTCGCTCTCGGGCGGTGAGCGCCGGCGTCTCGAGATCGCGCGCGCACTCGGCACCCGCCCCACCTTCATCCTGCTCGACGAGCCCTTTGCCGGCGTCGACCCGATCGCGGTGCTCGACATCCAGCGCATCATCCGCTTCCTCAAGGAACGCGGCATCGGCGTCCTCATCACCGATCACAACGTGCGCGAGACGCTCGGCATCTGCGACCGCGCCTACATCATCAACGAAGGCGCCGTGCTCGCCTCGGGGCATCCCGAGGAAATCGTCCACGACGAACATGTCCGCCGCGTCTATCTCGGCGAGCATTTCCGCATGTGACGGGCGCGCCGCGCCGTCCCCACCCATGAAGCCGACACTTCAGTTCAGACTTTCCCAGCAACTCACCCTCACGCCGCAGCTGCAGCAGTCGATCCGGCTGCTGCAACTTTCGACGGTCGAACTCAACCAGGAGATCGACCGCATGCTGATGGAAAACCCGATCCTGGAGCGCGACGAGGGCGACGGAGAATCGGCGTCAGCGCCGACGTCGGCGTCGGCGTCGGTGCAGGAGGCGTCCGGCGACGCATCGGCCCAAGGCGAAGCGGACGCCGAATCGGGTCCGGGACCGCAGCCGGATCAGGCCGATGCCTGGACGCCTGATCTGTCGAACGCGCCGTGGCGCGGGAGCGACGACGACGACGAAGGCGATCGCACGTTCAGCGCGCCCGACATGCCCACGCTGCGCGATCACCTCAACGCCCAGCTCAGCATGATCAATCTCGGCGAGCGCGACCGTACCCTCGTCGCCCTGCTGATCGACGCCGTGGACGACGACGGCTATCTCACGCAAGACCTCGAGGAAATCGCCGACCAGCTGCCAGCCGAGGCCGACGTCGAATTGGACGAGCTGGCGACCGCCCTGCGCCACCTGCAGAACTTCGATCCCTCGGGCGTCGGCGGGCGCTCGCCGAGCGAGTGTCTGGCGTTGCAGATTCGCGCGCGCACCGCATTGGCCGGCGAACCCGGCGCACCCGAGGCGCCGAACGCTGCGGATGCCGCAGTGCACCGGCTCGCGCTCGAGATCGTCGAGCAGCACCTCGAGCTGCTCGCGAAGCACGACAGCACGCGGCTCAAATCCGCCACCGGCGCGAGCGAAGAGTCACTGCGCGCCGCGGAAAAATTCATCCGCAGCCTGAATCCCCGTCCCGGCGCGGCGTTTGCCCGCGTCGAGGCACGTTATGTCGTCGCCGACGTCACGGTGCGCAAGGCACGCAACGTCTGGCGCGCGAAGCTCAATCCCGAGGCGATGCCGAAGCTGCGCATTAACCGCCTTTACGCCGAGCTCGCTGCCGGCGCGCGCGGTGGCAACACGCTCTCGACGCAGCTGCAGGAGGCACGCTGGCTGATCAAGAACGTACGCCAGCGCTTCGAAACCATTCTGCGGGTTTCGCAGGCGGTGGTTGATCGGCAGCGTCATTTCCTCGAGCATGGCGATGTCGCCATGCGCCCGCTCGTGCTGCGCGAGATCGCCGAGACCCTCGGCCTGCACGAAAGCACGATCTCGCGGGTGACGACGCAGAAGTACATGGCGACCCCGCGCGGCACCTTCGAGCTCAAGTACTTCTTCGGCAGCCACGTGGCCACCGACACGGGCGGGGCAGCCTCGTCGACCGCAATCCGCGCGCTCATCAAACAACTCGTCGCCGAGGAGGACGCGCGCGCGCCGCTCTCGGACGCGCGCATCTCGCAAATTCTGGGCGAACAGGGTATCGTGGTCGCGCGCCGTACGATCGCAAAATATCGTGAATCGCTGCAAATTCCCCCGGTCAGCCAGCGCAAGGGCTTGTAGGCTGTGCCTCAGGCGCCGGGCGGGAACCCGGTTGAATCCTTCGAACCAGAGGAGATCCTCATGAACCTGAACGTGAGCGGACACCGTTTCGAAGTCACCCCCGCAATTCGCGCGTATGTGAACAGCAAGCTCGAACGCGTGACACGGCACTTCGACCACGTGATCGACGCTCATGTGATCCTCTCGGTCGGCAAGCTGCACCAGAAAGCCGAGGTGACGCTGCATGTGCGCGGCAAGGACCTGCACTGCACCTCGTCCGAGCCCGACCTCTACGCCGCGATCGATCGGCTGGTCGACAAGCTCGACCGGCAGGTCCTCAAGCACAAGGGCAAGCACTACGATCCCCCGCACGACGCGATCAAGAACCGGACCGAGAGCCTCTAGTCCGGCGCCGGCCCCAGGCGAGCGCCGCGGGGTAGGCAGGCCACACGATGGGCTATAATCCGCGCCCTCTGAAGCCGCCCCCCGCCCGATTGCACCCGCGCTTGCGCATCGTTTACATCGTCTGGTCTACGCACCGGTCCGGCATCGCACTCGCATGAGTCTCGTTGCGCAACTGCTGCCGCCGGCGAACGTGCTGCTCGACCTTGCGGTATCGAGCAAGAAGCGACTGTTCGAACAGGTCGGCCTGCTGTTCGAGAACAACCACGGCCTGGCGCGCAACGTGGTCTTCGACAGCCTGTTCGCGCGCGAACGGCTGGGCTCGACGGGGCTTGGGCAGGAGGTCGCGATCCCGCACGGCCGAATCAAGGGCCTGAAGGATGCGCTGGGCGCGTTCGTGCGGCTCGAGCAACCGGTGCCCTTCGACGCGCCGGACGGCCATCCGGTGCGGCTCGCCTTCGTGCTGCTGGTGCCCGAACAGGCGACCGAAAAACACCTGCAGATCCTTTCCGAACTTGCACAGATGTTCAGCGACCGTGCGCTGCGCGAACAAATGGTGGGCGCAGCCGATGCCGATGCGTTGCACGCATTGATCGCTGCCTGGCAACCAGATGTCCCAGGTCAACGTCGCGCGGTTGCATGACGACAACGGCGCCGCGCTCTCGCTCGCGTGGATCGCGGGGCGCGACGGCGGCGGTGCACTACGCAGCGAGGCGGCAAGCGCCGCGGCCCTGATCGGGCACCTAAACCTCACCCACCCGAACGCAGTACAGGTGCTCGGCGCATTCGAAGCCGAGCTCCTCGGCACGAATGCCGCGACCCGCGGCGACTTCGCAGCGCGTCTGTTCGACGGTGCCACCCAAGCGGTGATTCTCGCCGACGGCGTCGCACCCACGAAGGCAATCCGGGCGCGCGCCGACGAGACGCACACGCCGTTGTTCACGACGCCGTTGTCGGCGGCCGAGGTCATCGAAAAACTCACGCGCTATCTGGCCAAGGCGCTTGCCGAGCGCACCGAACGCCACGGCGTGTTCATGGACGTACTCGGCCTCGGCGTGCTGATCACCGGCGATTCGGGCGTCGGCAAGAGTGAACTCGGACTCGAGCTGATCAGCCGCGGCCACGGTCTGGTGGCCGACGACGTTGTCGAGGTCTCGCACATTGCGGCCAACACGCTTGAAGGGCGCTGCCCGACCATGCTGAAGGACTTCATTGAGGTCCGCGGTCTCGGTCTGCTCAACATGCGCACGATCTTTGGCGAAACCGCGATCCGGCCGAAGATGAAGCTCAAGCTGATTGCGCATCTCGAAAAGCCGTCGCCCGGCGGGCGTGACCCCGTCGAGCGGCTGCCGCTGTCTGAGCTCTCAGAGGAGATCCTTGGCGTCACCGTACGCAAGGTCATCATCCCGGTGGCTGCGGGCCGCAACCTCGCCGTGTTGCTCGAAGCTGCAGTGCGCAACTACATTCTGAAGCTGCGCGGCATCGATTCGACCGCCGAGTTCCTGGGCCGGCAGAAGCGTGCACTGGGCGCCGAGCACTGAGCGCGGTGCCTGCATTGCGCGCCTGCCTGCGCGCCGCGCAACTAACCGCTAGCCGCTAACCACCGACAACCACGGCCGACACGCCAGGCGCATGCAACTCGTCGTCGTCAGTGGGCTTTCGGGGTCGGGCAAGAGCATCGCGCTCAAGGTGCTCGAGGACGACGGCTACTACTGCGTCGACAATCTGCCGGCGACCTTGCTGGACGACGTCACGGCCTTCCTCGCGGAGGCCGGTCACGACCGCGTCGCGGTCAGTGTCGATGCGCGCAGCGCGGCGCTCGCCGCATTGCCCGAGCGCATCGCCCATCTGCGCTCGACCGGCATCGATTGCCGCCTGCTGTTCCTCGACGCATCCTCGCAGACGCTGCTACGCCGCTTCTCGGAGACGCGCCGACGCCATCCCTTGCTCGGCCCCGCGCGTACCCTCGCGGAGGCGATCGAACAGGAGCGCGCGTTACTCGCCGGCGTGGCGGAACTCGGCGAACGCGTCGACACGAGCGAGGTGGAGCCACAGGCGCTGCGGCGCTGGGTGAAGGCGCTGCTCGCGCTAAGCGGCGGCGCGCCGATGCTGCTGATCGAATCGTTCGCCTACCGCGATGGCCTCCCGCTCGATGCGGATTGGGTGGCCGACGTGCGCATGCTGCCCAACCCGCACTACGTGGACGCGCTGCGCCCGCTCACCGGGCTCGATGCGCCCGTGATCGCGTTTCTCGAGCGCGAGGATGCCGTGCAGCGCATGGTCGCGGACCTGGTTGCGCTGCTCGAACGCTGGCTGCCCGAGATCCTGCGCGAGAACCGCAGCACCCTGACAATCGCGATCGGCTGCACGGGCGGGCGGCACCGCTCGGTGTTCGTCGCCGAGCGCCTGGCGCAGGCCCTGCGTGCGCGGTGGAAAACCCTCGTGCGCCACCGGGCGCTCGCGCGTCCCGCGGCCGCCGATGCGGAAGACGAATGAGCGACGCGCCGCCTGAAGAAGTTGCGCTGTTTCCGCTCCAGACCGTGCTGTTTCCCGGCGGCCAGCTGCCGCTGCGCCTGTTCGAGCAGCGCTACCTTGAGATGGCAAAGACCTGCCTGCGCGAGGACCGACCCTTCGGCGTGTGCCGCATCCGCGAGGGGCAGGAAGTCGGCGCGCCTGCCACGCCGGAGGCGGTCGGCTGCCTGGCGCACATCGCGCACTGGGACATGGCGCAACTCGGCGTGCTGAACATCGTCGCCCGCGGGGCACGGCGCTTCCGGATTCTTGAACGGCGCGTCGAACGCGACGGCCTTACGCGCGCGTCGATCGTGCGGCTGCCGGAGGTCGTCGACGCGCCAGTCACCGCGCCGCTGCGCGACTGCGTGACCGTGCTCGAGGCCATTCTGGAGCGCAGCGGCGCGTCGCCGCCGGAGGCCGCAGGGACCTCAGACGCCCTCAACTCGAGCGTCTGGGTCAGCGCACGGCTCGCCGAGCAGCTGCCGCTGCCGCTCGAACTCAAGCAGGCGCTGCTCGAGCTCGACGACGGCGTGGCGCGCCTCGCGCGCCTGCGCGAGGCGCTGGTGGCACTCCGCGTGCTGCCGGCACAGGCCGTATCCGCCCCGGGCTCTCTAGACGCCGCAGGATCTGCCTGACCGGCACCGGCAGCGGCCAGCGCGCAGGGTGATCGAGGCCCGCAAGGCGCAGCCACTTCGCCCCGCGCGGCAGCGGCCCGACCGCTCGCCGTACCTCGCAGACCATCGGCTGAATACGCAACCGGAAGTGGGTGAAGCCGTGCTCGAACGCGGTCTGCGCACGCGGCGCGCCGATTTCGCAGCCGAGCGCGCGCTGCACTTCGCCGCGGATGCCGCGCGCCGTGCGCGACGTGCTACGGGGAAACACCCACAGCCCGCCCCACAGCCCTTCGGCCGCGCGCGGCTCGAGTAGCACGCGATCGTCACGCTGCAAGACGAGCCAGGTTTCGCGCCGCAACGGCAAGGCCTTGCGCGGGCGGGGGGTGGGCAGCAGGTGGACGCGGTCTTCGCGCCGCGCAACGCACTGCATGCGCAGCGGGCAGCGGTCGCATTGCGGGCGCGCGCGCGTGCAAAGCGTCGCGCCGAGATCCATCAGGGCCTGCGTATAGGCCTCGATCGCGCGCCGCGGCAGCAGCGACTCGGCGAGCGACCAGAGCTGCGCCGCAACCGCCGCCTCGCCCGGGTAACCGGCAACACCGAAGCAGCGCGCAAGCAGCCGCTTGACGTTGCCGTCCAGGATCGCGGCGCGCCGACCGAAGGCGAAGGCGGCGATCGCGCCCGCCGTCGAGCGCCCCACGCCGGGTAGTTGCGCGAGCGCCTCGACGGTGTCGGGAAAATGGCCGCCGTGCTCGCGTGCGATCGAGCGCGCGGCGCGATGGAGGTTGCGCGCGCGCGCGTAGTACCCAAGGCCGCTCCACAGACCGAGCACGTCGTGCAGCCGCGCACGCGCGAGCCGGCGAACGTCCGGAAAGCGCGCGAGGAAGCGTTCGTAGTAGGGAATGACCGCGGCCACCTGCGTTTGCTGCAACATGATTTCCGCCAGCCAGATGCGGTAGGGATCGCGCGTGCCCTGCCACGGCAGGTCGCGCCGGCCGGCGCGGCGCCCCCAGGCAATGAGTGTCGGTGCAAAGCGGTTCATGGTTCATGGGTCCGGGCCGGCCGGTTTTTCGAAAGACCTTGTTGCCGGGGTGCGCAGTTTGACGGGCCCAGGGGACCGGGGCAACATGGTTGCAGGAGCCAGCCCATGAACCGACCTGTCGAAAACGTTCTCGAAAGCCCGGTCGAGCACGTCCGCAAGTATCACGGCGAGCTGCAGACGATCCGGCGCGACCTGCACGCCCACCCCGAGCTCGGATTTCACGAAAAGCGTACCGCGGACGTCGTCGCCGAGAAACTCGGCGCCTGGGGAATCGAGATCCATCGCGGGATGGCGAAAACCGGCGTCATCGGCGTGGTGCACGGCCGCAGTCGCGGGAGCGGCCGGGCGGTGGGCTTGCGTGCCGACATGGACTGCCTGCCGATGCACGAGCTGGGCAATGTCCCGCACCGCTCGACGCACGAGGGCCGCATGCACGCCTGCGGGCACGACGGGCACACCACGATGCTGCTCGGCTGCGCGCGCTATCTCGCCGAAACACGTAACTTCGACGGCACGGCCTATCTCATATTCCAGCCCGCAGAAGAAGGTGGCGGCGGCGGGCAGGTGATGGTCAAGGAAGGCCTGTTCGAGCGTTTTCCGGCGAACGAGGTCTACGCGCTGCATAACTGGCCGGGCCTCGAGCCGGGCCAGATCGCCGTGCGCCCCGGGCCGATGATGGCGGCGACCGACGAAATTCAGATCACCGTGCGCGGCCGCGGCGGGCACGGCGCGATGCCGCAGCTCGGGGTCGACCCCGTGGTCGCCACCGCGCACATCATCACCGCGCTGCAGACGATCGCGAGCCGCAACACCAATCCGGTCGATGCCGTGGTGGTGAGCGTGTGCTCGATGCAGACCAGCCAGCTCGGTGCGTTCAATGTCATTCCGGATTCGGTCAAGCTGATCGGCACGGTGCGCAGCTTTCGCCCCGAAACACGCGAGCTGGCCGAGCGCCGCGTGCGCGAGATCGTCACCGGTGTCGCCGGCTCGCTCGGCGCGAGTGCGGAGGTCGAGTACCGCCACGGTTACCCGCCCACGGTGAATTCGGAGAAGGAAGCCGAATTCGCGGCACGCGTGGGCGAGCGCATCTTCGGTCCCGCGAACGTGATTCGAGACGCGGATCCAACGATGGGCGGCGAGGATTTCTCCTTCATGCTGCTCGAGCGCCCCGGCGCCTACGTCTGGCTCGGCCAGGGCGGCGGACCGCTCGGCTGCTCGCTGCACAACGCGAACTACGACTTCAACGACGCGGTCATCCCGCTCGGCGCCGGCTATCTGGCCGCGCTGGTCGAGGAGGGGCTGCCGCTCAAGTAGGCACTCGCTGGGTAACCGGTAACGGGTATCGACCCGCGGTTGCGCGTGGAAACGCAGCACCGCTGCGCGCAGGCTACTTTCTCTTGAACAGGCCCTTCAGCTTGTCCCTGATTGCCTCGATCGGCGAGCCTGACCCCGACTTGGCGCCGGTCAGCGTTTCGGTGAGCTTCGATTTGGCGATCGCCGCCGCCACCGCGCCGTAGTCGACTTCGTACTTCACCGCGTCGAACGGCCCGATCAGCCGCACCGGTACGGTCACGCCGGCCAGATCGGCAATCTCCTTGCCGCCCTGTCCTTTCGACGTCGGCACGATCGTCGGTTTGGCGAGGTAGTTGATGTGCGAATTGCCGATGTCGATGTCGCCCGCCCCGGCGAGCCGGAACAGCGGCGCCTTGCCTTTGAGGTCGTTGTTGCGCGCGACGCCCTTGTTGATTTTGAAACTTCCGCTGAGGTCGGAAAAGTCGGTCTGCTTGCCACCCTCGGCAAGCTGCGACTGCGCGGATTTCGAGCCGAGCATCGCCTTCGTCTTGCGCAGCGTCTCGGCGAGATCGAAGCCCTTCACCGCACCGTCGCGCAGATGTATGCGCGCGGTTCCGGCGAGCGCCTTTTTCATCGCCCCGACGGTGCCGCCGGCGCTGCGCAGGTTGAGCGCGACATTGCCGCGCCCCTCGAGCGCATCGCGTTGAGCGACGTCCCTGAGTAGCGGTCCGACCGAAACATTGCGCAACGTCTCCTTCAGCGTGATGCGGTTGCCGTTCGCATCCGCCGTCAGTGCACCAGCGAGTGTGCCCTTGTAAAGATTCGCCGAATGCGGACTCACCACAAGACGCCCGTTCGCCAGGCTGATGCGGGCTTTGAAGTTCGACAGTTTCGCGTTGCGCAACTGCAGCGCGCCGACCTGCACCCGCCCCTTGGCATTGATGCCCTGCAACCCAGCCAGATCGACCTTCGGGTCCGCCGCCCCGCCCGCCGTACCCGGTTTTCCTGGTTTTCCTGGCTGGCCTGTTTTGCCGGCGGGTGCTGCGCCGCCCTTGCCGAGGTAGCGATCGAGATTCAGCCGATCGGCATCGATGTCGAAGGTGTAAAACGGCGGCGAGAATTTACTCATTCCCAGCTTCGCCTTGAGCTTGGTTTCGTCGAACGTGGAGGTCAGGTCGGCCTGCAGCGTTTCCTTTTCGAGATTGGCCTGCAGCGAGCCGTTTAGCGGCACGCTGATCGTTTTCATCGGCAGCGCCGGGTCCGACAGCGTGAGCTGGGCAACGAGGTTGGCGACCTTGAGGGCTTTCGCCGAACCTTCGACGCCCGACAGTTTCAGCGTGCCGTCGGCCGTGCGCCTAGGGCTCTTGAGCGCGAACTGCGCATCGATCGCCTCGCCGCCCGCCTTGTCCGGCGAGATCGCCAGCTTCGGCGCCGTGACCGTGGCCTCGAACGCGTCCTCGGCACGCGATCCCTTTGCCGTGAGCACGAAGCCGTTCACGGCATAGGTTTGCGCCGCGGGGTCGGCGGCAACATCGCCCTTGAGCGTCAGCAGCAACCCCGTAATGCCCGCAGCGGCACCCTCCACGGTCGCGTCCAGGCCTGACAGGGCAAACGCCCGCTTAGCGAGGTTGAACCGGTAGCCGCCCGCGATCGCGATCCGCGCCTCGACCGCGGGCGTGGTGCTTTTCACCTGTGCGGACAGCTCGAAGCTGCCCGGCACGTCGTCTGCGATTCGCCCGGTGCGCAGGTTCAGGTCCGCAACGTCGATCGCTCGGCCGGACTTCGCATCGCGGTAGCTGATCGCCGAGCGCTCGATGCGCACGCCGCCGATGTCGAAGGTCACCGCACCGTTCGGCCCATGCGAAGGCGTGGCATCCGCTCCATGGTCCGCGTCCCCGGGTTTGCCGATCAGGTCATCGAAGTTGAAGCGCCCGTCCTTGGCGCGCGCCACCGTCGCCTTCAGGCCGTCCAGGCGCACGCCGCTGACCACGATCTGCCTGGACAACAGCGGCATCACCGCGACCGAGATATGCGCCGACTCGAGACCGATGAAAGTTCCGCTGCCGTCGCGTTCGGAAAGCGACGCGCGACCGACCGAGGCGCCAATGCTCGGCCAGAACGCGAGTGTGAGATCGCCCTCGAGCTTCAGCGTGCGGCCGGTCTGCTCCTGCACCGCGCGCTCGATCTCGGCCTTCAGCGTGTTGGCATCGAAGAGCATCGCCACCGCGATGCCGCCGGCCACGGCTAGCACGACGATCCC
>Ga0255040_10000323_pt1 | contig 12226 bp, 14 predicted proteins | sample BC1_12_2_MG_FD_181711 | JGI IMG/M metagenome (GOLD analysis project Ga0255040, IMG submission 181711) | Seawater microbial communities from Strait of Georgia, British Columbia, Canada - BC1_12_2 | ecosystem: Environmental > Aquatic > Marine > Strait | place: Canada: British Columbia | collected... | reverse complement strand
ACCGAAACCATCGATTCGAACAGCCGCCCCTGCATCGACTTGGGCAACGCGGGTCCGCTGTTGGTCACGCTGAGCACCACGGTGCGCGCGCGCGCCTCGAGCGACACGCGCACCGGCGTGCCGGGGAGAGAGAAATCGGTAGCGTTCTCGACCAGCTTGTCGAGCAGCTGCGCAGCGAGGTCGGGGGAACCCGCAACCTCGATGACGCCCTCGGGCAGGTCGAGGGTAAACACCGTGTTCGGGTAAGCAAGTCGGTGGCCGTCGAGGCAACCGCGCACCACCGGCACGAGGTCATAGGCTTCGCGTTCGGCCGCCCGCAGGCTCTGCTCGAGGCGCGAGGCTTCGGTCATGCGCTGCAGGATCATGGTGAGCCGCGCGAGACCCTCTTCGGCGCGCGCCAGGTAACGCTTGGCCTCCTCGGGCGTGGGACCAAGCTCGAGGTTCTCGAGCGAGGAGCGCACGACCGCGATCGGGGTACGCAGCTCGTGCGAGAGGCGCCCGGCCATGCTTTCGAGGTACGCATGGTGCTGCGCGAGGCGCGCGAGCATCTCGGAAAAACTGCGCGACAAGTCACCAATTTCGTCGCCCGCCTGCGAGCCGCTCGCCAGGCGCGAGATCCGTCCGCGCGCGTCGATTGCCGACTCGGCTTCGTCGCGCAGCATCCGGATGCGGTGAGAGAGCCGGGTCGCGAATCCGATGAGCAGCGCCGCGGCCGCCGCAAACGCGAGCAGGGTGAATACCAGCAGGCGCTCGAGCGCTTCACTGCGCAGCGACGCAATCGGGTTCGTCGTTTCCTCGACGACGACCGCACCGGCGACCTCGTCGCCGTTCCAGATCGGATGCGCCGTCGAGACCACGAGGGCGCGCCCGTCGGGTGTGGGCCGAGTGCGGGTGCCGGGCGTGCCCTGCAGCGCCGCCGAGATGTCGCGCCCCGTGGCCAGCACGTCGTCCGGCAGCGAGACCGCGAAGTCCTCCGTCGGGCGGTGGATGAGCCAGCCCGCCACGCGCTGCCACAGCGCGCGCCAGCCTTCGGGCGACGCCGCTGCGGTGTCGCGCTTGAGCGTCCCGGCGAGTGCGAGCACCTGCAGGCGGCGATTGACGACCCAGATGCGCGACGTGGTGCGCTGCAGTCCGCGCAGGATCGCTGCAATGTCCTCCTGCGCGCGGCGCGCGTTCAGCGCCGCTTCACGCGCAAGCGCTACCGGCGACGGTTCGCCTGCGCCATCGTCGTCCGGCGCACCTGTCAGCCGGCGTAGCTCGGCCTCGGCTTCGCGGCGCAGCAGGTCGTCGTGCGCCGGCACCGCGGTGAGCAGCTGCGGGCGCTCGTGCAGCGCGGTGGCCACCGCGCGCGCAGTTGCGAGCAACGCCTGCGCCTGCCCCTCGAGCAGCAGGCGTTCCATTTCGTTTACATAGAGCACACCCGCGAGCGGCAGAACGAGCACCGAGAGCCCCGCGAGCGCGAGCTTCGCGCGCAGGCCAAAGCGCAGCCGCGCCACGGCCTCACTCTCTCCAGCGATAGCCCATGCCGTACACGGTATCGATCGCGTCGAATGCCGTGTCCACCGCCTGGAACTTGCGGCGCATGCGCTTGACGTGGGAGGTGATCGTGGCGTCGTCCACGACGAGGTTCGCGTCGTGCATCAGCTGCTCGCGGTTCTTCACGTGGCCCGGGTGCTTGGCGAGCGCGTGCACCATCCAGAATTCGGTGAGCGTGAGCGGGACGGGCGCCCCTTTCCAGGCCACGCTAAAGCGCTTGATGTCGAGCGACAGCAGTCCGCGCTCGAGACGCTCCTCGGCAGGCTGTGCCTCGCGCGCGAGCTCGCTGCGTCGAAACAGCGCCGCGATGCGCGCAATCAGGTGCGGCAGGCTGATGTCCTTGGTGAGGTAGTCGTCGGCGCCGAGGCGCAGACCGACGACCACGTCGAAATCGCTGTCGCGCGCGGTCAGGAAGATGATCGGCAGGTGCGCCGACAGCGCCCGCAGGTCGCGGCACAGGGCGAACCCTCCGTCGACGTCGCTGCCCAGCCCGATGTCGATGATTGCAAGGTCCGGCAGCCGGGTTTTCATCGCCGCGAGCGCCTCGTCGCGCGCCGCGTAGGCGGCCACCTCGTAGCCGTGCTTGCGCAGCGCATCCGAGTAGTTCGCGCGGATGGCCGGATCGTCCTCGACGAGCGCAACGCGGCGTGCCATGGCCGGGGAGTGTAAGCCGAGCAGCCAGCGCGCCGGGCGCGCCGCCCGCAGATTGCCAGAATTGCTCTGCGGCACGCCAGCATCCGGACGCGTGGTCTCCCCGGTTGGCGGCTTCAATGCAGGCAACCGAGAACCGATTACGGAGGCAGCATGCAAGATCTCTCCTCAACCGCGCCCACCCGGGTCATCGTCCTGGACCTTGTATCGCTCATCCTGCTCGCCGCGGCCGCGGGGATTGCCTGCGGAATCGCCCTGGCGGGGGCAACGCTGCTGCTTGCGAGTCAACCCGGCGAGGCGACCGCCGCCCAGCGCCGCTCTGGTCAAATGATCGAGCGACCCGTCGAGCGACCCACCAGTAGCCCACGCCGGCCCGGCGTCCCGGGCCAGCCGGCCGGGCAACCGTCCCGCACGATGGTATGAAGCGGCCCGTTTTAAGGCATCCCACGATCATCGCCCTCGGCCTGGAATGCGCCTGGCAAGGGGTTTCCGGGCCTCGGCAGGCGCGCCTGTTTCGCAGCCGAATCGTCCGCCGGCTCGGACTTGTGACGTTTGTCCTATCGATCTTCGCCGGAATTCAGTACGGTGAGGGTGTCTCCGAAAGGGGACAGTAAGACCGCGGCGGCGAGCGCGCCGCGCGAAGCTAGCCTCCTCCTCCTCTACCTTCGCGCGCGCGGCTCGCCTGCTTCGGCAGGCGGCGCCCGCTCAGCAACGTCGCTCCAGCCCGTCAAGCGGGCTCGCAGCTACCACTCTAGTTCATCACCTGTTCGGTCATTGCTGTCGCCGGCAAGCTTGCCGGCGTGCGCATGGCCTGTTTCTCTGTGCCGTGCCCGCGGCAATTGAACGGCAGGTAGCCGACGGGAATGTCGGTTCTGTTTTCCCCCTTGACCGTCATTTTGTCGGGAACCGCCGCGTTCCCGCAGACCCATGCGATCGGGACAATTAGCGCGTCCGCAACGATGGCAGGACGTATGCTGAGCGTCTTGCCCACAATCCGCGCGTTCGCATTGTTGCCGAAGGTGATGTGAATTGCGCCGTCCCGCACCGAGGTCGCGCTGATGTAGCTATTGACGATTTTTTCGGCGGCCGGCAGGCCGGCCGCTGTGTTGTCGCCCGGAAACGCCTGAGCGATCGACCAGGAAGCCTCGACCCGTGTTTTCGCAATGTCGATCAGGGGCACGGCGGCGACGATCTGATCCCGGATGATCTTGTCGTGATAGGTCGGTGCCACCATCAACGCCAGGATGCAGATGATCGCCACGACGACCATCAACTCAATCAGGGTGAATCCGTGGTGAGGCGTCTTCATCTACCGGCCGGGGTTCGTTGATTGTGGAATCATAGTCAATGCGGCATCTACCATGCCAATCGGGCGGCACGTTGGGAACAGTAGAGCGACAGACCCTGCAAAACGGATTCTAGAACGATGAGCCCTGAGAAAATAGCGGTGCGCATGGAGAACGGTCAAACCATTGACGTGGTCGTCCTCAGCAAGCGTTCCAGTGGGATACAGATTGTCCTGGGAGAAGGCATCCACAATGTGAAGTGCGACCTGTGGCCTACACGGAGCGGCTTGGCTTACGTCGGAAGTGTGATGGGTAGGGAAGTTGTTTACGAGAGAAGTCGCGAGCAAGTTCAATCGGATATCGACAGAGTCAACCCGGGTTTGCGCAAGCCCAGACCGCGTTGATATCGATGCCTGGCGGTACGGACGGGCACAAAGGCCCGTGTCGCATTCGCTGTTGGTAACAGCTCGCCGTTCGCGAACGCAAGAGGCGATTGCCACAATCGTAACGATTAATGGAAGCAACAGAGATAGAAAAATTCCGGCAAATGATGCTTGGTCTCAGGTCCGAGCTTTTGGAGCTTGAAAAAGCATCAGGAGAAACGACACGGCCGGTCGTGCTTGACCAGGCGAGCGTCGGCCGGCTTTCCCGCATGGACGCCATGCAGGCACAGCAAATGGCGCTGGAGACGGCCCGGCGACGCCAGCATGAACTCGCCAAGCTAGAGGGCGCGTTGCGACGAATTGAATCCGGCGAGTACGGTTACTGCTTGGTCTGTGGCGAGGAAATCGATGTTCGGCGTCTTTCCGTAGCACCAACGAGTACACGCTGCGTGACCTGTGTCGAGACATAATCGTGCAACGCGCATCCGATTGCGCGTTGCAGACCAAAAACCCCGACGGGCCGCGACCTGAATTCGAACGTTGGACCGTCCGAACCCGTCGCAATTCGTTTCAACCGACGTCTTTGTCTCAAGGGAGTCATCATGAAACTGAACGTCACCGCACTCACGTTGACAGGCGGACTGTTTTGGGGCGCAGCGATCCTTATGGTCGCCTTGGCTAATCTGATCTGGCCCGGGTACGGCCGTGCCTTTCTCGATCTAACCGCCTCCATCTATCCGGGCTACCAGCCTGGCTCGGGCATGGGCTCGGTCGTCATCGGCGCTCTCTACGGACTGGTGGACGGGGCGATCGCGGGCGCCATCTTTGGCTGGCTCTACAACATGCTGGCGCAGCAGCGCCCAGGCAGGTCAGCTTAGCCGCGCCTGCGAACGAACGTCGGACGACTGAATCGCAATGAGCGGCATGGAGACGCGCTTTCGGCTGGCACGGATGTCGCCGGTGATTCTGGTGTTCACGCTTGGCCTTCTGATTCTCCCGTTGGTATTTATAGGGTCAGCCGTGGCGGGGAAATTGCCCCTCGTGATTCCCGGCGCGTTGCTGGTTGCGATATACGCCTGGGTCTGGCTTGGGTTCCGACCACGTTGCTTTGTCGTGCATCCGGACGCGATCGACGTGATCTGGCCGCTCAAGCGCCGGCAGATACCACGCGATGACATCTCCAGTGTTCGTCTCATCGACAAAGACGAAATTCGGCGGGAGACCGGCTGGCGCGTGCGCGTAGGCGCCGGCGGATTGTGGGGCGGATTCGGCTGGCTCTGGACCCAGCGACGGGGGATCGTCCAGATGTGCGTTTCGCGCACCGACGGCTTCGTGTGGATTGAGCGCGTCAGCGACCGGCCGTGGCTCATTACGCCTGAACGGCCCGAGGCATTCGTTCGCGCGCTGTCGAATGAGCGCACCGGCTAGCAAGTCGTACCGCTTCGATGGCACAACCCTACCTGGATCGGCTTACGCATAAGCTATACGAATGGAAGCTCGCAAAGCCTCGCGGCGTGACATTGGAATGCCGACACTTCTTCAGCGGGGCAGCGCTGTACGCGAACGGACGTATCGTCGCATCGCTAACGTCGGTGGGCTTGGCGCTCAAACTTCCAGATGCGACCTGTGCAGCGCTGTTTCAAAACCGAAAAGCAAGGCGACTTAGGTACTTCGCGCGCGGCCCTGTAAAGAAGCACTACGCGGTATTGGTGCAGAAGGTCGCTTCGAACAATGCCGAAGTCCGCGCTTTGCTCCGATCTTCAATCCAATTCGTTCGTGGACGGTTGAGCTAAGTTGCCCGACAGGCACTTATCCGAGCGGCACCTATTCGTGTACGGAACCCTGCGCAAGGCGTTAGGACACGAGATGGCCGGCGTGCTTGTACGCGAGGCGCACTTCGTCGGGGAGGCGAGCGTGCGCGGTGTGCTCTTCGACCTCGGGACCTATCCCGGTCTGGTGGTGAACGAGCAGGCGACCGACCTCGTCAAGGGGGAGATCTACGAGCTCCGCGCGCCCAGCGCGGACGGCACGCTCGCCGTCCTGGACGAATATGAAGGCTGTGCGCCCTCCGATGTCGAGCCGCACGAGTATCGACGCGTACTGGTACAGGTCACCCTTGCCGATGGCCCGATGCTGTCTGCATGGGCCTACGTGCTCATTCGCGCCCTCGCAGGGTTGACCCCTATTCCGAGCGGCGACTATGTCGCGTGGCTCCGGAGATCCACAAACAGTGACGACGTCTAGTACCAATCGAAGAACGGCCAACCGCGCGCCAAAGGAGAGCAGCTGATGGATACGCTTGGAATACACCATTTGGGTCTGGCAGTCTCAAATCTAAAGGCAACCGCCAAGTTCTTTACGGACTGCCTCGGGTGGTCGATCGCGCGGGAGGTTCCCGATTACCCGGCGATCTTCGTAACGAACGGTAGCGCATTCGTCACGCTGTGGCAGACCGCGAGCGATCACAATGCGACGCCCTTCGATCGCAGGAAGAACGTCGGGCTTCATCACTTCGCAATCAAAGTGGCCTCCGAGCAGGCGCTCGATGCCGTGTTCGAGAAGGCCGCCGCCCACCCGGGCGTCGGCGTCGAGTTCGGACCTGAATTGCTGCGCGGCGGGCCGGCAAAGCATTGCATGCTGTTCGAGCCGAGTGGCGTCCGCGTCGAGTTCATCTGGGCGCCGTAGGCGGCGCCACGGCGTTGCGCACCGGCGCCCGCGGCCGGGTTGCGCGCAGGGATCGCGCGCACGGAGAATGACCTCTCCGCACGGAGGCCCTCGCCATGAGTGAAGCCCTGACCCTCATCATCGCCAACAAGAACTACTCGTCCTGGTCCTCGCGCCCGTGGCTCGCGATGATCGAGCTCGGCATCCCGTTTACGGAACGCATGCTCAAGTTCGATTCCGACGATTGGGCACAGCACATCGCGACCCTTTCGCCCTCGCGACTCGTGCCAATTCTTTGGGAGGGCAAGCCAGGGACCGGTTTCGCGACCTGGGACACGCTCGCGATCATCGAGCGCCTGCACGAGCTTTTCCCACAGAACGGCATCTGGCCAAAGAACACACAGGCTCGCGCACGTGCGCGTTCGATCGCGGCGGATTTCCACGCCGGCTACCGCGCACTGCGCGGCGCGATGCCGATGAACCTGCGTAGCAGCTATCCAGGCAAGGGCACGAGCCCGGAGGTTAACCAGGACATCGAACGCCTTACCGAACACTGGACGCGCACGCGGCGAGAATTTGGCGCAGACGGCGCCTTTCTCTTCGGCGCCTACTGCAGCGCAGACGCCTACTTCACGCCGGTGGCGTCCCGCTTCGTGACCTATGGCGTATCGCTCGAAGGCGAAGCGCAGGCCTACCAACAGGCCCTGCTCGGCGCGCGGAGTTTTGCCGCCTGGCGTAAGGCTGCGCTTGAGGAAACCGAGTTCGTGAAGATGGACGAACCCTACGCCGACGCGCCCTAGGCGACGACGCGCGAGCCAACAAACCACAACCTCGGCTAGCATCGCCCCTGAATTCATCTACGGGGGGCCGTGCAATGGACGTTCGTGCAGCCGTGGCCTACGAGGCGGGAAAGCCGCTGGTCATCGAAACCGTGCAGCTCGAGGGCCCGCACGCCGGCGAAGTGCTGGTCGAGATCAAGGCGACCGGGGTCTGCCACACCGACGAATTCACGCGCTCGGGCGCCGACCCCGAAGGCCTCTTCCCGGCCATCCTCGGCCACGAGGGCGCCGGCATCGTGGTTGATGTCGGTGCGGGTGTGACCTCTGTGCAGAAGGGCGATCACGTGATTCCTCTCTACACGCCCGAATGCCGCCAATGCAAATCCTGCCTGTCGCGCAAAACGAACCTCTGCACCGCGATCCGCGGCACGCAGGGCAAGGGCGTGATGCCAGACGGCAGCAGCCGATTCTCGATCGACGGCAAGACGATCCACCACTACATGGGCTGCTCGACCTTCGCCAACTACACCGTGCTGCCCGAGATCGCGGTCGCCAAGATTCGCGAGGACGCGCCCTTCGACAAGGTTTGCTACATCGGTTGCGGCGTCACCACCGGGATCGGCGCGGTGATCAACACCGCGAAAGTCGAGCCGGGCGCGAACGTGGTCGTGTTTGGGCTCGGCGGCATCGGCCTAAACGTGGTGCAGGGCGCGCGCATGGTTGGCGCCAACATGATCGTCGGCGTAGACCTCAATCCGGCGCGCGAAGCGCTGGCGCGCAAATTCGGCATGACGCATTTCGTGAATCCAAAAGAGGTGCAAGGCGATCTCGTCGCCCAACTGGTGGAGCTCACCGGCGGCGGGGCGGATTACAGCTTCGAATGTGTCGGCAACGTACAGCTCATGCGCCAGGCGCTCGAATGCTGCCACCGCGGCTGGGGCGTGTCCGTCATCATCGGTGTGGCCGGTGCCGGTCAGGAGGTCGCCACACGGCCGTTTCAGCTCGTGACCGGAAGGGTCTGGAAGGGCACGGCCTTCGGCGGCGCACGCGGTCGCAGCGACGTGCCGAAGATCGTCGACTGGTACATGGACGGGCGCATCAACATCGACGACCTGATCACCCACAGCCTGCCGCTCGCCGACATCAATGACGCGTTCGAGTTGATGCACGCGGGCGAATCAATTCGCAGCGTGGTCGTCTACTAGCGTCGCTAGCGGGTTTTCGCTCGTCCGCGCTTACGCCCCTCGGCGGGCAGCTTGGGCGGGGTGACCGGCTTGTCCGGGCCCCACACGCGGCTGTAGTAGGTGTCGGCGAGCTGCAGCGCACCGATCGGGTTGTGCGCAAGCACGCGGTCTTTCGCAACCAGCGTGGTCACCAACCCCTTCGAGTGCCGAATGAACAGGCTATCGTGGCCCACGCACAGGCCGACGATCACGTTCAGTTCGCAGCCGGCGCGATTGAGCAGCTCGGCCTGCGAGATCGGATTGCAAATCGCCTCGAAGTTACCCGGGCGGATTTTCTCTTCGTCCTTGATGCCCAGCTCTTCCTTCCGCACGCCGCCGTTCTTGCACGCGACCGAGGCAACGTCGAGGCCATGGCTCTCGAGGATCGCGCTGAATACGCGCGACTGGTCGACGAAGCTGATGCAGGTCGCAATGCCGACGCGGCGAAAACCCATGCGCTTGGCGAAGTGGCAAATTTCCTCAACCCGCGTCCACTTGCAGTAGCCCTCGCTCTCCACCACCGCCGAGACCTGCGCTACTCGCGCATCGAAAGGGTCGCGGAAATAGTCTTCGGCCGTTGCGATGCCATCGGCGTCGGTCTTCGAGGGGCAATAGCCAGGGCCACGCGCGTCGCCCTCGCCGTTGCGGCAGGCGCGCACCGTGTCTGGACAGTAGGCGCAGCTGGGTGTTTCGTAAGTGGTCATCGCTGTGCTCCTTTACCTGTGGAGGCTACGCGCAGGGCACAGCGCATTCAAGCCGCGTGGTCAATTCGAGAAGCGATTCTCAATTACACGAACTCAGGCCGCGTCGCGCAGTAGCCAGCGCAACTGCGCTGCACGCGTGCAACCGGCGCCAGAGAAGCCCGCGGCGAACGTCCGAAATGAAAAAGGGCGGCAACGCCGCCCCCGTGGGAAACCGTTCCGGTGCTCTTATCGCTAACGCTTGCGCAGCTTGCGAATCGCCGCGAGCTGGGCCGCGAGCATCGAAAGCTCGGCTTCGACTGCCGCAACCTCCTGCTTGTCCTGCGCCTTCGCGCGCGCTTCTTCGGCGTTTTTGATCGCCTCACTCGCCTTGGCTTCGTCCAGATCGTGCCCCCGAATCGCGGTGTCCGCGAGCACGGTAACGAGGTGCGGTTGCACCTCGAGGATGCCGCCGGCAACAAAAATCAACTGCTCCTCGCCCCCACCCGCCGGCATTATCCGCACCGCGCCCGGCTTGATGCGGGTGATGAGCGGCGTGTGGCGCGGATAGATGCCAAGCTCACCGGCCTCGCCCGGCAGGACAACGAACTCCGCCTCGCCCGAGAAGATGGACGCTTCGGTGCTGACGACGTCGACGTGAATGGTCGGGGCAGCCATTGTTTACTGAACGCCCTTGGCCTTTTCGAAGGCTTCCTCGATCGCGCCGACCATGTAGAAGGCCTGCTCGGGGAGGCTATCGCACTCGCCGCTGACGATCATGTTGAAGCCCTTGATCGAGTCCTTGAGCGACACGTACTTGCCCGGCGTGCCGGTGAAGTTCTGCGCCACGGTAAACGGCTGCGAAAGGAAGCGCTGGATTTTGCGCGCACGCGACACGGCCAGTTTGTCCTCCGGCGATAGCTCGTCCATGCCGAGGATCGCAATGATGTCGCGCAACTCCTTGTAGCGCTGCAGCGTGGCCTGCACCGCGCGGGTCGTGTTGTAGTGCTCTTCGCCGATCGTGTTCGGATCGACCTGGCGCGAGGTCGAATCGAGCGGATCCACCGCGGGGTAGATACCGAGCGAGGCGATGTCGCGCGAGAGCACCACCGTCGCGTCGAGGTGACCGAAGGTGGTGGCAGGCGAGGGATCGGTGAGGTCGTCGGCAGGCACGTAGACCGCTTGAATCGAGGTGATCGAGCCGACCTTGGTCGAGGTAATGCGTTCCTGCAGGCGACCCATCTCCTCGGCGAGCGTGGGCTGGTAGCCCACCGCCGAGGGCATGCGCCCGAGCAGCGCGGAAACCTCCGTCCCCGCGAGGGTGAAGCGGTAGATGTTGTCGATGAAGAGCAGGATGTCGCGTCCCTCGTCGCGGAAGGCCTCCGCCATGGTGAGGCCGGTAAGGCCCACGCGCAGGCGGTTGCCCGGCGGCTCATTCATCTGGCCGAACACCATCGCGACTTTGGACTCTTCGAGGTTGTCGACCTTAATGACCTCCGCTTCGATCATCTCGTGGTAGAAGTCATTACCTTCGCGCGTCCGCTCACCCACGCCGGCGAACACGGACTGGCCGCCGTGTTTCGTGGCGATGTTGTTGATGAGTTCGAGCATGGTCACGGTCTTGCCGACGCCGGCACCGCCGAACAGGCCGACCTTGCCGCCCTTGGCGAAAGGACAGATGAGGTCGATCACCTTGATGCCGGTCTCCAGAAGTTCGACCGACGGCGAAAGCTCGTCGAATTTCGGCGCGTCCTGGTGAATCGATCGGCGCTCATCGGCGGCGATCGGACCGCCCTCGTCGATCGGCCGCCCGAGCACGTCCATGATGCGCCCGAGCGTGCCCTTTCCCACCGGCACCGAGATCGGCGCGCCGGTGCCGTTGACCTTCATCCCGCGGCGCAGGCCATCGCCCGAGCCCATGGCGATGCAGCGCACGACACCATCGCCCAGCTGCTGCTCGACCTCGAAGGTGAGGCCCTGTTCGGCGAGGCCCTTCTCGCCGGTGTCGGCGAGGACCAACGCCTCGTAGATGCCGGGAATCGACGCGCGCGGGAACTCAATGTCGACCACCGCGCCGATACACTGGACGATGCTGCCTTGTTCTTGTGCCATGATGATTTCCTAAACGTAAATTGCATTACCCGGCGTCCGCGGCGTCATACTGCCGCCGCGCCGCCGACGATTTCTGAGAGTTCCTTCGTGATCGCTGCCTGCCGGTTCTTGTTGTAGATCAGCGTCAGCTCGTCGATCAGCGTTTCCGCATTGTCCGAGGCGGCCTTCATCGCCACCATGCGTGCCGATTGCTCGCAGGCGACGTTTTCGGCAAGCGACTGGTAGATGATGGCTTCGATGTAGCGCACCATGACCTGATCGAGCACGGGCCGCGCTTCGGGCTCGTAGATGTAATCCCAGGTGCCTTCGGGGGCGCCGAGCCGCTCGCCGGTGAGCGGTATGTGCTGCTCGATCACGGGTTCCTGCTTCATCGTGTTGATGAAGCGGTTGTAGGCGAGCATCAAGCGGTCGAAACGGTCCTCCTGGTAGCCGTCGAGCATGACCTTGACCGCGCCGATCAAGCGCTCGATGTTCGGCTGGTCGCCAATCTGCACGACCTGCGACACGATGTTGGCACCCAGGCGCTGCATGAAGCCGAGGCCCTTGTTGCCGACACAGGACACCTCGATTTCTTCACCCTGCGACTGCCATTCCTTGTACTGCGTGAGCACCATACGCAGCAGGTTCGTATTGAGCGCGCCGCATAGGCCCTTGTCGGTCGTCACCACGATCAGTCCGATGCGCTGCACCGAATCGCGGTTGACCAGGAAGGGATGGCGGTACTCCGGATTCGCGTGGCTGATGTGCGCGGCGATGTTACGAATCTTCTCCCCGTAGGGGCGCGCTTTGCGCATGCGCTCCTGCGCCCGGCGCATCTTCGCCGCGGCGACCATTTCCATCGCCTTCGTAATCTTCCGGGTGTTCTGCACACTCCGGATTTTCATTCGAATCTCTTTGGTACCTGCCATTCGC
>Ga0255040_10000320_pt1 | contig 12241 bp, 8 predicted proteins | sample BC1_12_2_MG_FD_181711 | JGI IMG/M metagenome (GOLD analysis project Ga0255040, IMG submission 181711) | Seawater microbial communities from Strait of Georgia, British Columbia, Canada - BC1_12_2 | ecosystem: Environmental > Aquatic > Marine > Strait | place: Canada: British Columbia | collected... | reverse complement strand
TATCTTGTTAAGATCCAACGTTGTCTGTGCCAGGTTATTACCAATCCTGGTAATTGGTATCGCGTCAATTTTCGCCAGGATTTGATTCACCTTCTCCATGATTCCATCAGCCTTTTGCATAATACCCGCCAACGATTCAGGTACAGTTGGAAAAATGGCGGTACCGTCTACGAATTTCATCGGCTCTTTCCTGGCGTCCGGAAATGGCTTCAACGAAATCAGCGCCTGACCGGTAAGCAAATTACCGGTTTCCAATTGTGCACGAACACCTCGCTCAGCTAAACCTTCAAAAAACCTATAAACACCTTTGATGCGTTCTTCATGGCCGGTCTCTTTGTAGGCCGACATTCCTGGTAAACGATCAGGTTCAATTCTGACCATAGCAAAAGTGCTGACTTCGGTTAGATCCGCGTTTGGTTCAAAAGATATGCTACCAACTGTGCCAAGACGCAAACCCTTGTATTCCACCGATGCGCCCTTACTCAGACCTTTAACGCCATCACTAAAATAGAGTTTCAACGGCACATAGAACGCCACTTCCTCGGTCTCCTCTTGTTCATTCTCAGAATTGTACAAGTTAAATACACTGTCAGCCTTGGCCTGCTTACCGCTCGATGAATCAGTGTTAGAAAAAGCGACACCGCCAGCTATCAGCGTAGCGACCGATTCCATATCCACCTTTACGCCCTCGGAACCCACGTCGATCTCAACACCAGATATATTCCAGAAACGCGTATCCTGATTAACCAGCTTGTCATACGGCGCACGAATAAATATTTCAACACCAACAGACTCACCATTTTCGGCCAATTTGTAACGCGTCACTTTGCCTACCGCTACATCACGATACTTAACCGGTGAACCTCTGCTCAAAGAACCCAGGGTTACCGTTTTCAATCTATAACTGGTACCCGGATTGCCCGATTGATAATTCCCGGGCTCTTCCAGGCCGACAAACTTTGTCGCAGGTTTACCCTTTTCGACCGGAGGATCAGCGTCTATATAAGCGCCACTCAACAAGGTATCCAGGCCACTCACGCCGCCAATACCGACACGGGGTTTAACTATCCAGAAACGTGTGTTTTCTGATATGTGCTCAGACTTGATACCTTCAAACTCCAGCGTTACCAGAATTACTCCCAGGTCCTTGGAGAATTTAACATCTGTCACCTTGCCGATTGTTATGTCGCGCAACTTGACCAGGGTTTTCCCTGCCTGTAGGCCTGCTGCATCTTTAAAAGTAACCTCTACTACGGGTTTTTCTTCCAGCAGATTTTGAAACACCATCCAGCCACCAATGACCGCGGCAACGATGGGGATAATCCAGATCGCAGAGAAGCCTTTGCTTTTATGTTTTACATCCGCGGTCGAAATTCTTGCCGCTGGCTGTTTTGGCGTGTCTGTCATAATTTTATTCCACCCGGTCCCAGATCAGTTTTGGATCAAAAGCCATTTCGGCAAGCATGGTTAAAATAACGACTCCTGCAAAGGCTATGCATGCGGGGCCTGGGGCAATAGTCGTTAACGCACCTAACTGCACCAGCCCGGCCATCAAACCAACCACGAAAATATCGAGCATGGACCACTTGCCAAGAATTTCAGCGATCTTGTAGAGGTTGGTTCTTTCAGTTTGTCGCTCGCTAGAAGCGCGCTGAGTCAAAATCAAAATGTAGGCGATGGCGATCATTTTCAGCAATGGCAACATGACGCTGGCGGCAAAAATCACCAGGGCTAACGGCCAGTCACCGTGAGACAGGAAATATATCACGCCTTCCAAAATAGTATCGGCACTGGTACTCCCCAATGAGGTGGTGCGCATCATCGGCTCGGTGTTGGCGGGAATGTACATGACGAAAGCCGCGATCAAAAAAGCCCAGGCGCGGTTGATGCTGTCATGTTTTCGGTAATGCACCTCGGCACCACAACGGGGACACTCAATTTCTGCACGATTGCGCATGTGCACAGCCAGTCCACAGGTATGACAGCCGGCTACACCGAGCGTGATGGCACTGCGAACATTGCTAGCCATTTGCTGGCTCCTTGCGGCGGCCCGGTTGATCTTTCAGGCATTCCCAGAGCGTATGGGTTTCCAGTGACGCAATGATTGCGGCATACAATACAACCAGGAAAGCAAACGCATAAAAACCTGTACCTATTACCACATCCGCCAACCCCACCAACTTGACCATCGACACCAGTATGCCGAGCATAAATACATCCATCATGCCCCAGGGCAACAAACGGCTTATCAACACCAGTATAGGTTTCGTAAAACGCCAGTTCATCTGAAAACGAATGGAAAATAAAACGTAGAATAACCCCGCGATTATTAAACCGGGAATCAACACGCTGGGCAGCCAGACGATGGCGGCCAACTCGGGGCTGCCTTGTTGCATAAAAATGTATGCTGCGCCGGTTATCGTGGTGCTTAGTTTCACCCCGACAATAGTGAGGGTCATGATGGGAAATACATTGGCGATGACAAATAAAATCATCGACGCCATCACAAATGCCAGTGGTTTATCGATGCCGCCTTTGGGGTTTCTGAACAAGCGCGATTTGCAACGAACACAGTTGGCATCGTGACCGGGCTCAACTGCAGGCACCTTCTGCAGGGCGTCACACTCATGACAAACAAACAAAATACCCGATTGATCCATTGTTTTTACACTGTCCAAATTAACTCTTATTCCGCCTTACATTCAAAGTGGCCGTCATTGCCAGGAGCGGTAGCGACATGGCGTTCTTTAGCCTGCTGATTGTACACTAAAAGATTGCCACGCTGCGTTCGCAACGACCAGTTGATTTGCAAGGCCTCGGTTACTCAGTTTTTTCCTGCGCAGCTTCTTGCTGTTCAGCTTCATGCTGCGCAATAAAATCTGCGCAGCCGGTTTCGTTATCGCTACTAAACACACGTTTCCAGAGTTGCTCGATCAGAAAAACCGGGATAACGACCTGTGGCACTAATACTGCCGCGCCTACAACGGCCGCAGTCCCGGCCTTGCTGCTCGACGTATCCACATCCGGATCCGCCAGCGCGCCATAGATTTTAATGGTAGAAGTACTCGCGGTAACACGTTTCTTTTGTGTGGGATACATCGTCATGTCGATGGTTTCCTGCCCCAGATCCAGGGTTGCGTCACCTTCAATAGAGAGTTGGGGGCCATCTGCAAACATAAGATTGCTTTTGGCAACACCCTGGTCAACATCAAAACTGGTCATGACGCAATGCAGCGTAGTGTATGAGTCCTCAAAAGTGACCGTTCTCGCCATCCAACCCAACACATCGGCCGATAGAAATTCGACGTATACCTTCGGAATTTTGGCATCTTCCAGGCTGAAACTAACCTCTCCCGACAGATCGGCTGCCATCTCGTGAGGGGAATGCCCATTGCTGCTGATATCTACATTCAAATGCGCTTTACCCTCTACCGGCACTACCTCTTGCAACTCGGCTATCGACCTCCCTAGTTCCAGATCATCAGCTACCATCTTGAGCGTAAATGAGGGTGTCGAGCGCGTATCCAGTAAAAGATCGAGATCTGTAGTCCCACCCTCGAAGGTCAAGCGCATTGGAGATACACGCAACACGCCATCAGTCAGCTTAACCTGGCCGGCCAGTTGGTCAATCGTGAAATCAACACCGGTAATGTCGTCGATCAAAACCTCCAGGTCCAGATTGAAGGCTTGCAGTCCGTTAAAATCGAACGGTTCGCGATTAAATACAATCAGGCTGTCGGCGCTGACCGGAACTGCTACTTCTGAATCGGCATCGCCACCGGTTTTCGAGGTCACTTTTTCAACGGAATCAACTTGCGGGGTTTGATCTTCCGGGGCTATCATTTGACCGGTCTCTCGATCCAAAACTTCTCCCTCTTTCACAGCGAAGTACGTATTAATGCCGATATCGGGTAGATATAAATCCGGGATTGTGAAATTCCCCCGTATAAACGGCTTACCTTCCGCCAGAGAGATCTCCAATGTCGTTTCGCTCTCTATCTTGCCGATGCTGGTATGACCCTCAAAATTGAATTTGCTTCTGTTGCCCGTGATCACACCGCTCCCGCTATAAGCCGCGTACCCGGTGAAATCAAGGCCTAGCTGGGCACCGAATGCAGCCGGATCGGGCACATCGAACTGGCTGCGCATTTCAAACTTACCGGAGTTATCGACTTCGCCATCGAGTTTCAATTGATACAGATCTGAACCAGATGAGGCGAGCTCGTGTTTTTTGATACCCCAGCGACCATCCACCTCGCTAAATATCACATCGCCCTGCAAATGACCCAACTTGTCTGTGGTTTGCTGCTGATTGAATATCGACACCAGTTCGGAAACAGCTATATCAAACGTGCCCTTAATCACGGTACCACTGGGCTGTGTCCTGTCGATAGAGCCGTTGAATTTGACAACCGGTTGATGCGACGGTGCATCAACAGTGCCGCTGCTCAGGGAATAATCAACCGGGTAAATCTGGTTCTTGCCCCGGGGCTCTGCCGGCGTACCCAAAGTACCTTCGATTTTCAGGGTTCTCGCGTTCACCATCCCTTCAGCGCTCACCGTCAAAGGCTCCTCACTGGGATCATTATCAATTACAAAACTAGTCAAACTGGCCGTATCCTGCTGCTCACCTGTGGTGTAGACCAGGGAAAGGTTGCTTAGCTCCATATTTTCTATGATCACTAACGGAAAATCATCGACCTGCAAGTCAAATTCGTGCCAATCATGATCCGACGAATCATCCTCCACGGCCTGGGCTTCAACTATTTCCACGTGCATGTCAGCCATGCTCAGTCGGTGAATCGAAAAGTCACCTGTTTCGAGAAATAACGCGAGATTTTGCTGCAGGTTCAGTTTGCCAAGCGAGACGTCATAACTGCCGTCATTGGTCCGTACGTGAAGCGTTTCAGCGTTGAGTTCGGCTTTGCTGCCAAATTTGATCGCGACTGCGCCATCGATTTCAAGCGCGGTGTAAGCATCGCCGGCGGCGGAGGCTTCCTGCCCATCAGCCGACAGATATTCGATGTATCTCCTCGGCAAAAGGACGCTGTCCAGACCCACGCTCACGTCTCCGGATAGAGCCGATACCAGTTCGTGTGCAGAGCGTCCTTTGCTGTTGATATCTATATGTAGACGGGCCCCACCCTGTACCTGCATTTCCTGCTGTTCATGTGGCACCACTCCCCCGAGCAGCAGATCATCGGCCGTCACCTTGAGCGTGACAGACGGAGTTTTGCGCGTGTCCATTGCAAGCTCAAGATCCGCAGTCCCGCCTTCGAAGGTCACTCGCATGGGGGATACAAGCAGCGCGCCGTCGGTCAGCTTGACCTTGCCAGCCAGTTTGTCAATCGAGAAATCGGCGCCGATAATCTGGTCGACTGAAATCTCCATGTCCAGGTTGAATTCCTGCAGCCCGCTAAAATCCAGTGGTTCGCGATCAAAAATAGTCGGGCTATCGGCAGCTGCAGGGATTGGTTCTGCGGGCTTTGCCTGACCACCGGATTCGGGGTTGACGTTCACCGAAGTATCGGCGTCCGGTGCTGACGTTTCGGGTTTTGGCTGTTCATCGGTATCGGATTTTACTTTTACCGAAGCATCAGCTATCGGTGTTGGCACTTCTGGCCCCGGTTGTTCGCTGGTCTCGGGCTTCGTTTTTAGCGGGGCGGCAAGCGGCACGCTCAAGTGCCGATCTATACCGATATCCGCCAGGTACAACTCCGCAACAGTCAACTTCCCCTGTATTTGCGGTTTGCTCCCCGTCAGCAAGGCAGTTAATTCCGTCTCGCTCTCTATCCTGCCGATGCTCGTCTTACCCTGAAAGCTGAATCTGTCCTTGTTACCCGAGACTAAACCCTTGCCTTTAAAAGGCGCATACCCGGCTAGATCAATACCGAAACGAGCGCCGAATTCGGGCGGGTGAGGCACCCCAAGTTCGCTGCGCAGATCAAACTTACCCGAACTATCGACCTTGCCATCGACCTGCAGTTGATACGCATCGGTATTGGTCGCCTCGAGCTGGATTTTTTTGATACCCCAGCGCCCACCCACATCGGCGACACTCATGTTGCCCTGCAAGTGTCCCAGCTTTTCTGCTTTAATCTTCTTGCTGAAAATCGGCACCAGCCTGGTAACCGCCACATCAAATGTGGCCTCTACCTGGCTAGCACCTGATGGCGTCATGCCCACGGAACCGTTGAGTTTAATAACCGGTTTACCCTGTTTGCCTGCAGACGGGTCATCGACAGTGCCGCTGTACAGCGTAAATTCAATCGGATAGCTCTGATTCATACTGCGTAGCTGCTCCAGTGATCCCAGCGTGCCATCGAGTTGTAAGCTGTGTTCGTCCATCACCCCGGCAGCGCTCACTGTTACCGGGCCCTGGTTGTCAGTATCGTCAAGCGAGACATGACTCAGGTCGATGGCATGCCGTTGCTTATCGAGTTCCGTGTAGGCCAGGGACAGGTTGCGCAGTTGTATTTCTTCGATAACCAGAAACGGCAAAGAATATGTCTGCCAGTCAAATTCCTGCCCAGATTCAGCCTCTGTTTCTTTTACTTCAGCACGCAGATCCTCCATGATCAGGCTATTGATCCAGAAGGTACCCGTGCTGAGGTATGAAGCGAATCTTTGCTCCACATGCAATTTGCCAAGCGACAGGTCATAACTGCTGTCTCTGGCTTTCAGGCGAACCGTTTCGGCACTGAGTTCGACTTTATTCCCAAAACTAACGGAAAAAGCACCATCGATTTCAAGTTTGCTGTCGAGGAAATAATCGACCGACCAGATCAGGATATGCCGATAATCGTCGTCACTTAAAAAGTATAAACCGGCACCCACCACCACCAGCAGGTTAAAACCAAAGGCGAGCAGCATGAACAGTGCACGCAGTGTTCGAGGACTTTTACGACTAGCGGCTCTGGGGCCGTCTCCAAATGCGATGGCTCTCATTGTGGATGTAATTCGACGTTTTCGGAGGGGCAGATTCTACCCGCTAACGATTCACAACGACACCCAAATGACAAGCGGTCAAGGCTCGCCTGGAGAATACGCCGATCTGGTAACAAGCACTGATGCCCACTATATTCATGCCCCTTCACCCGGCCCTCTCCTGCTTCGCTGCTCTTGCCGCCAACACGGAGGCCAGCGGATTGGCGGTCAGGCCATGAAGAAGCGCGCTGAGTAAAACCGTACACACCACCACGATGGCCATTTGATGAGCACCGGGTAAAGTGGTGTTCAGTACGATAATGCCAAATACAATACTGGCGAAACCACGGGGACCAAACCACCCCAGAAACAGCTTGCTGTCGACTCTTTCACCCGTGCCGGTCAATGACAGGAACATTGGCAGCATACGCACCACCGTGAGACTCAGTACCGCGTACGCCAACACCTGCCAACTCATATACTGGTAAGTTTTGTTAATAAAAACGGCGCCAACAATAATCCACGTGAACATCGCCAGCGTCTCTGCCATGCCTTCGGCGCTCAACACCAGTTTATGGGTGTCATGTTTGGCCAGTATGCCGAACAGAATACCACCGGAAAATGCGGCAATATAACCGCTGCCGTGCAGCGACTGGGCCACGGTAAAACAGAGTATGGCGAGCATGATCACCGGCAATTGCATCCATACTTCGGATATCCATCCACGTACCCAGCACTGCTTCATCAACCATGCCGCCATCGCTGACAGACTTAAACCGACCACAAGACCAATGCCGATTTCCTTCACCATGTAGCTCAACACCAGCGAGGCGCCCTGACCTTCTGCACCCTGGGCTTCGGCAAGAATGATGAACACAAACAGCAGTGGCACGCAAATGCCGTCATTCAAACCACTTTCCACGTTAAGCCCTTCGCGAATGCGTTCGGGAACAGCCTTGTTGGTGATCACAGCCTTACCTAGCGCGGCATCCGTGGCGGTTAACATGGTAGCCAGAACGGCTAGTTCCCAGAACCCAAGTTGCTCGAACAACAACATGCCCGTAACCACTCCGAGCGCAATGGTCATCGGCAAACCGAACAGCAGCATGCGTACCGGGATAGCGGCATGTTTTTTCAGAACCGACATGTTTGCGTTGGCCGCATCGATAAAAAGCACTAATGCCAGCGTCATGTCGGCCAGCATTCTCAGCGCCTCTCTATCGACATCAAGGTCCAGCCAATCGAAACCGAGAGGGCCGGCCACTAAACCGAATGATAGAAAAACAATGGGTCCGGTTATCGGCGTACGCTCGAGACGACCCGCAACCAGGCTGTAGAGCAAAGCAAATAAAGCAAACACCGCGAATTCTATGTACATGGCCTTTTCGAGGTCATTGCGAACGCAGCCAAGCAATCTTTAACTTTGGCATCAAACGCCTGAAGATTGTTTCGTCGCTCACGCTCCTCTTGATGAACTTAAACCTGCAGATCTTTTTCGATTCGTCATGCCGGCGCAGGCCGGCATCCAGCGAGCGAAGCCAACCGAGGTGGAATCTGGATCCCGGCCTGCGCCGGGATGACGGCGTTTTACCCCGATTGGCCACCGCGCAGCGGGATGAGGTGCTCGCAAAGACGCATAAATCAAAGGCCACAGCGCTCATTTATCGGCTGGTTTTTTTTTGACCGTTTTACTCAACAGGCCTGCAAAAAATTTTATCGTACCAATTGCCGTGGACACGCCCGCACGGATATTTTTCACTTCATCCGTGAGCTGCTCGATTTTCAGTTTCACCTCCTCAACGTCCTTGCTCACTTCCTCGTAGGCCATATCACGGATTTCCTTGGCCATATTTTCCTCGGATTCGGAAGGGCCCGCCTTGCGTCCAATAATCACAATAACGACGGCACAGGCAACATCTGCCGAGGCCACTAACAAAGCGGCGATACCCGGCGTATATTTATCGAGCAAGCTAAGATATGCCGCGTAATTCAACATCCCCAGCGCCATCAATATAAAAACCAGGGCTACAGCAATAAAGACTGCTCTCGACATGGTTCGTCGGGCATAAATTTTGGTTAAGGCTAACTCGGCCCTGACCAGTAATTGCAATTTGAAAGCGCTATCGGACATTTTTCATTTCATTTTGTCTCATTTCATTTTGTCTCATTTCATTTTGTCAGGCGACCAACAATCACCCCCAGCCCGAACACCGTTAACAACGTGCTGGGTTTGGTGTGCTTGAGATCTTCGTTCAATGTGCTTAACCATTCTCTGGCATGGGTTGACACCGTATCCATTACATCCTGTGCATCGAACTCCGCAAGCATGGCCTCCAGGGTGGAAAGATCTTCATCGGATATATCACCGTCGTCTTCAGGTGGTGATTTTTGATCAGCCGCATCGACCGTGTCTTCCGCTTGTTTTTTTCTGGATTTTCGCTGTTGTTTCATATTATCCAGGTGTGCTCCTATGTCTTTTATTTCTTCGTTAAGATTCGGTTTTGTCATTACTTTATCACCTCAGTCCACAGCGCCTGGCGTCACATCAACGGCGACCTTTTCAACCCTGTTCGATAGCAGTACGGAAAGCCAAAGGGTACGTGGGTTTCTCAATGCAAGAAATTTAACAGAAACGGTCAGAGGTACTGACAGCAACATACCTACCGGACCAAACAACCATCCCCAAAAAACCATGGAAAGAAAAACAAAGAGTGTCGATAACCCGACCTCCTCACCCATCCAGATCGGTTCAATAAAATTACCAACGATAATATTTACCGCCAGATACAAGGCGACAATCATCATCAGTAACACGGGATCCAGACTTAATAACGCGAGTAAAAGCACCGGAAAAGCCGCGATGATCGATCCAACCGTGGGAATAAAATTGAGTAAAAATGCCAGTAGTCCCCAGAGCACAGGGTACTTGATACCCATTAAAGATAGTCCTAGCCAAATCAGAGTACCGGTTAGCAAGCTGACCGCAGCCTTGATCTTGGTATAAGTGCTTAACAAAACGACGAGGTCGGATAAGCTACCGAGCTGTTCCTCTACCGCACTATGCTTGCGTTGATGCCAGGCCAGTTTATGCTTGATTAAGTTAACATCGGCCAGCATAAAAACAACTGTGAAAACAATCAGCATTATATAACTTAACGCACCGCCAATATCACCCAGAAAACTTTGGAAAAAGCTGACTATTCTGCCCGGATCCAGCGCACCCTTCAGTCCGGACGCACTGACATCGATACCTCGAGCATCAAACCACGCGGCAACATTCGTGACTAATGCCTGAAGGTCACTTTGGTAAGTCGGTAAGTCTGCTGCAAATGCCCTCGATGCAGTACCTACGATAATAAAAACACCGGTAAAAAATACCAGCATCGCGAAAACCACTATCAGCAGCGATAACCAGGGCAATATGCCTCTTTTGATGAGTGCTTCAATAGGCGCTACCAGAATAATGGTGATGAACAAAGACAGCAGGAATGGAACAATGATGGCAGAAGCCAGTTTGGCTCCGCTCAAGACAATAACAACGCCTGCAGCCAGTAATATTGAATTACCGACATTGGCACCTGGCCTGGTTGAATCTTCACTCATCAAAACTCTCCTGGCTAAGCGTCATAACAGCTAGGTCCACCCTCGGGCAAAGTAACTAATTTAAAATACCTTAGTAATCGTTCTACGTCCGGCACGCATGGCTATCGTGGCTACCGAAAGTGCCATAGAAGTCAACCACATAATAAAAAATCTGTGTAAGTCCAGATAAAAAACAATATTACTTCAGTTTAAGTCCACAAGGAATCTTCTATGGCGAAGGTTTACGGAGTTTTTTGTCAAAATAACTGTGTTGAACGACAGCGATGAGGATAGCCGTGGTCCAGCCAAACATGATAATCCCGGTGGCTGCCTGGAAAGATGCGACGAGACGCCAGCTTTCATCGAGAACAATATCGCCGTAGCCCAGCGTGGTGAAGGTGACCATGGAAAAGTAAAATGCGGGTTCGAGATTTTTTATCTCGCCTAATGCCATGTAGGCAACTGCCCATAGCAAAGCTTCCAGGATAGATGTAATGGCCATCACCATAACTACTTCGCCAACCAGATAGGCACGAACTCTTCGCAGCCGTATTCTTATTGGTCCCTTATCCAAATGCAGCAGGTGCATTACGAAAATCATTCCCAGAAGGTGCATGCCACAGGTCACCAGCAGCAGAAAAGCACTAAGGATAATATTCATTATCATAATCCGGCTCCTCTAAATATTACTGCAGCAAACCCTTCCAGTAATCGGTTCTTTCATTCATTTCGTCCTTCGTGGAAGCTGGCAGAAACTCTACAGGGTTACGCTGGCCGCGAATTTCCCAGCCGCCGCCCAGTGACAGGTAGACCTGCACCAGGTTAGTGTTCACGCTGCCCTGCGTCGATGCGTACAGATCCCGCTGTTGCGCGTGAGAGGTCAGGGTAGTGAGGAGTGTATTGAACTGAATCAGTCCGGATTGATACTGTATTGTTGCGGTATCCACCGCCCTTTGTGATGCTTCTACGGCCGTCTTATATGCTTCGAGCTGTTGATGTGATTTCAGATAGGCGACAATGGCATTTTCGACATCGCCCTGGGCCTGTAGAACCGTATTGCGATAGTCGCTCAGTAATTGCTGGAAGCGCGCGTCCTGTAGCCTGACATTGCTCCTGAGACGACCGTAGTTAAAGATATTCCAGTTAAATCCGGCAGATAAATTCCAGCTATTACTGTCGCTTTCAAAAAGATCGTTCGACTCTTCCGCGCTGGTGCCGACCGCACCACCGATTGAAAAGCTCGGGTACAGCTCGGTTACGGCGAAACCGATCTGCGCACTCTGTGCGGCCAGCTGGCGTTCCGCTACCCGGATATCGGGCCGCCTGCGAATAATATCCTGCGGCATACCCAGCGCAATGCTCGCCTTTACCGACGGAATTTCGCCTTTATCGTCGAGCAGGTAACCAAAACTCTGCGGCGGCTCACCCAACAGCACGGCCAGCGAATTTTTCAACTGTTGCAGTGATAACTCCAGCCCAAATCTATTTGCGATGCTGTTATAGACCAGCGTCTCGGCCTGATCGGCATCCAGCTCACTGACTTCCCCGGCATCCAGCTTAGCCCGGGTAATGCGTAGACTTTCCTGCTGGTCCTTGATGTTTGCATTCGCGACCTCGATCCGACGCTGGAAGGTGCGAATCAGAATATAGTTTTGTGCAACCTGGGACACCAGCGACACCAGGGCGCCGTCATAACTGGCCACACTGGCATCGAGTTGGGCCGCGGAGGATT
>Ga0255040_10000318_pt1 | contig 12276 bp, 10 predicted proteins | sample BC1_12_2_MG_FD_181711 | JGI IMG/M metagenome (GOLD analysis project Ga0255040, IMG submission 181711) | Seawater microbial communities from Strait of Georgia, British Columbia, Canada - BC1_12_2 | ecosystem: Environmental > Aquatic > Marine > Strait | place: Canada: British Columbia | collected... | reverse complement strand
ATGCTCCTGGTATTCGGTGCGTCGCTGGCCGGCACGCACACCCTGGGTCGCAAGCTCGAACGTGTCTGTCATAGTCCTCGTCCTTGCCTGCGGGCGCCAGAAAAACAAAACCCGGCCATGCGGACCGGGTTTTGTCGGCACGATTTAGCTGTATTTTTAACGCGCCCGCAAGCGGTGTTCAAATCGGCGCGATGGGCATTGTAGCGCGGCTTGGCGGCGGCGCCAAGCCGCCCGCGGTCTACGCCGCGGTCACCAGGTTCAGGTCGAGCTGAGCACCCTCCTCGCCGTCAACGGCGTCGCGCGCCGCGTCGCGCCGCAGCTCGATGGCCTGCAGGTAGTCGCTGGTCACGTCGCCGGTGATATAGCTGCCGTCGAAGCAGGACGTCTCGAAGCGGGCGAGGCGCGGATTGACCGCGCGCACCGCCGCCTTAAGCGCCTCGAGGTCCTGGTAGATGAGCGCATCGGCGCCGATTTCCAGCGTGACCTCGTCCTCGCTGCGATGCGCGGCGATCAACTCGGAGCGCGTCGGCATGTCGATGCCGTAGACGTTGGGAAATCGAACCGGCGGCGCGGCCGAGGCGAAAAACACCTTCCGCGCGCCCGCCTCGCGCGCCATCTGCACGATCTCCTGGCTGGTCGTGCCCCGAACGATGGAGTCGTCTACGAGCAGAACGTTCTTGCCCTTGAACTCCATCGAAATCGCATTCAGCTTCTGCCGGACTGATCGGCGCCGCACGGCGTGCCCGGGCATGATGAAGGTACGGCCGATATAGCGGTTCTTCACGAACCCTTCCCGGTAGGGCAAGCCCAGCCCGAGCGCCAACTCGAGCGCCGCCGGCCGGCTCGAATCCGGTATCGGGATCACCACGTCGATGTCGAGATGCGCGAACTGGTGGCGGATTTTTTCGCCGAGCATCTCACCCATCTTCAGGCGTGCCTCGTAGACCGACGCGCCGTCGATCAGCGAGTCCGGACGCGCGAGATAGACGTACTCGAAAATGCACGGGTTCAGACTCTGCGCCGGCGCACACTGCTGGCTGAACAAATTGCCCTGCTCGTCGATTAGGACGGCCTCGCCTGGCGCAATGTCCCGCAATACCCGAAAACCAAGCGCGTCCACCGCCACCGACTCGGAGGCGACCATGTACTCGGTCCCTTCGTGCGTCTCGTTGTAGCCGATGACCGCGGGGCGTATGCCGAATGGATCGCGAAACGCCAGCACGCCATATCCTGCGATCATGGCGACGACCGCGTAGGCACCGCGGCATCGCTTGTGCACCTTCGCCACCGCAGAAAAGATGGTTTGCGCATCGAGCCGCAGCCGAATCGAGGTCTGCTCGAGTTCGTGCGCCAACACGTTCAGCAGCACTTCGGAGTCGGAGTTCGTATTGATGTGGCGCAGATCCTGGCGGAACATCTCGTCCACCAGCTGATCGGCATTGGTCAGGTTGCCGTTATGGCCCAGCACGATGCCGAACGGCGAGTTGACGTAGAACGGCTGTGACTCCGCCGAATTGTGTGCCGACCCTGCGGTCGGATAACGGCAATGCGCAATGCCGATATTGCCCGGCAGCGAACGCATGTTCCGGGTACGGAACACGTCGCGTACCATGCCGCCGCCCTTCTGCATGTGGAAGGTTTTGTGCTCGCAGGTGACGATCCCGGCGGCATCCTGGCCGCGATGCTGCAGCAGGAGCAGCCCCTCATAGAGGAGCTGGTTGACCGGGGAGCGAGCAACGATTCCAAGAATCCCGCACATGCAGGGCCGCCTAGCGTAATCCCATGCTCTGGGCGCTCGCGAGCGCCTCGATCTGAAGCCTAATCATAGCGCAGGCGCGACGTGAACGTGTCCGGCAACCAGGGTTTGACGGCACGGGCGGCCTGCGCGAGTGGCGCGCCCGCCACCGAATCGCGCCATAGCGGCTGCCGCGGGAGCGCCGTGAGCCCGGCAAGCAAGGCAAACGCAATCAAGATCAGCACAGCGCGCGCGATCCCGAACAGTGATCCGAGCGCCCGATCGAGCCCGCCGAGGCCAATCGCATGCACGAACTTCGAGAGTACGAGGCCGAGCAGCGTCGCGACCGCCAATGCGCCAACGAAAACGGCGACGAACGCGACCAGCACGCGAAGCTCCGGCGACGGAATCGACGCCGGCATGGTTTCGCCAAGTGGGCCAGCAAACAGATTGGCGGCAAGAAAGGCGATGATCCACCCGAGAATCGAGAGGATTTCGCGCACCAGTCCACGCCAGGCTCCCCAAATCAGCGACGCCGCCACGACGCCCAGGACCCCGTAGTCCAGCCAGGTCATCCAGCAATCATGACTTTTCGAGGACTTTGCCCGGTTTCAGGCCCATGCCTTTTAGCTTTTCAAGGGCCTTTTCGGCCGTCGCACGATCGGCAAACGGCCCGGCGCGCACCCGGGTAACCGTCCCCTGTGCGGTCGCGATCGGTTCGGTGTAGTACGGCAGTTTCGCCGCCGCCAAGCGGGCAGTCAGTTGCTTCACTTTGTCCGCATTGGCCAGCGCAGCAACAGGGACAATGAACGCGGCGTCTTTTAGGGCCGCTTCCGCACGCGCGCTCTCCGTGCGATCGCGCTGCGTCGAAGGTTTTGCCTTAGCGCGCTTGGCTGGCGCTTTCGGTTTCGGGCGCGCAGTCGCGGATTCGCGTTTTGGCGTCGACTTGGCGCTCGAGGGCGCGGGCCTGCCTGCGGCCGGCGCCTCGGGCACGGCTGATCTGGACGACGGGGCGCCGCGCGTCGATGCAGCGTTCGGCGGCGGCGGCGCCAGCTGCGGTGAAAATGTTTCGCCATCCTCGCTTGGGATGCGCACGCTCACCGACGGCACAGTCTGGCGCGGCTCGGTATCGAACACCATCGGCAGAACGATCACCGCCAGCAGAACGAGGGCGACTGCACCCACCAGCCGTCGCCGGCTACGACGCTTCAGTGTGTTGACATCTAGAGCTTCAGCCATCGATCGAAGAACGGCGCCGCGTCGTCTCGAGATGGGCTGCGATCTCGCCGACAGTCAGAAAAGAACCAAACACGACGATTCTATCATCGTCACTTGCCGTGTCGCGCGCCGCGATGAACGCGTCGACCGGATTCGCGTGCACGCGGACAGGCCCTGTCACCGCGGCGCGCCGTAACGCGTCCTCCAGTTGCGCGGCGCTTGCGCCGCGCGGCCCGGGCAGCGCCGCCACATGCCAACGCGTTACCCGGTTCGTCAGTGCAGCGACCACGCCGACCAGATCCTTGTCCGCCAGCATTCCAATGACCCCAATCGTCTCCGGCGCGTAGCCCGCCGCACCAAGGTTGCGCGCGAGCACGGCGGCCGCCTGTGGATTGTGTGCAACGTCGAGAATGATCGACGGTCGTCCCGGCACCGATTGGAAGCGGCCCGGCAGCCGGACCCGCGCCAGACCGTGGCGCACCGCCTGCATGGTGACGGGCAGCCGGTCGCGCAGCATGTCGAGCGCACAGAGGGCGGTCGCGGCATTGGCGAGCTGAACCGCACCGCGCAGCGTCGGATAGGCAAGGCCCGCACGTCGGCCCTCAGGCCCCCAATACCGCCAATGGGCTGGCGCCGCGGCAAAGCCGAAGTCGCGCCCGAGTTGCAGCACGCGCGCGCCGATGGTGGCGGCATGCGCGATCACGCTCGCGGGCGGATCGGGATCGCCGACAACGGCGGGCCGTCCAGGGCGCAGAATGCCGGCCTTCTCATAGCCGATCGCCTCGCGCGTCGCGCCCAGAAAATCCATGTGATCGAGGTCGATGGCGGTCAGAACAGCGCAGTCTGCGTCGAACAGATTGACGGCATCGAGTCGACCGCCAAGCCCGACTTCGAGCACCACAACCTCGGGCTGGGCACGGCGGATGAGCCAGGCCGCAGCCAGTGTGCCGAATTCGAAATAGGTGAGCGGAACCTCGCCGCGCGCCTGTTCCACCGCGGTGAACGCCTCACACAACGCCGCGTCGCTGGCGTCCTCACCGCTAATCCGGACGCGCTCGTTGTAGCGCACGACGTGCGGCGAAAGGTAGAGGCCGACCCGGTAGCCCGCCGCACGCAGAATCGCGTCGAGCATGGCGCAGGTCGACCCCTTGCCATTGGTCCCGCCCACGGTGATGATCGTGCACGCAAACCCGAGGTCAAGGCGCCGACGCACGGCGTCGACGCGATCGAGGCCGAGCGCCACGCTCGCCGGGTGCTGTCGCTCGACAAACTCCAGCCATTCGGCGAGCGTCCGCGCGGTCGCCAAGGCGGACCCTGCGCTTTGCCTAGGCGCCCGGCTCGGCCGGCAGGTCCTGCAGCATCGCCAGCAGCGTCGCAAGGCGATCGCGCAGCTGACGACGGTCGACGATCAGGTCGATCGCGCCCTTTTCAAGCAGGAACTCGGCCCGCTGGAAGCCCTCCGGAAGCTTCTGGCGAACGGTCTGCTCAATGACCCGCGGACCGGCAAACCCGATCAACGCCTTTGGCTCGGCGATGACGATATCGCCGAGCATCGCGAAGCTGGCCGACACGCCGCCCATCGTCGGATCCGAGAGCACCGAGATGAAGGGTAGCCGGCGCGCGGCGAGATCGGCCAGCGCGGCCGTGGTCTTGGCCATCTGCACGAGCGAAAACAACCCCTCTTGCATGCGCGCCCCGCCCGACGCCGTAACGCAGACGAGGGGCAGCTTCTGCTCGATGGCGACGTGTACGCCACGCACGAACCGCTCGCCGACGACCGAGCCCATCGATCCGCCCATGAATTCGAACTCGAACGCCGCACAGACCACGCCGATCGAGCGCATCGTGCCCTGCATTACGACCAGCGCGTCGCTCTCACCGGTCTGCTGCTGCGCCTCGGCGAGCCGCTCCGAATAGCGCCGCGAATCCCTGAACTTCAAGCTGTCGACCGGCTGCACATCGTCGCCGATCTCGAATCGACCGTCGGCATCGAGCAAGGCGTCCAGGCGCTCACGCGCACCCAGACGCTCATGGTGCCCGCACTTTGGACAGACATTCAGGTTGCGTTCGAGATCGGTGCCGTAGAGCACGGCGTCGCAGGACGGGCACTTCGTCCACAGCCCCTCGGGAACGGTTTTGCGCGCGCCGCCCGCGTTGCGCTGGATTTTCGGCGGTAGCAGCTTTTGCAGCCAACTCATCGTCGCTTCCTCCTGCGGCGCCTACTGCGCCGCGTGCGGCGCATCGAGCGCCGCACGGATTGGCGCGAGCAGCGCCTTGACACGCGCGACCGCATGGTCGGGACCCGCGGCCTCGATTTCCTGAATAATCCGGCTGCCGATGACCACTGCATCCGCGCTGCGGGCAATCTGGCGCGCCGAATCCGCGTCGCGTATGCCGAATCCGACACCGATCGGCAGACCGGTGGCCGCTCGGATCGCCGGGACACGCGCCGCCACCTCGTCCAGATCGATATTCGCCGCGCCGGTCACGCCCTTGAGCGACACATAGTAGAGGTAGCCGCTCCCGATGCGCGCGACCTCCTCGATGCGCTTCTGCGTCGAGGTCGGCGCCAGCAGGAAGATCGGATCGATCCCGCAGCGCTTTGCCGTCTCGGCAAACGCGGCGCACTCCTGCGGCGGATAGTCGACCACGATGACGCCGTCGACCCCTACGGCGGCCGCTTGCGCCAGGAACGCGTCCGTCCCCAGGGCCTCGATCGGGTTCGCATAGCCCATCAGCACAAGCGGCGTTGCGTCGTCGCTGTGTCGGAACGCGCGCACCATCTCGAGCACGTCGCGCAGGCCGACACCGAGCTTTAGCGCGCGCTCGCCCGAGCGCTGGATCACCGGTCCGTCGGCCATCGGGTCGGAGAACGGCACGCCGAGTTCCAGTATGTCGGCCCCGGACTCGACCAGCGCGTGCAGCAGGTCTACGGTCAGCGCGGGTGACGGATCACCCGCCGTGATGTACGGGATAAGCGCCTTGCGTGCCTGTGCACGCAGGTTCGCGAAGCGCTGTGGTATTCGCGACATCGTCAGAGCACGATGCCTGAACGCTGAGCGACCGTGTGCATGTCCTTGTCCCCGCGCCCGGACAGATTTACCAGCAGGGCGGCGTCGCGCGCCATCGTCGGCGCGATCTGCGCGGCGTAGGCGAGCGCGTGGCTCGACTCGAGCGCCGGGATAATCCCCTCCAGACGGCACAGATCGCCAAACGCACGCAGCGCGTCTTCGTCGGTCACCGCCACGTACTCGGCGCGGCCCGCGTCCTTGAGCCAGGCGTGCTCGGGTCCCACCCCGGGGTAGTCCAGCCCGGCCGACACCGAGTGCGTTTCGGTGATCTGGCCGTTCGGGTCCTGCAGCAGATAGGTGCGGTTGCCGTGCAGCACGCCAGGCCGCCCGGCACACAACGATGCCGCATGCTTGCCGGTCGCAAGCCCTTCACCTGCCGCCTCGACGCCGACCAGGCGGACGCCGTCGATGCCGATATAGGGGTAGAAGATTCCCATTGCGTTCGACCCGCCGCCAACGCAGGCAATCACGACATCGGGATGCCGGCCGGTCAGTTCCGGCATCTGCTCAAGACACTCGTCGCCGATCACCGCCTGGAAGTCGCGCACCATCATTGGATAGGGATGCGGACCGGCCACGGTTCCGATGATGTAGAACGTGCGCTCGACATTCGTGACCCAGTCGCGCATGGCCTCGTTGAGCGCGTCCTTCAACGTCTTCGAACCCGACTCGACCGGAACGACGCTCGCCCCCAGCAATTTCATGCGGTAGACGTTTTGCACCTGGCGATCGATATCCTCGGCACCCATGTAGACGACGCATTCCATGCCGTAACGTGCCGCGACGGTCGCGGCGGCGACGCCGTGCATGCCGGCGCCGGTTTCCGCGATGACGCGCGGCTTGCCCATGCGGCGGGCGACCATCGCCTGCCCGACCGTATTGTTGATCTTGTGCGCACCAGTGTGATTAAGGTCTTCGCGCTTGAGGTAGATCTGCGCACCGCCGAGCTGCTCCGACAGGCGCTTGGCGTGATAGATCGGGCTTGGCCGCCCAACGTAGTGCTTCAATTCGTAGCGAAGTTCGTCTTGGAAAGCCGGGTCCGAGCGGCAGGCATCGTATGCCGCAGTCAGCTCCTCGAGGGCCTGCGAAAGGGTCTCAGCGACGTACACGCCGCCGTACGGTCCGAAATGCCCGCGTGCATCGGGCAGGTCATACAGCTGCATTCTTTACCTCTGCGATAAAGGCTTCGATCAGTGCGGCGACTTTGATGCCCTTGGCGATCTCGACACCGCTGGACACGTCGACCGCCCAGGGCTTGACCAACCGCAGTGCCTCGCCGACGTTGTCACGGGTCAGGCCGCCGGAGAGTATCAGGGGGCGCTCGCGGACCGCCGGTACGAGGCGCCAGTCGAACCGTGTGCCCACCCCACCGTAGGCCTCGACATAGGCGTCCACCAGCCACCCCTGCGCACCTGCGTACGGGCGAAAATATTCTGTCAAATCAGCGCCCTCTCGCACCCGGCAGGCCTTAACGTAGGGCACGCCGAACTGCGCACAGAACGCAGGATCTTCCTCACCGTGGAATTGCAGCGCATCTGGGCGCACGTCGGCCAGAACCCGCTCGACCTCCTCACGCGCGGGGTTCACGAACAGGGCGACCGCGGAGACAAACGGCGCCAACGCCTTGCGCACGCGGCGCGCCTGCGCGAGCGACAGACAGCGCGGACTCGGTGCATAAAACACCAGACCGATCGCATCCGCGCCCGCGCGCGCGGCTGCGTCGGCGTCTTCGACACGGGTGATTCCGCAGATTTTCACCCGTACAGGCACGGCTCAAGCACCCAGCGCGAGAACGGTCGGGTCGATCTGCGTCTGCGTCTGCGTCTGCGGCAGATTCCACTGCGCCTCGTATTCAATTGTTTCGAGGTAGAGCCCTTCGGCGCCGAAGGTCGGTGCCGCGCGCGTCCGGTCGCGCGAGGCCACGAGCTCGCTCAGCCACTGCGGCGGATAGCGGCCGCTGCCGACGTACACCAGCGCGCCCACGAGATTGCGAACCATATGGTGCAAAAAGGCATTCGCACGCACCACGAAATCGATACGGTCACCGTGGCGACCGATGTCCAGGGTCGTCAAGCGACGCACCGGCGAGCGGGCCTCACATTCTGCCGAGCGGAAGGCGGAAAAATCATGCTCGCCGACGAGCCGTTCGGCCGCCGCGCGCATGGCGTCAAGATCGAGTGGCGCATGGAACCATCCCATGCGTCCCGCAGCGAGCGCCGGCCGCACGGGCCGGTTAATGAGCAGGTAGCGATAGGTCCGCGCCTGCGCGCTATAACGCGCGTGAAAGCGTTCGTCGACAGGCGTCGCCCAGAGAATCGCGACGGACGGCGGCAGCAGTGCATTGACACCGCGCACCCAGGCCGTGATCGGACGCGAAACCTCGACGTCGAAGTGCACGACCTGCTCGAGCGCATGCACCCCACGGTCGGTGCGTCCCGCCGCGGTAATCGAAATGGACGTGGCCGCGATCGTCGACAGGGCAGCTTGGACGGCATCCTGCACCGTATCCCCGCCGGGCTGCGTCTGCCACCCGAGGAAACGGCTTCCGTCGTACTCGACGCCGAGCGCGATTCTCATGTCGAAAAAGGTGCGCCACGCCTCGGCGCGCGAGCGCCACCACCGTGACGGTCAGGATGCGTTGCCGGGATTATCCCAGGCTTGCGAGCATCTGCTGCGCCTGCGCCTGCTGCGCGGCGTCGCCTTCGGCGACGACCTCGTTCAGGAGTTCCCGGGCACCATCCTTGTCGCCCATCTCCTCGTAAGCCTTGGCAAGGTCGAGCTTGGTCGTTACTTCCTGCGATTTGGCGTCGCCACCGCCCGCGCTCGTACCAGCGGAATCGCCCCCCGCCAGATCGAAACTGATCGTCGAGAGATCCGGTCTTTCGGTCGCCGGCGCAGCCTCTTCCGCAGGGGCGTCCATATTGAGATTCAATTCGAAATCGAGCCCGCCACTCGTATCGGGCCCCGCTGCTTGGGCGGCGGGCTCTTCGGTTGTCGTTCCGCCGAGATCAAAATCAAGTCCGCTGGGCGCAGACGCCGCTTGCTCGCCCGCTACGGGCACCTCGGTCGTCGATCCGCCGAGATCAAAGTCCAGCGACGGCGCGGTCGGCGCCTCGGGCTCCGCGGTCCGCAGCTGGCCGAGTTCGGTGGTCGCGTTAAGGTCAATGTCGACCTCGAGCGCCTCGCTCATCCCAACTTCAGGCGGCATTGCAGCGGCTTCACCCTGACCGTACAGTCCATTGCCCGGATCGATCGACCGCCCAAGCCCCATCGCCTTATCCCACTCGGGCCCCTCACCATTCACCAAGCTCTTCATCTTGAGCGCAGTGGCTTCGAACTGCTTTGTATCGCGTCGTTTGGCGTAAATTTCAAGCAGCTTGGAATGAACGTTCGGCCGGCTCGCATCCTTCTGCAGGGCTTCGCGCAAAATTTCCTCGGCCTGGGCATCGCGTCCGTAGGCCATGTACACGTCCGCCTCCGCAAGCGGGTCAACCTCTTCGCCCGTCCCCGCAGTAGCGGTTGCACCGCCTGCCTCGGCTGCATCAGCAACGGTCGCGGCTGACGCCCCGCCCAACAGCCCATCGTCGAACTGCGACTGCGCCGTGCGCTTCTTTTTTCGCCATGCATAGGCGCCGTATCCGACGAGCAACAGCGCCACCGCGCCGAGCCCGCCGAGCATGATCGGATCTCCGAGATACTCGTCGACCAGACTCGGCGCCGGCGCAGGCGGTGCCGGCCGCGGCTTTGCAGCGGGCTTCGGTTTTGCAGCCGGTTTGGGCGCGACGGGCGCCGGTGTTGGCTTCGCGACCGGCTTCGGTTTTGCCGCGGGCTTGGGCATTGTGGGCGCCGGCGCAGGTTTCGCAACCGGTGCTACCGCCTGCGCGGCCCGCGCTTCCGCGGCGCTCTTTTCAAGCGCGGCAATCTGCTGATTTTTGATCTCCAGGAGCTTCTGGAGATCGCCGATGTTCTTTTCCAAATCGGAAACGCGCGATTGCGCTTCGGCCAGCGCACGTTCGCGTGCGATCTGATCGTCCCCGCGCGCCGCAGTCGTACCGGACGTTCCCGGTGCACCGGCCTGGGACCCCTCGGCACGCGAAAGCTTCAGCTGATCGCCGGAACCCGCGGGCTTCGGCTTCGCGTCCGTGGCCGTAATCTGACCCTCGACCGCACGCGCGCCGTCGGCCCCGGACGCCGTCGGCGCAGCGGCCGCAATCTTCCTGCGGTACTCGCCAAAGCTGACCATATGCGAAAGCACGACCTCCCGCGCTTCGCCGGGATCGACTGCATCGACCGAACCTTGATCAGGAACGCTCAGAATGCGACCCGTGCGCACCAGATTGATGTTGTCGCGGATGAAGGCGTCGGGATTGGCCCGGTACATCGCGATCAACATCTGGTTCAACGTCACGCCAGGGTGCATGTGCTCACGTGCAATCTTGGCCAGCGTATCGCCCTTGACGACTTCGTAGTCGACACCCGAGGTCATCGGCGTGGGTTCGGCGCTCGGCGCTGCCGACTCTGCCGCCTGCGACGTCTCTGCCGGCGCGGGCGCAGGCGCGGGCGCCGCGGCGGATGACGAAGTCGTCCCCATCACCGCATCCGAGGGCGGCGGCGGAATATAGGTCGGCGGGTCAAGCAGGATCGTGTATTCGCGCACCAGGCGCCCGGTTTTCCACTCCAACTCGATCAGCATCTGGAGGAATGGCTCGTTTACGACGCCGCGGGTCGCAACACGGACGATCGGCTTCCCGTCCCGGCGTTCGATCGAAAACTTCATGCCGATCAATGCGGGATCGTAGGCGATGCCGGCCTGCCGGAAGGCTTCGGACGATGCGAGGCGCGCGCTCAGAGCGTCTTGTTCGCCACGCTTCAGCGCAACGATCTCGATCTCCGCGCGCAAGGGCTGACCCAAGGCGGAAAGGACGTGGAGAGTACCCAGGCCCGCAGAATTTGCCGCGAGCGAAACGAGCAGCAGCAACGCGCCCAGAATCCGCACGACGATGGAATTACTCACGATGCCACCCAGAGTTCATTTTAGACGCTCAAGTAACATAACATCATGGTGTTAGGCATGCAAGCTGAGAAATTTTCTCGGTTATTGTCGCTTTGCCACGGATACGGAAGCAGAAATCGGGTCCGCGACCGCATCCGCTCGCGCGCAGCCCGAAAACTGAACTGACGCGCCGCACCAGCGGCATCAGGCTACAGGGCGCGTCACGCCGTCAAGGCCTTATGCCCGCATCGAGCAGAATACGCAACATCCGGCGCAAGGGTTCGGCGGCCCCCCAGAGCAATTGATCGCCCACCGTGAAGGCGCCCAAATAGTCGTCGCCCATCCGCAGCTTGCGAATCCTGCCCACCGGGACGGAGAGCTTGCCGGTCACTGCAGCTGGCGTTAATTCGGCAAGCGACGGCTCGCGCTGATTCGGCACCAGCCTCACCCAGTCATTCGCTTCGGCGATCATGCCCTCGATCTCGTCCAGCGGTACGACCTTGCGCAGCTTGATGGTGAAGGCTTGGCTATGACAGCGCATCGCGCCAACCCGCACGCAGATGCCGTCGATCGGTACCGGACGGTCGTGCCGCCCGAGGATCTTGTTGCTCTCCGTCTGCCCTTTCCATTCTTCCCGGCTTTGCCCATCGCCGAGGTCCTTGTCGATCCACGGCTGCAGGCTCGCAGCGAGCGGGTAGCCGGACTGCGCGCGCGGCAGATCATTCGAGCGGATTGTCTCGGTTACACCACGGTCGATATCGAGCGCCCCAGCGGCCGGGTCATCTAGCAGCGGCCGCGCCTGGGCCCCGATCGCCGACATCTGTTCGACCAGTTCGCGCATGTTCGCAGCCCCCGCCCCTGAGGCTGCCTGATAGGTCATACAGGTCATCCACTCGACAAGGTCGTTCTGAAACAGCCCCGCCATGCCCATCAGCATCAGGCTCACCGTGCAATTGCCGCCGATGAAGTTGCGCACCCCGTCGGCGTAGGCCTGCTGGATGACCGGCATGTTGACCGGATCGAGGATGATCACGGCGTCGTCCTGCATGCGCAGCGGACTGGCCGCGTCGATCCAGTACCCCTGCCAGCCGGCGCCGCGCAGCCTCGGATAGACCGCGTTGGTGTAGTCGCCACCCTGGCAGGAAATGATCACCGGTAGCGCGCGCAGCGAATCGATGTCGTTCGCGTCCTTAACCGTCTCGACCGCACGGCCAATCGCCGGGCCTTGGCTGCCCGCCTGCGAGGTCGAAAAGAATACC
>Ga0255040_10000316_pt1 | contig 12317 bp, 12 predicted proteins | sample BC1_12_2_MG_FD_181711 | JGI IMG/M metagenome (GOLD analysis project Ga0255040, IMG submission 181711) | Seawater microbial communities from Strait of Georgia, British Columbia, Canada - BC1_12_2 | ecosystem: Environmental > Aquatic > Marine > Strait | place: Canada: British Columbia | collected... | reverse complement strand
ATTCGTCGGCGATTTCGTTTTTCCGATGTTCAGAGCGAACGCGGTCTACGAAGGCGAATACCTCCTCGGCACGTCGATCGCGCGGCCGCTCATCGCCAAGCGCATGGTCGAAATCGCGAAAAAGACCCGCGCCGATGCGATCGCCCATGGCGCGACCGGCAAGGGCAACGACCAAGTGCGCTTCGAGCTCGGTGCCTACGCGCTGATGCCGAACGTGAAAATCATCGCGCCGTGGCGCGAGTGGGATCTGCTGTCGCGCGAGAAGCTGCTGCGCTACGCCGCGCAGCATGGCATTCCGGTGGATTTCAAGAAGCGCAAGGGTGCCGCGCCGTACTCGATGGATGCCAATCTGTTGCATATCTCCTACGAGGGCGGCATTCTGGAGGATCCGAACCTCGAGCCCGAGGCATCGATGTGGCGCATCACGGTGTCGCCGGAGCGCGCGCCGAAACGGCCGGAGCAGGTCACGCTCGAATACCGCCGCGGGGACATCGTCGCGGTCAACGGCCGGCGCATGAGCCCGGCGCGCGTGCTCGCGACGCTGAACCGCCTGGGCGGGCGGCACGGCATCGGCCGACTGGACGTCGTCGAGAACCGCTACGTCGGCATGAAGAGCCGGGGTTGCTATGAAACGCCGGGGGGGACGATCATGCTGAAAGCGCATCGCGCGATCGAGTCGATCACCCTGGATCGCGAGGTGCTCGCGTTGAAGGACGATCTCATGCCGCGCTATGCACGCCTGATCTACAACGGCTACTGGTTCAGCCCCGAACGGCGCCTGCTGCAGACCCTGATTGACGCGTCGCAGGCGCCGGTCAACGGCACGGTGCGGCTCAAGCTAAACAGGGGGACGGTGATGGTCACCGGGCGTGCCTCGAAGACCGACTCGCTGTTCGATCCGGCAATTGCCACCTTCGAGGACGACGCGGGCGCCTACGACCAGGCGGACGCCGCCGGGTTCATCCGCCTAAACGCCCTGCGCTTGCGGATCGCGGCCAAGCAGCAGCGGCGGAAGGCCTCGTCATGAGCGCGCGCCAACGCATCCCACTGCTGACCGCCGTGCTGGCCGCGGCACTCGCCGCAACGCCGGCGCTCGCGACGCCCTTCGCCGTGCGGCTCGGCCAGGCAAGCATCGCGCTCGATACGCCGCCCGGGTTCTCGGACGCCGCATTCACCGGCTCGCCGCGCGTGCTCGAAATGGCCGAGTCGCTCACCTCCGCATCCAACCGGGTCCTGCTGTTCGGCATCACCGACGCCGATCTGCGGCGATTTACCGTTGGCGACACGCCGGAATTGCGCCGGTACATGATCGCGGTCACGCCGCGTTCGCTCGAGCGACGCCAGGTCTCGGTAAACGATTTCGAGCGTTACGTCGCCGAGGTCACGCGCGGCCTAGATCCGCCGCAGCCAGAGAGCACCGACTACCGCACGTTCCTCAAGGGGCGCTCGCCAGGACATCCGGCACTACTCGCCGAGCTGAGCCGGGCGCCCGCACTGCTCTCGATTTTGCAGGGCGCGCGGCTGTCGGCGGAGGAGAAGGAATTCTGGTGGGAGAAGTCCGCACCCGGGTATTACCTTCTGTCGACGACAACGCTGCTGCGCCTGCGTGAGCGCGCGCTTAGCCTCTCGGTGTTCACCGGCTACGAGAGCCCCGCAGACCTCGAGTGGATAAAGAGCACGACGAAACGCTGGGTTGAGGAATTGCTGCGTCTGAACCGGCGCTGATCCTGCAGTGCGCCGAGGGGCGCGTTGGCGCCCTCACCGCGCGACTCCCGGCGCATCGCGGGTTCGTCGGGTCATCCCCTGGCCCTGAATGGAAACCATCGATCCACCGAATCTCCTGATCATCGGCGTGCTGTTGCTCGTCGGGTGGTCCGTGCACGCGCTCGGCAAGATGGTGCACGTGCCGCGGGTCACCCTCCTGCTCGCAGTCGGGATGGCTGCCGGCCCCGCGGTAACCGGCGTGGTGCCACAGTCGGTGGCTGAATGGTTTCCCGATGTCGCGAACTTCGCCCTCGCGATGGTCGGGTTCCTGCTCGGCGAAAATCTCGTCGGCCATCACGCGCGCACGACGGCGCGTACGGTCCTCTACGTCTCGATTGGCGCCGCGCTAGCGCCGCTGATTGCGGTCAGCGTGGCCGTCGACCTGGTAACCGGCAACCTCCCGCTCGCGCTCCTGCTCGGCGGCATCGCGACCGCAACAGCCCCGGCGGTGACGTTCGACGTCGTGCGCGAAAACGGGAAGGACGGTGAACTGTCGCGTGTCGTGTTGGGCATCGTGGCGATCGACGATGCCTGGGGCGTGCTGTTGTTCAGCCTGATGCTCGTCGTGGTGGACGCAATCGGCGGACAGAACGACGCCACGCAGCTACTGCTCTCCGGACTCTGGGAAATCGCAGGCGCGCTGCTGCTGGGCGTGATCGTTGGCCTGCCGATGGGCTGGCTCACCGGGCGCGTGCGCCCGGGACGACCCACGCTCGTCGAGGCAGCGGGGTTTGTGTTTGTCTGCGCCGGCACGGCATTGATGATCGGGGTGTCGTACCTGCTTGCCAGCATGGCGCTCGGCGCCACCGTGGCCCTCACCGCGCGGCACCACACGCGACCGTTTCGCGAAATCGAAGGCGCGAGCGAACCTTTCCTGATCATGTTCTTCCTGCTCGCCGGCCACCAGTTCGCGCCCGACGCCATGGTGGCGCTCGGCATCGTCGGCGCCACCTATCTCGTCGCGCGAACCGCGGGCAAGGTTCTGGGCGCACGCATCGGCGCTCGACTCGCGCGGGCGCCGCTGACAATCGAACGAAGCGTCGGCTGGTGCCTGCTCCCGCAAGCCGGTGTCGCGCTCGGGCTCGCGCTGCTCGTATACGAACGCCATCCGGACCTCGGCGCCATCGTCCTTCCGCTCACGATCGCCACCTCGGTCATCTTCGAACTCGCGGGTTCGATGCTTACGGCGTGGCAGTTGCGGCGTGCGGGGGAAATTTGATCGCGCGCCCCGTGCCCGGTACCCGGCGCCCTGCGCTATGATCCCGTGCAGCGCAGACCATCGATCTCCCCGAACAACGCCATGCCATCGTTCGACATCGTTTCCCAGGTAGACAAGCAGGAAATCCGCAACGCCACCGAGCAGGCGAGCAAGGAAATCGGCAACCGCTACGATTTCAAAGGCTCCGACGCGCGCATCGAGCAGAACGAGCTCCAGCTCACGGTGTTCGCGGACGACGAGTTCAAGCTCGGCCAGGTACTCGACGTCCTGCGCACACGCCTGACCAAGCGCAACGTCGACGTGCGCTGCCTCGAGCTCGGCGAGATCGAAAAGATCTCGGGAGACAAGGTCAAGCGCGCCGTAACCGTGATGGTCGGTGTGCCGCAGGACAAGGGTAAATCGATCGTGAAACTGATCAAGGACGCAAAACTCAAGGTCCAGGCGTCGATTCAGGGCGACGCGGTTCGAATCTCGGGCGCCAAGAAGGACGACCTGCAGGCCGCCATGCAGATGGTGCGCACGTCGATCACCGACCTACCCCTGCAGTTCATCAATTTCCGCGACTGACGCCGCCGGCGCGTGGCGTTTCGGAGCGCGCGGCGCGCTCAATCGCCCACCAACCCCGCGAGCCAGCGCGCATAGATCCGCTCGCCGACCGCGTTCAGCGCCTCCACCCGCGCGTCGAGCGCGCGCTGCATTTCGTCCGGCGTTTGCACCCCGAGGCTCGCGACCGAGGCATCGATGTCCGCGCGCCCGGCGCGACACCAGCTGCGAACCAGCGCCGCCGTCATCTCCAGGTGACACTGCAGGCCAACGTGCTTGCCGAGCACAAACGCCTGATTCGCGCAATGCGCGTTTTCCAGCACGCGCGTCGCGCCAAGCGGCAGACTGAAGGTCTCGCCGTGCCAGTGAAACGCGGTGAACCCGTCAAACGGACCGAACCATTCGTGCGCCAGTGCGTTGTCCGAGACGGTGACCTCGCCCCAACCAATCTCTTTCACGGAATTCGGCTGCACGCGACCACCGAGCGCCTTGGCCATCAGCTGTGCGCCAAGGCAGTGACCAAGCAGTGGCACGTCCTGACGCACCGCGTCCCGCATCAGCGCGAGCGCGGGCGGGATCCAGGGCAGGTCGTCGTTCGCGCTCATCGGCCCGCCCATGAACGCCAGGCCCGAGAACGCTCGCGCGGACCGTGGTAGCCCCTCGCCCGCGTCCACCGCGATCAGGCGCAGCGGAATGGAGCGCCGCTCGAGGACGGTGGCAAAATAGCCGGGTCCCTCGCTGCGGACATGGCGCAGGATCGCGACCGGCTTCATCCATGCTCTCCCATAAACGCACCCATCGTCCGAGCCATTGTATTGTGACCGGCGTGATCGGCCTGCTGCTCGTGTTCGCCGCGATGCAAGCGAGCGCCGCCGACGTCAGCCTGATCGGGGTCATGCCCGGCAAGGCCGCCGTCCTGGCGATCGATGGCGGGAATCCGAAGGCGGTCAGGATCGGCCGGACATGGTCCGGGGTGCACGTCATCACAGTGGAAAAGCAGCATGCGATCGTGGAGATCGACGGCGCGCGCCGCCGCCTGCCCCTCGGGCAGCACTATCGCTCGGGCGGTCCTGCGCAAACCGACCGCCAGCAGGTCGTCCTCGCTGCCGACCCGCGCGGCCATTTCGTCACCCAGGGCAGCGTAAACGGCGGGCGCGTGCGCTTCCTGCTTGATACGGGGGCCACCGTCGTCGCCCTCCCCAGGGCAGACGCCGAGCGCCTCGGCATCGACTACCACAAAGGCTTGATGGGATCGATCAACACCGCGAATGGCCGCACGACCGCCTGGAGTATCAAGCTCGATGCCGTGAAGATCGGCGCCATCGAGCTGCGCAACGTCGAGGCCGTGGTGCTCGAGAGCGGACTGGAGATGGCGCTGCTCGGGATGACCTTTCTAAACCGGGTCGAGATGAAGCGCAACGGCCACACGATGACGCTGACCCGGCGCTTCTGACGCGTCGTCGCCGCCCTCAGCGCTGCGACGCCGGGCGGCCGGGCCCTGGCACCAGCGGAACGAAGCGCACCGGCAGCACGCGGCGCTCGTCAGTACCACCATCGGCGCGTTTGGTGACCAGCACGAGGTACTGAATCCCGCCCTCCGCACCGACGGGGATCACCATTTTGCCGCCGGGCCGCAGCTGATCAACGAGCGCGCGCGGAATGTGCGGCGCGGCGGCCGCGACCACGATGCCGTCATACGGCGCGCGCTCGGGCAAGCCGAGATAGCCGTCGCCAACGCGCACCTCGATGTTGCGGTAGCCAAGCGCATCGAGCTGCCCGCGCGCCGTCGTCGCGAGCGCCTCGACGATTTCGATGGAAACCACCTGCTTGACGATCTCGCCGAGGATCGCCGCCTGGTAGCCGGAGCCCGTGCCGACATCGAGCACGACATGATTCGGCTGCGGGTCGATCAGATCGCTCGACAGGGCGACGATGTAGGGCTGCGAGATCGTCTGCCCGCTGCCGATTGGCAGCGGATGATTGCGGTAGGCAAGCGCAGCTTGCGACTCGGGCACCAGGCGGTGGCGTTCGACTTTGCCGAGGGCGGCACGCACCGCAGGGGACAGGGCGGCCAGACCGGTCTCGCTGCGGGTCTCGGCGACCATCGCCTCGACTTCGGCGACCATCCGCGCCCGTTCGGCGGCGTAATCGGCTTCGGCGTCGGCGGGGGTCATGCCGAGTGCGACGAGTGCGGCGCCGGCCAGGCGGGCCAGCGCGGCACGGTAAGCGCGCCATCCATGCGCCATGGCCCGCGCCTTCAGCGCTTTGCCGCCTTGTCCTTCTCGATCAGCGCGTAGGCACTGTGGTTGTGAATCGATTCGAAATTCTCCGATTCGACCACGTAGGCCTCGATGCGTTCGTCGAGATTGAGCAGCGCAGCGACGTCGCGCACCATGTCCTCGACGAACTTTGGATTGTCGTAGGCGTGCTCGGTGACGAACTTTTCATCCGGGCGTTTGAGCAGCCCGTACAGCTCGCTCGAAGCCTGCTTCTCGACAAGGTCGATGACCTCCTCGATCCAGACGAAGTCGTTCAGGCGCGCGGTGACCGTGACGTGCGAGCGTTGACTGTGCGCCCCGCGCTCCGAAATCTTCTTCGAACAGGGGCACAGGCTGGTTACGGGCACCAGGACCCGCATGGTGAAGCTTTGTCCCGCGGCGCGCATCTCGCCGATGAACGTCACCTCGTAGTCGATCAAGCTGCGTACGCCGGATACCGGCGCGGCCTTGTCGACGAAGTACGGGAAGGTCATTTCGATTTGACCTTCCTCGGCCTCGAGCCGCTCGACCATCTCGCGCAGCATCACCTGAAAGGTCTCGACTGTGATCTCACGCTCGTGCGCGTTCAGAATCGCGACGAAGCGCGACATGTGGGTGCCCTTGAAGTGATGCGGCAGGCCCACGGTCATGTTGAAGTTGGCGATCGTATGCTGCACGCCGCCGGAGCGCTCCTGGATGCGCATCGGGTGACGAATCGCCTTGATGCCGACCTTGTCGATCGCAAGCTGGCGCGAGTCGCGCGTCGCCTGGACATCAGGGATGTTGTATAGATCGCGAGTTTTCATGCAATCCCCTGCCAAAGATGCGGGAATGTGCGGGACTGTTCGGTGCGCCCAGTATAGCAGCGCGTGCGCGTTACACCGGCGTCAGGGTCGCGCGGTGTCGGCCGCTTCCACCACGTCAACCCCATCCGCCGCGCCGAGCGCCGCGCGCACTGCGCGCTCGATGCCGTCGCGGTCCAGCCCGACCGAAGCGAGCAGTTTCGCGGGGTCGCCGTGATCGATGAACCGGTCCGGCAAGCCGAGGAGCAGGATCCGGTCCGCGATGCCCTCGGCCGCAAGTGCTTCGCATACGGCGCTGCCCGCACCGCCCATGACCGCGTGTTCTTCGACCGTCACGACCAACGCGTGCGTCCGCGCCAGCCGCGCAATCAGTTCAGTGTCCAGCGGCTTGATGAATCGCATGTTGGCGACCGTGGCGTCCAGCGCCTCGGCCGCCGCCAGTGCCGGCGCGAGCATCGCGCCAAAGGCGAGAATTGCAACGCCGCGCCCCTCGCGCCGGATCTCCCCCCGACCGACGGCCACCGTCTCGAGCGTCTCGCCCAACACGGCGCCAGGGCCGGTGCCGCGCGGAAAGCGTACCGCCGCGGGGCCCTCGAGGCGCAGCGCGGTCGTCAGCATGCGTCGGCATTCGGCCTCGTCTGCGGGCGCCATCAGCGTCATGTTCGGCACCGTGCGCAGGAAGGCGAAATCGAACGCGCCGTTGTGCGTGGCGCCATCGCCACCAACGAGTCCCCCGCGATCGAGTGCAAACACCACCGGCAGATTCTGGATCGCGACATCGTGGATCAACTGATCATAGCCGCGCTGCAGGAACGTCGAGTAGATTGCGACCACCGGGCGCTGGCCCTCGCAGGCCAGGCCGGCGGCGAACGTCACCGCATGCTGCTCGGCAATGCCGACGTCGAAGTAGCGCTCCGGAAACTGTTGCGAATAGCGCACCATGCCCGAGCCCTCGCGCATCGCCGGCGTGATCGCCATCAGGCGCGGCTCGATTGCCGCCATTTCGCACAGCCAGTCGCCGAAGATCTGGCTGTAGGTCGGGCGGCCACCGCCGCTCTTCTTGATGCCCTCGGCGGGATCGAACTTGCCCGGGCCGTGGTACGCGATCGGGTCCTCCTCGGCCAGTTTGTAGCCCTGCCCCTTGCGGGTCACGACGTGCAGGAACTGCGGACCCTTGAGCTTTTTGATGTTGGCAAGCGTCGGGATGAGGGCATCGAGATCGTGACCGTCGATCGGCCCAAGGTAGTTGAAGCCGAACTCCTCGAACAGCGTCGACGGTGTGACCATGCCCTTGACGTGCTCCTCGGCACGGCGCGCAAGCTCCCAGAATCCCGGCACGCGCTTGAGGATGTGCTCGCTGGTGCGCTTCGCCGTGTCGTAGATCCGCCCGGACAGGAGCCGCGCGAGGTAATTCGTCAGTGCACCCACCGGCGGCGATATCGACATTTCATTGTCGTTCAGCACGACGAGCAGGTCCGCATCCATCGCGCCGGCGTTGTTCATCGCCTCGAACGCCATCCCTGCCGACATCGCCCCGTCGCCGATCACGGCAACGCATTTGCGCGGTTCGCCGCGCGACCGGGCAGCAACCGCCATGCCGAGCGCGGCCGAGATCGAGGTCGAGGAATGCGCCGTACCAAAGGTGTCGTAAATCGACTCGGCGCGGCGTGGAAATCCGGACATGCCATCGAGCTGGCGCAGCGTCTTCATCGCCTCGCGCCGCCCGGTCAGGATCTTGTGTGGATAGGTCTGGTGACCGACATCCCACACGATGCGATCCTCGGGCGTCTCGAATACGTAATGCAGGGCGATCGTCAGTTCAACGGTACCGAGATTCGCCGACAGGTGACCGCCGGTCTGCGAAACCGATTCGAGCACGAAGGCACGCAACTCGTCGGCGAGCTGTTTTAGCTGCCTGCGCTCGAGCGTGCGCAGCGCGCTCGGTTCGTTGATCGTTTTCAGCAGATCGTACATGGCGGGATCTGAGGGATTGTAGTCCGCCGCGGTACCGCCACGATCGGCGCGCGGCAGCTCGCCTGAGGCATCCGCCACAATCGCCATCAGAACTTCCTCAGCACGATGAAATCCGCAAGCTCGGCCAAGCGCCGCGTACGATCGCCCATTTTGGACAGCGCCCGTTTGGCGTCAACGCGCAGTTCCTCGGCAAATTCCCGCGCGCGCCCCGCTCCAAGTGCCGAGACGTAGGTCGATTTACCCTGTTGCGCGTCCTTGCCCGCGGTCTTGCCCAGCGTGGCGGTGCTCGCGTCGGCATCCAGCACGTCATCGACCACCTGAAACGCGAGTCCAATGGTCTTCGCGTAGCGGTCGAGACCCGCGCGCTCGGTCGCGCCCAGCGGCTCGCCACAGGCAGCGCCGATCATGACCGACGCACGAATCAGGGCGCCCGTCTTGTGGATGTGCATGTACTCCAACTCGGCCGATGCGAGCGTCTTGCCGGTGGACGCGAGGTCGATCGCCTGGCCGCCCGCCATGCCCCGCGAGCCGCAGGCGGCCGCGAGGATGTGCAGCATCTCGAGTTGAACTGCAGGCTCGTCGGCGAGGGGGCGCTCGGCAAGCAGTTGAAACGCGAGTGCCTGAAGCGCATCGCCCGCCAGCAGCGCCGTTGCCTCGTCATACGCGACATGCACGGTCGGCTTGCCACGCCGAAGCACGTCGTTATCCATGCAGGGCAGATCGTCATGCACCAGCGAGTAGGCGTGGATCAGTTCGACCGCCGCGGCGACGATGGCGAGGCGCTCGGTCGCCGCGCGCGTCATCTCGCCCGCGGCGAAGGCGAGCAGCGGTCGCACGCGCTTGCCGCCCTCGAGCGTGGCGTACCGCATCGCCGCATGCAGCCCCTCCGGCACCACCCCGGCCGAGGGCAACACGCGCGTGAGCGTCGCTTCCATACGGGCCTGTATGGCGCCCATCCAGGCCTGGAAGTCCGGCTCAGCCGTCGTCACCGTCTTCGGCTCGAGCCGCGGACAGCGGCGTGAGCAGATCGCCCTCGAGCACCTTGACCTGCTGTTCGGCTGCCTCGAGTCGCGTCTGACAGAAACGCGCAAGCTCGAGGCCGCGCTTGTGCGCCGCGAGCCCCTGCTCAAGGCTGAGATCGCCGCTCTCCATCTGCGCGACGAGGCGCTCGAGTTCGGCGAGCGCCTTTTCGAACGTCAGTTCCTGCACCGGCTTCTGGGCCTGGGCACGCGCGCGACTCGCCTTGGTCATGCGGCAAACATAGCCGAACGCTCGATGCACGGTCAAACCTGTGTGCGATGCGCACAGTAAAATGACCGTTTTCGCCCGCGGCGCGCCGCATTTCAATCACAAGGCAAAACGATGACCTTCAGCACGCTTGTTTCGACCGAATGCCTGGCACGCCATCTGAATGATGCGGGCTGGCGCCTGTTCGATTGCCGCCACGATCTCGGCAAGCCCGAACTCGGCGCCGCACAGTACGCCGAGGCGCATATTCCGGGTGCGGTACACGCGCACATGGACCGCGACCTCGCCGCACCGCCGACCGGTTTAAACGGGCGTCATGCGCTGCCGTCGGCCGACGCGTTCGCGGCATGGCTCGGCGCGCAGGGGCTGCGGCCGACCGACCAGGTCGTCGCCTACGACGCGAGCGGCGGCATCACCGCTTCGCGTTTGTGGTGGATGCTGCGCTGGCTCGGGCACGAGGCGGCCGCCGTGCTCGATGGCGGACTCGCCGCGTGGACGAGCGAAGGCCGGCCCGTCACCGCCGAGCGGCCGAACGTTGCCGCCACGATCTATCGCGCAAAACCGCAGGACGCGAAGCACGTTGACGCCGCGACCGTCGTCGCGCATCTCGGGCGCGACGACATGGTCGTGCTCGACGCACGCGCGGCAGACCGCTTCCGCGGTGAAGTCGAGCCGATCGACCCGGTTGCCGGCCGCATTCCTGGCTCGCGCAACCGCGTCTGCGGCCAGAACCTCGCTGCCGGCCGCTTCAAGAACCCCGACGCACTGCGCGCCGAGTTCGCGGCGCTGCTCACGGACGCTGCACCGACAAGCGTTGTACACAGCTGCGGATCGGGCGTCGCCGCCTGCCACAACCAGCTCGCGATGGAGATCGCGGGTCTTTTCGGCTCGCGCATCTATCCGGGCTCGTGGAGCGAGTGGATCGCGGATCCGGCACGCCCCCGGGAAACCGGCTAGCGCGCAGACCAGCGTGCGGCCGCTGCTTGCCGACGCACTGCTCGTCGTTCATTTCCTGCTCGCCGCGTTCATCGTCGGCGGCCTGCTGCTGACCTGGGTCGGCGCCTTCTTCGAGTGGCGCTGGGTACGCAACCCGTGGTTACGTTACCTGCACCTCGTGGCGATTGTGTTTGTTGCGTTGGAGGCCGTGCTCGGAGTCGCCTGCCCGCTCACCGTTTGGGAAGACCTGCTGCGCGGCGGTCTGCGCCCAGAATCGTTCGTCGGTCGCTGGGTCTACGCAGTGCTCTACTATCGCGCCCCGGAATGGATCTTCGCCCTCGCCTATCTCGCGTGGGCGGCAGCGGCGCTCGCGACGCTCTATTGGCTGCCGCCGCGCAGACGCTGATCTCGTCAATGCTGGTGACGTCCGAGCGCCCAGGCGACGTGCTCGCGCACGAGCGCCGACGCATGGTCCTCCCGCGCGCGCAGCGCAGCAATCACCGCGGGCGACGAAGGCGCATTCCCCAAGCCCACGGCAAGGTTCCGCAGCCAGCACGCATAGCCGATTCGCCGGATCGCCGACCCCCGCATGCGCTCGTCGAACGCGCGCTCGGTCCACGCAAACAAGTCGACCAGCGTCGCCGCATCGAGCCCGTTCCTCACCGCGAAATCGGGCTCGGCGCTCGGCCGCGCGAACGAGTTCCACGGGCATACCGCCTGGCAATCGTCGCAGCCGTAGACTCGGTTGCCGATGAGCGACCTGAATTCCTCGGGAATCGCGCTCCTGAGCTCAATGGTGAGATAGGAGATGCAACGCCGCGCGTCGAGCTGATACGGCCCTCGAATCGCGCCGGTCGGGCAGGCTTCGATACACGCTTCACAGGTCCCACAACGTTCGGTCTCTGGCGCGTCCACCGGCAGCGGCAGGCTGGTGTAGATCTCGCCGAGGAAGAACCACGACCCCGCCTCGCGCGAAAGCAGCAGCGTGTGCTTGCCGCGCCAACCGATTCCGGCTTTCGCCGCAAGCTCGACCTCCATCACCGGCGCCGAATCGGTGAACACGCGGTGGCCGAATTCCCCGACCACCTCCGAAATCCTCTCGCATAGCGTCTGCAGGCGGCTGCGCAGTACCTTGTGGTAGTCGCGCCCACGCGCATAGCGTGCGATGACTGCGCGCTCCGGATCGACCGTCTCGGCGCCGTCCCGCAGGTAGTCCATGCGGCAGGAGATCACGCGCAGGGTCCCCGGCACGAGTTCGGCCGGGCGGGCGCGGCGCGCGCCGTGGCGCGCCATATACTCCATCTCGCCATGCCAGCCCCGCTCGAGCCACGCGAGCAATTGCGGCTCAGCCGCCGACAGGTCGGCGTCGGCGATACCGACAGCCTGGAAGCCGAGTGCCTTGCCCCAGTCCTTGATATCCGCTGCGAGCGCCGCGCCATCCATGCAAGCGCATCTTAGCGTCGCCCTGCCAGACGAAGCCGCGACCCTGCGCCTGGGCGCGGTGCTCGCCGCCGGCGTGGCGCCGGGGCGGGTTCTGACCCTGCGCGGGGCGCTCGGGGGCGGGAAAACGAC
>Ga0255040_10000312_pt1 | contig 12370 bp, 2 predicted proteins | sample BC1_12_2_MG_FD_181711 | JGI IMG/M metagenome (GOLD analysis project Ga0255040, IMG submission 181711) | Seawater microbial communities from Strait of Georgia, British Columbia, Canada - BC1_12_2 | ecosystem: Environmental > Aquatic > Marine > Strait | place: Canada: British Columbia | collected... | reverse complement strand
TCCATGAGGACGTGACGTGGACGTGCGTGTATCGCACCGATGCGGAGAGTGTCGAGGAGGCAGAGAAAGAAGTTTATACCATGGACTTTCGGGAACTCCCTGAGTCCGTAATCCAAAAGAAAATATGGCAGGTGTCTTAATTGCAACGGCCCTTGGGGCAAGCGCCGCTACGGCTGCGGCTGTTGGTGGTGGAGTAGCGGCGGCTACGGCTATCGGAGGTGGCGTCAAGTCTTTTAGTGAGGCCAGTAAGGCTAAGAAGCGGCAACAGCAAGCCGAGAGAGATGCTCAGAAAGCAATGGATGACGCTCGTAAGAGGTTAGGAGTAAACGTCTTTGAGCAATTATCTATCCAGAAGGAGCCCTACGAGCTGGCTAGAGAAGCTGCTTTGGTAACCGGGGCCCAAGCGTTGCAGATGGGTCAAGAGGGCGAGGAGCGTGGCGCCGCAGCTACGGCAGGTCGGGTAGCTATGGCTCAAGCTGCCGAGCAGGCTCGAATCCGTTCAGCTATGGGTCAGGAGCTTCAAGGCATTCAACAACAGGTCGTAGCCGAAGAGGGCCGACTTTTAGATACGGGCATGAGTCTCGACCTCGGTGAGGTTGAGGGTTATCAGCAGATGGCGGCTGACGCTCAAAAAGACAGGGCTGCATACACCACTCAGGGGTTTACTGCTTTGCAACAAGGGGCTGAGCTCGGGCAGCAAATGGCTCCTCTTTATGGGTTTGGAGATAGCGGCCTAAAGCAGGGCATTCAGAACCGCAGACTAAGCAAGCCTGCACGCCAGATTGCTAGGCAGGCTGACAATGTCGGTGACGTACTAGGTCAGCTCGGTCAGTACGGAATGCCACAGCAAAGTCAGCTCGGTCAGCCTGTATTACAGCAGAGTCAGTTCACTCCGCCGTCTCAGTTGGACTTGTATCAACAAGGAGTAGTTTCTCGTCCAAACATCTTTAGTTCATTCGGAGGACAATGACAGCTTATAAGTACGTAGCACGCGATGAGGAGTCGCGAGTCAATTGGGGCGACATCAGTAAGAAGTGGTCTGACGCCATCGTTACTGGTGAGGAGACGCGTGAGAAGAAGCGTGCCGATATCCAGTCAGCTACCGACGAGCTTACCGATTCCATCATCAACGCCCCGATGGGCGAGAACGAAGGCGTCAACGCTTGGTATTCCAATTTCGCTGACCAGTCGTCAGAGTATCTGTTAGACGCCAACCGCCGCCTCAAGTCTGGCGACCTGAAGGTTCGCGACTATAACACCATCATGGCGAACATGACGCAGGGCACGGAGCGTATGACCGGCCTTGCTAAGGACTACTCTGACAACTACACCATCAAGATGGAGCGGTTGCAGAACGACCAATCCCAACAGGCTGAGGTGGCTATGATGGAGCTGGCCGAGGGGTACGCCAACTTCACCAATACCCAAGGCATCGTCAACCCTACCAACGGGATGATTAGCATTGCCAAAAACGGTACTGGCGAGACGGTCACCATCCCACAGATGCGGGCGTACATCAACATGCAGTACGACAAGTACGATGTGGGTGCCGCCTTGGATGAGCAGGTAGCTAGGCTTGCAGCGGACAAGATGGTCATCATGTCTGGCGACGTCAAGACCCGTGAGTCTCAACTCAGGGCTTGGAATATGTCTAAGGACAGCCTCCTCGATGCGGAGCTGGCTGACGGTCTCCATGTGAGCTCCGTCTTGACAGAAGACGTGGGCGGATACAATGTGGTTACCGACGCTACTAAGGTGGGTGAGAACGACGTGTTGTTTGTCCTCGACCCCAGTCAGCCTAGCGCAGGATACCGCGTGCCTTTGTATGGTCTCGACCTCAGCAACAGGACCGAGGCTGACCTCGACATGATTTTCAGCGCCGACCTTGACGACACGCAGCGGACAGCACTTATCAAGCAGGCCGAAGAACAGAGGGGCACAGCACGGGAATGGCTCAACAACGACTTCGAGCGTAGGCTGGCTATTGTTGAAACGGCCCGTCAGGAGTTTGCTCCGTCTACCCGGTCGGGTCTTAGTGCCGCCGAGCGCGGGAAATATGCTGAGACACAGTCGGGGATGGAGTCTTTGGCTAAGGTGTTCTATGGCGACGAGAAGCTTAGGCAAGAGGGATTGGATGAGGTATTTGGTCAGGACGAGACTATCACTTCTTACGGTGTTCGAGAAGGTGCTGATGGACAGCAAGAGATTTTTGTTCAGCAGATGCGTGATGACGGAACCGTTGTTGAGCGCACACCTATCCCCTTGGGCGAAGCCTTCACTCAGTTTGCTAAGCCCGCTGGTACGCAGTTCTTTGACGCGGCATACATCGACGATGTGCTTCCCGGGATATTAAAGAAGTACGAGGGTAGAGGGCGTGGTTCAGGGGAGTACACCACCACGCGACAGCCTATCGTTACTGACATCTCTAGTGTTGAGATTGATTACCGAGGCGACAAGAAAACAGTCAAGGCCGCTCTGGCAGAAGCTGGGGGCGTTTCAATGGTGGGTAAAGTCACTGGAAGAAGCGACGCGGAAAAAGAGGCTCAGGTTATACGCTCTGTCCTTGGCGCTCCTGAGATTGGCATCAACGCCACGGTGGCTTCTGTCGACGAGAGAAAAATTGAGGCTGCAAGAGGTGAGGGTTCGTATGAAGGTACTATTGATGCTCCCGGCGTTCAGTTATTTGCCGAGGGAAGGATGGACAAGCCGATTATTATTCCTAACACCGACGCATCTATGAATGCCTTAATGAGCGTGGTAGATATGTTGGCTAAAAACAGGTTCATCACCGCCGATGAGCTACTGGCATTGTTGCCCGAGGAGGCCAAGGCATACAACACCCCCGAGGTAATCAGTTCTATCTTCACAGAAGAGGTAACGGAGGAGGCTCCGAACTACGACTGGTCAAAAGCAGGACAATAAGACATGGACGAGCAGGCAGTATCTAACCTACACGGTTGGGCTCAGAGTAAAGGATACCCCGGGTCAGTAGAGGAGTTCTCTGTACTCTTACAGTCTGATGATGGCGCCTTTCAAAGCGCGTATTCATACGCTCAAGAGCAGGGCTTCCCGGGAGATATCTCGGCTTTCGAAAACCTTGTTGGCCGAAAAAAAAAAGACGCTACGGAATCCGTATCGGACGATGGTTTATTGGAGTCTCTCCAGCCTGAAGTCGCTGTATCAGAGTCTGTTAGCGTTCAAGCTCCGCCTGAGCCGATAGAGCAGCTTGACGAAACTCCGACCCGAGTATTCGGTGAGGAAGTGGTAGAGGAGCAGGTTGACGACATGCCTGTTGGGCAGTCTACAGCAGTAGATATGCCCGGTGCTCCCGAGCCTGCCCTTGATTTGAGTACTGGTGACGTTGAGTTCGACAAGTCCATTGAGTTTGTTGACGCCAGCCTCGTCGACCGTGGTGATGAAGGTCAGGTTGCGAGAGAGCTTTCGGCTGAGTTCAAAGATTTTGGTTTCGACTTTGAATCCACGGGCATTGGCGATGCCATTAAGGTCACTGCTCGTAACGGCGAGACCATGGATGTGGACCTCGACCCTGCGTGGTACAACTTCGGTGTTGACGAGGGTGAGGAAGCCAAGAGCCTGCGCAAGTTCCTTACAGACAATAAAGACACGAGCGAGCTTGTCGATGCCGAGGAGGCCTTCAAAGAGGCCGAGGCTATCTATGGAGAATACAAGGCTGAGGAGGCCGAACTCATAGCAGAGTTTGAAGCTAACGCCGCTAAGAGGAAGGCCCTACCTAAGGACGATGTGGAAGGGTACAATAAACTTATCGAGCAACAGGATATGCTTCTTGCTCGAGCACAAAAGCTAGTCCGTGAAAGTGCTGATTCCGAAGACCTAGCTCGGGAGAGCTATGCCAACCTTGAGCGCCTGTCTAAGCCGAAAGAAAAACTCACGGCATTGGAGCGCACGTTTGGTAGGGGTAGCATTACGAACTGGACTTCAGACCTTAGCGTCAGGGCTAAAGACCAAGGGTTGGCTCAGGGCGCAACCATCCGTGAGAACCTCAACCTAGCCATCAACGGCAACAACGTTACTGACGAGGAGCTAGACGATTTCCGCAGGGCTTTGGCGGCTTCTGCTGAGGCTGGACCATCTGATGAGATGCAGGAGCTAGGCAGGATAGTCGATAAGAAGAGTGAGGGGTTGTCGTATGGCGGCAAGATGCTTGTGGCGCTATCGGAGACAGCGAAGAGGCCGCAGCTCTTACCTGAGTTGGTTGTGTCTTCGGTCGCTATGATGGCAAACAAAGAGGTCGCTGAAGGTGCGCTTGCCGCAGGGGGACTGGGTGCGGGCGGTGCTTTGCTTTATGGACAGCTTGGCCCTCAAGTGGCATTGCCCGAGGAGTTGTTTACTGTACCCGCTTCGTTCCTTACTGGTGCAGCTGGCGGTGCCGCTACCACGCTTGAGGCTGGTCTTTCTTTTGCTGAGTTTATGATGGAGGAGCTGGCTGAGAAGCAGGGCGTCGACATCAATCAGGTGGATATGTCCAACGAGTCCTTGCGTGAGGTGCTGAGTGACTCCGAGGCTATGTCTCGACTGCGCAATAGGTCCGCTGGTCGTGGTGTTGCGATGGGACTATTCAATATGGTCACCAAGAACTTTGCTTCGGGTGTTACACGCCATGTTGTAGGTAGGACGGGTAGCAAGTTGAAGGGCATCCTCGCAGCAGGTGCGGTGGCCGCGCCGCTCGAAGGTGCTGGCGAAGCCATTGGAAGGGTAGCGGGACGGCAGGAGATGACTCCTCTTGAGCTCGTTCTGGAAACTGCCGCTGTTGGTCCGGGCGCTGCCATCGGTGTTGCAGAGGGCCTCATACGTGCGCCTAAGTACACCCTCAACGGCGAGGCTGTCGGGGGTGTCGAGCTGGCGCGGTTCATTCGGGAAGCTGATGAAGCTGACGTAGCCGGGGCCACCATAGAAATCAAGAACGACAAGGTCTTAGCTGGTCTGGCCAACGACAAGCGGAACACCGCTCGTGAGCGTCAAATCATTGGTAAGCAGCTCCGTGAATCAGGTGTCACCGACGATGCTAAGGTGCAAACCCTAACCGACCTTGAGTTGGAGAAGCGTAAGCTCAAGGGTAACGAGACCACTTCGGGGAAGAAGAAGGCCGAGCGCATACAGCGAGAGATTGATGCCACGCTTGACGGGGACTCATACTTCTTTGAGGAAGAGACTGATGAGAAAGGGAACACCATCTCTAAGGAGGTGCGTGTTACGCGTAGTGAAGCTGTCGATGCGTTGAAGGATGACGACATCATCAACCCTACGGAGAAAGAAATTGAAGCCAAACAAGCCGAGCTCTTCCGGGATGCTATGGCCGAAATCGGAAGAGAAGATGCCGTTCAAGAGTCAAGCACAGAGGAAGTGGATGTGGGCGAACAACCCGCAGATGGCGAGGAAGTGGGAGTCGGAGACACCGAAGTCGTTACCGAAGAAGAAGCGGTCGTTGATGAGGAGGCGGAAGAGCTCGCCGAAAGGTTAGAGGCCGAGGGTACACCTGACGTTACGGAGCAGGTAGCAGAGAATGTAACGGCAGAGCGGAAGGAAGGAACCACTCTAGGTAAAAAGCAACAGAGGATTGTTGAGCAGGCCAAGAAGCGTGCTGTCTCTTTGGCTAAGTCTGTATCTGGATTGAACGTCAAGCTTTACGAAACCACCGACCAGTATCAGAAGGCAACCAATAAGACTGGTAAGGGTGTGTATTTGAAGAAAGTCGATGAGCAAGGCAACGTCATAGACAAGACCATTCACATCAACCTTGAGACTGCCAACAGCCGTACCGTAGCTCACGAGGCTTTCCATGCCATGTTCTTGGAAAACCTTTCTGAATCAGAAACTCAGGCTCAGGCCAAGGCTTTGATGGCTACTGTGCGTAAGGCTGTAGCTGGCGACTCTGCTTTGGCAAATCGCATCGACCAGTTCTTGGCGGCATATAACGAGGCTGAGATTGACGAGGAAGCTCTGTCTGAAATCTTTGGTTACATCTCCAATGGATACGGGGAGCTCACGGCTCCTGAGCAAAGCAAGGTTAAGGCTGTCATCAAGGCTTTGATTGAGCGTGTTACGGGCATCAAGCTGGAGAGCGGGTGGAGCGAGGGAGACCAGAACGTGCTCGACCTATTCAATACTCTGGCTGAGAAGATGGAGGCTGGAGAGGAGATTACTGCTGAAGAGGTTGGTGGCCTCAAGGTTTCTGAGGAGAGGGTAGCTGAGGTCGAAGCAGATACTGAGATTGATACCCGTATTGCTGCTGCTCAGGAGAAACTGGCTGGCGCTAGTGAAGCTGTCGGCACCGTTCTTGGTGAGCTATCTAGTTTGCTTGATGAGGTGGAGGATGAGGCGGCAAGTAAGCTTTTGGCTTCGGTCAAGAAGACCATCAGTGCAAAGCAGGTTGGCGCTACGGTCAAGAAGATTCGTGATGTCAAGAAGTCTAAGCGGATGTCTGCTGATGACAAGGCCGAGGCGTTGACAAAGCTTGAGGCTAAGCTCGACGGTCAGCTTGAGGTATTGGAGACGGCTCGTGATGGAGTTCAAGAGAAGGTAGACTCAGCGGTAGAGAGGGTTAAAGCCAAGGCCGAGAAGCAGCGTGCTGAGACCAATAAGACCGAGCGTCTTGCTCAGATTAAGGACGAGGGTAAGGCCATCACCAAGGAGCGTGCTAAGGCCATCAGTAAGGCTGAGAAAGAGTTTGAGGGCGAGGAGCTCAAGACGGCACTGGAGGTAATCGAGGAGGAGACCAAAGCAAAGCGCGACAAGCTCAAGGCTGAGAAGGCAGAGCTAGAGAAGAAGAAGCCTGCGGTAGAGGAGAAGGTGACAGAGCCTGCGGTAGAGGAGACGCCGACAAAAAGAGAAAGAACCGGTGATGGTGAGTACATCATCCGTCATAGGGGCGGTGACTTCGTGGTAAGAAAAACAGACGAGGGGTACTATGTTGGATACCAGACTGATAACCCCGATGAAACTACCGAAGCCAATAATTTCGGTGAGACTTTCAAAACAATTAAGGAGGCTATTGAGTACGCTGACCGCGATTTTGAAAAGTTTGGCGGACCAGTAGAGCCTGCTGTAAAGCCGGAGGTAACGCCGGAGGAGGAGACCAAGACGGAGGCAGAGCCCGCTGTAGAGGAGCAGCCCACCGTCGCTACCATCCGTACCAAGGTTGGCGTCGAGGCGTTCGGGAAGTTGGAGGCTGCGGTGCGCGACTACTTGGAGTATGTGAAAGCTCTCGACCCGGAGCAGGACATGACTCGTGGTCAGAAGTCTGCGTCCACACGCCGGGTAAATAAGGTGGCCAAGCTGGCTACCGAGCTTGGCTTAACTGATGCTGAGCAGGCGGTGATGCAGAACTCCGTACAGGAAAAGATTGAGGCAGAGAAGCGTGCAGCCGGGGCGAAGGAGGCCGAGCAGGCTGAGCTCAAGGACGCAGCCGAGCGGGCTAAGAAGGCAGCGGAGGAGCAGGCTGAAGAACGGGAGCAGGTAGACAAAGAGACTGTAAATGAAAAGCAGTCTTTGAAGACGATTAGCGAGTCGAAAGACAATCGTGAAATCCTTGATGCCATAGCGGCATTGGGCAATCAGTACTCTGCAAGAAAGGTGTTCGTTGCCTTTGCCAAGAACCCTCAGCTTACCCCATTCCAAAAGAGGCTGGCTAACATCCTAGCAAAGCGTGTGCCTAGCACCGTAACAATAGCGGTGGGTGATGTTTCAGCAGGAGCTGACGCTCAACTCAGGTCTTTGTATAAAGATGGAAAGGTTACAGGGAGTGCCATAGAGATAAGTTCTACCACAACACTTAGAAAGCTTGCTGAAAGCCTCCTCCATGAGGGGGTTCACGCTGTAGTAGAGCCAGAGCGCAATCTCGTTAGTGGAGCCACGGCAGGTGAGCTGAATAGGCTTGGTAGGCTGGTACTCAAGCACCTAAAAGAAAACAGGAAGGAACTTGAAGAGAAGTACCCCAATGTATACCGGGGGTATGATGATTTTTTCCTTATCGGGAACTCTGTTGTTAGGTATGCCACTCAACCCGCAGAGATAATCACATACGCTCTCACCAATGCTGATATACAGGAGATAATGAAAGGTGTTCCCGACCCGGACGGGGGCACGACTTGGAGTTCTTTTGTGGAATCCGTACGTAAGATTTTGGGATTGAATACTTCGGATAGGACAGCTCTTGACTCTGTGCTTGAGGTCTTCGAGAGGGTTACCCCATACGAATCGGGGGAGACGGTTCCATCTTCAGACATACAAGCCGCTGAGGACAATCGGAAAGAGATGTTCCAGCAGGACGTAGCCGACATAGAGGCTATGGAGGTGGGTGATTCTATCGAAGCCGGAGACGACGTTATCACCAAGGTGGGTGAGGACCGGTTTGAGTTTTCAGTTAGAGAGGACAGCAGAAGTTCCGGAGGTTTTGATATAGCATTAAGGCACCTTAACGAGAAGCGAGCGGAAGCTCGGGCTGGAAAGAAGGTTAGCCTACGCGGATACAAGGTGTCGGATGTTCGGGCCAATGAGCTTAAACGCGGCGATGTTGTTACCACCATGGAACTTGGTAAAAGAGTAGTGTTTCGGGTAACGGGCATTGCCAAAACACGAGGTGGTGAAGTGGTTGTCGAGTTGGAGGTCGTTGATATAGGAGACTCTCCCGTTGGTATTGCCCGACAGTACCCTACGAGAGCAGACTTTGAGGCATATAGTGTAGACTATTTGGTAGGCCAGATTACCAGAAAGTACTTTAAGAAGAAAACCGTCAAAGCAGAAACCTTATTCCGCCCTAAAATTCAGAGGATAGACAACTGGGATGCGGTTAACAGAAAGGAGCAGCCTGCTGTAGAGGAGGCACCTACCGTTGAGCAGAAGCCCACGGTATCGGAAGCGGAGAAGCGTGCTGCCCTAGAAGACATCACGGTAGAGGAGGCGGAGAATCTCATGAATCGGGAGGCTGCCGAGGCCAAGATAAACGTAGCCCGCTCTGAGCAGAGAAAGCTCGATGCGCTCAAGGGCAAGAAGGACAAAGCCTCTGTTGCCGAGCGAAAGAATGTCAAGCAGTTTATCGAGGACCTCAAGACAATGTCAGTCGAGGAGGCCCGTGCAAAGCGTGCGCCCAAAGCCCGTGAGCAGCGGGTGGCTGATGTGGTGGAGCGGTATGACTTCAGGCCCAACGGAAGCTTGCGGGAGTCGAGCCTAGCCGCCGAGCTGCGTCGGAACCTAAAGCGTTATGGCTTTGGTGTCAAGCAGTTTGGTACCCGTATGGACGACATACATATCGTCAACCCAGCTACGGGACGTAAGGTCGACCCCAAGAAGCTCATCGCGAAAGACCGTGCCGACGAGCGTGCCGAGCGTGCCGATATGGCGTCGGTAGAGCGGGAGGTAGCAGAGGAGAGAGCAATCAAAGCCGAAGCCGAGGACCTGCGTAGCGAAGAGCTTCAGGAATACACAGGTGAATACCTCGATTTCCCCGAGGAGATGATTCCTACGAGTACTCTATCTACCCGCGAGCAAAGGGAATCCATGTCTGATGCTGGCAAAGACTTGTCTACAGCAGCGTTGGTTAGGTTCGCTAAAGAGAGGAGGTATTCCAATAAGGCTATCCTGTCCTTGCGTCCCAATGCAAAACAGGCTATCGACAAGTACGAAGAGCAGGTTGGCCGTGTAAACAAAGAGATTCAAGCCATCATCCAGCGCACAAGGGAAAGGGCTCGTGGCGATAAGGATATCCAAGCCATCGATAACAAAGGGGCGCGTACCCGTGCCGTAAACGACCGTATTGAAAAGGACGTATTGGCATACCTACAGGGCACTAAGTTCTACAAGAACGCCTCCGATGTGGGGCGCGAAGCTATGGTGCGTAGCGTGCGGAAGCAGATGGGTCGCCGCATCAAGGCAGCGCCTTCAGTTATCAAGCTCGGCATCAAGGATGGTATCCCCACCATCGATAAAGCTGACCTAAACTATCAGCTCAGGAAGATGGCTGAGAGCTCACGCCTTACGGCTGTCGCTATGCGTCAGGCCATGCGTGAGATTGGAAAGGATATAGCCAAGCTGGAGTCGGCGGGTATGCTAACCAAGAAGCAGGCGCTACAGATTATTAAGAAGCTGTCTAAGACGGACCCTCTCAATCCCGTTCAGGTAGAGAACTTCGTCAACTTCGCTGCCCGAGTATTCAGTGACGCTGACTACACCGCTGAGGTGGCCCGCATGAATAAGCTCCGCAAGAGGGCTTTCTCCAACGCAGAGAAGAAGCTGGGTATACCCAAGGACTTCATGCCTATGCTACGCACCTTGTTAGCCATGGACGCTGGCATGATTCCCGATGTAGCGTTTGAGGATTACGTCAAGCTAGTGGAGATGCTGGGAGAGCGTAAGGCAGAGCTCGACCTAGAGGATGTCAATATGGTTGGCGATGTGGTAGCTCAGGTAATGAACGCCGTAGATGAGGAACTGTCCCTAAAGGAGGAGTTGCTGGCACGATACGTCAACTACCCCAATAAAAAGAAAGGGTACAAGTCTACCATCAAGGCTATGGTTGATGACGGAGAGCTTAGTTCAGAAGAAGCCGACATCCTACTCAAGTATATCAATGAGCTTGACGAATCCGAGGAGGCCAAGACGGAAGAGCAGAAGGAGCTAGATAGAGATAAGGAGAAGGTCATGCTCCTAACGGCCATAGAAGCATTGCCTAGTCTGGGTCGGGTGCTCCCTACCCGGGAGGAGCGGGTGCTGGCTAAGCGTTTCGATAGGCTCATCCGTACCGAGGCTGTCAATAAACTCAGTAACGCCGAGCTGAAGAACGTACTGCGTGTAGCATCCAACATCGAGAACGGGTTCCTGTCGCACAACGCACAGGTTCTAGTAGAGAAGATGGAGGCCGAGCAGCGAGCCCGAGAGGTAGAGCAGGCCATCAGGGAAGCTGACATACCCAAGAGGAAGCTGGCTTATGCTAAGTTGGCGGGAAGATTTGGCGGTCCCAACTCTACCCTTGAGCTTATCAAGCGTAACCCACTCAGATACATAGACCAAGTGCTCGGAAACTTCAAGAGCAACAGGGTCTACGACGCAGTGTTTAAGCCGTTGGCTAAGGCGTACTCTCAGTACAACGCTGAAATGATTGCTATCCAAGAGCGTCTCGATGCGGTACAAGCCAAGCTGGTAGCTAAGCACAAGCGCAACCCCAACGCTGTAACGCGGTCCAAGTTTCTCATCGGGGCGTATATGATGCAGCGGGAGTATGAGAGTAACATCGGTGTCGATGGCGTCTTCTCTGCCGAAGAATTGCTGCAAGCCACAATCGATGGCTCAGGAGTAGGCAACGCATACTATACTGGAGCTACCACACAGATGCTTCAGGACATACTAGACAAAGACGTTAGGGGTAAGACGGCAGACGAAATTGAGGCGGCCCTATCTCCGGAGGAGAAATCTGTAGCCAAAGAGATTCGAGCCATCAACGACGAGCTTACGCCTAAAGCGCAGTATGTGGCCGGCGTCCTCCGTGGTGTTCCGTTCCGCCCGTTCTCTCAGTACTTCCACCGCATCGTGCTCAACGATAAGCAGAGGGCAGGCATGAGTGGAATGCAGGGATTGATTGAGCAAGTCAATACCAACATGCGTCCCTCGACGCGGGCGAAGAACTTGGAGATTCGTACAGGCTCTATAGCCCCTGTCAACTTCGACCCGTTCGCCTCTGCTAACCGTGGTGCGAAGTTTATTCTTACCGACTACTACATGACCGACCCCGTGCGTACTGCGGGGAGGATGGCCAACGACCTGAATAAGGTGAAGTTTGACACCGAGCAAGAGCGCAGCCTGAAAGACGCCATAGCAGGTAGCGATGGAGCCATCAACACTGCTATCACAGACGTTTTGGTCCAGTCCTATACCATCAATACTGCTGTAGATAAAGCTCTCGAATTCGTAAAGAAGCAAGCGTACCGTATGGCTTTGGCCGATGGGCCAAGGTTTATTGCTGAGCTCTTATCGAACCTTGCCTTTGTTGGCATGGCCAACCCCGGTGGTTTTGTAGAAGGCGTTCGGGTAATGCGTGACGTCAAGGGCATGAAGGACTACAGTGGAGTAGACGTCCTACGTAACGTAAACAGCGTACAGACAACGCGTCTGTTCCCTAAGCCCGATACCATCAGCTCGCGCATGGTGGACTCCTTGCGTACCTCGCTCGGTCCCGACCAGAGTAAGGTAAGCGGAGAGGTGATGAACAACCTAAAGCAGATTTACGCGCAGACAGGAAAGCGCCTTCAGGATTCTAAACTCACCTCGCAGCTTGCCGACTGGATGATTACCACGCCGGATAAGATGGTTACACAGCCAGTATGGTTTGGTGAGTTTAGAA